>Ga0153945_1000076_pt1 | contig 29936 bp, 15 predicted proteins | sample TSNJ029MetaG_FD_104720 | JGI IMG/M metagenome (GOLD analysis project Ga0153945, IMG submission 104720) | Attine ant fungus gardens microbial communities from New Jersey, USA - TSNJ029 MetaG | ecosystem: Host-associated > Fungi > Mycelium > Unclassified | place: USA: New Jersey, Wharton State...
ATTTTATGGCGGATATTATGGAGACGAATGCGGATAACAGTCCGGTTTGTGTTGATCTGACACCGGTGTTTCATCTGGATTAAAGTGAAAAAAAGTTCGATTCGGGGCGGGAATCGAACTTTTTTGATATAACTTTACCAGGAGTGCTGCGTTTCTAGTTGGTAAAGGGCATCCCGTCAATACAGTTATCGTATACAAATTGCGTAAGTGTTACGTTAAAAATAGTTTAAAAAACAGCCCTCCCCTCTGAATTTCATAAAAATGGATTTGTGATGGCAGATTTTTGCCAAATATAAAACAGAAACGCCCACAGGCGATAGACTAATGCCGGAAAAGACACTTTATACTTGCGGGGGAGGCGCGGTCATGACAAAGCTGGGTGCGGTGCGGTAGAATAGGTAGCGCAATTTAAAAGGAGTGATTTTCATGAGTCTGGCTGCACGTAAAGAAGGAGAGGGTTGTCTCACCCTGTAATTTTTCGTTAGATTTATGGAAGGAGGAGAGGCCAATTTTCTACCCTCTTAAACTATCCAGTTTAAGAGGGTAGAAAAGGGAAAAGATAATGTTAATGAGAATTGAAATTATAAGCGCCAACCAGCTGCGTTAGTACGATGCTGTAAAAATGTTCGATAGATCCCGTCTTTGTTAATTAGTTCACCATGTGTGCCTTGCTGTACGATTCGGCCTTGATCGATAACCAGAATCTGATCGGCATTTTTTACTGTACTTAACCGGTGGGCAATGGAAATCAGAGTTTTATTTCGTGTCAGTTCGTTAATTGCTGTTAAAAGTGCAGTTTCATTTTCTGGATCAACACTGGATGTAGCTTCATCCAGAATAACAATAGGGGCGTTTTTTACTATTGCCCGGGCAATGGAAATTCTCTGTTTTTCTCCGCCTGACAGGGTAGAACCGCCTTCTCCGATGACAGTTTGATATCCATCCGGGAGACTTTCGATAAAGTCATGGCAGCATGCCCGTTTGGCTGCTTCAATCACCTCCTCAGGGGTGGCATCAGGTTTGCCGAATTTTATATTGTTTTCAACGGTATCGTGGAACAGGTAAACTTTTTGAAAGACAATGCTGATGCAATCCAATACGCTGTCAGCTGTACAATCCTTTATATCATTTCCGCCAATGCAGATTTTTCCTTCCTGTACATCCCAGAATCGGGCGATCAGATTACATAGAGTTGTTTTACCACTTCCGGAAGGGCCAACAATTGCGCAGGTGGAGCCTTCCGGGATTCTGGCAGAAAGCTGGTGAATAATTTGTCGGCTGTCATAGCGGAAAGAAATATGATCCAGTGTAATATCATAATGGACAGACTGAATCCGTCTGGTAGTAGTGTCAATCTGTGGAATATTGGTTACCTCTTCTAATCGGTCCAGTTCTGTATTGATTTTCTTGCTTAAAAAAGCACTGCTTCCCATGGCCTCAAAATCAGAGTATATCATAAAAGCATAAAACAGAAATGTTAAGCAATAGGTTAAGTTAATCTGACCGGACAGAAAGAGGACTCCGGCAGCCAGAATCAAAAGACAACTGATTAATTTATAAGTTAACCCGTAGAGGCGCAATACTCCGGCAGTGGCCCTTTCCTGTCCATAATCGGCATTCCATTTTTCCTGGAAAGCATTCCGAACTTCTTTCTGTCCCTTTTCTCCTTTGGAAAATGAACGAAGAACAGAGATCCCACGTATATATTCCATTGATTTGTTAACCAGATTCTCCTGGGCGGCCTGATAGAGCGGGGCATACTTTGCGGCACGGCGCAGGATCAGCTGGAGAATGAGCAGACCGATTCCTAGACCGGATATACTTATGACGGCAATGAGTGGACTAAAAAAGAACATCATGACAGACATCATAAATGCCATGGCAACACCACTCGTCATTTGCTCAATAGCCAGCATGGAGAAGCTTTCTAAATCGGCAATGGTGGTAGTCAGAACAGTCTGGATGGTTCCTAAATGCTGTTCTGAAAAATATCCCATAGGTGCCTGCTTTAGCCGTTTTCCGATTTCCAATCGATAATCCCGGAAAATATCGTAGCCGGTTCCGCTCATAGTCCGGTCACTCATCCATTGGAATATGAAACGTCCAAGAATGCTCAAAAGGACGATGGAAAACCCGGAAAGAATAATGGTCGGAGTAAGTTCTTCCAGGTTTGTAAGGATAATAAATACGGAAAGCATCATAAAACTTTGACAGAAAGATTTCAGCATATTAAAGATAATACCTGAAATGATTTTTTGTTTATTTGTACCGGATATCTGGATGATTCGCCGAAACATTTCAAACATTTCCATTCCCTCCTTTTTTTGTCATTTCCGTTAGTCCGGAGTAGTTTTGCCACATTTTCTGGTAAACGAGGCAGCGGCTTAACAGTTCTTCATGAGTTCCATAGTCTGCAAGCTGCCCGTCTTTCATCACCAGAATCTGATCCGCTTGACAGATAGTATTTAAACGGTGGGCAACAACAATTAAGGTTTTTCCAGCTACCAATCGGCTGATTGCCTGTTGGATCAAGGCTTCATTTTCCGGGTCAGCATAAGCTGTAGCTTCATCAAGGATAACAACAGATGCTTGTTTTAACATGGCTCTGGCAATGGTAATCCGCTGACGTTCACCGCCAGAGAGACGGTCACCGGCATCACCGGCCGGGGTATCATAGCCATGTTCCAGCCGCATGATAAAATCATGGCAATTAGCTGCTTTAGCAGCGGCTTCCACCTGTTCCTGGGTAGCGTCAGGATTGCCAAGCCGGATATTTTCACGAATGGATTTATCGAACAAAAAATTATCTTGAGCGACATAACTGATTTCCTCCATTAATTGGTCAAAAGGAATCTCCCGGATGTTTTTTCTACCGTACTTAATGGTTCCCGATGAGGGGTCCCAGAATCCGGCCATCAGTTTGGCAATTGTGGATTTTCCGGAACCGGATGGCCCGACGACTGCGGTCATAGTTCCGGGAGCGGTAAAGAATGACAGGTTATGTATGACTTCTGTTTCATTGTAGCCAAAGCAGACTTTATCGAATTGGAAAGTACGGTCAGAAAGAGCGATTTTCCGGGAAGGGCGTATTAATTCCGGAGTTTTTAAAAATGCTGTAATCTGCTCCAGGTTGCCTTTAATCATACTCATTTGTTCCATAGCCTCCGTGACTTTCATTAGGGGGGCGGTAAAACCAAGAGGAACAATCAGGCAGACCATTAAAACAGGCAGCGAAACAGAATCAGTCATATACAGCCAGGCTCCCACGGGAAGAGTACCAAGCAATGTTGATGGCAAGACTGCTCTTGCAGCAGCATTCCAGAGCCAGCACTGGCTCCACCATTCCATAGTGGAGTCATGAAAATAGTTTACAGTTCGGGTATATTCTCCAAAGGAAGAGTCGGAACGGTTAAAAGCCTTAATTACCTGTATGCCGTTAACGTACTCTACCAGGGAGCTGTTCATCTCATTTGCCGCACACATATAATGTTCCATACGTTTATCATAGCCTCTCATCATAGCAGAGAAAAAAAGCAGGCTAAAGGGAATTGTAACAAGAGCCGAAAATCCCATCCGCCAGTCCAGTACAAAAATCAGAATCAAACTACATAAAGGCGCGGTGATGTTGGAAGTTAATTCGGGCATAAAGTGAGCCATGGAATCTTCTAATTTGGCAACATTGTCTACAATAAGATTTTTAAATGTCCCAGTAGGAGTTTCCAGCATAACGCCCATCGGTACTTTAGCCATTTTATCAGCGATGGATTCCCTGATATTTTTTAAAATTGTAAAAGAAATGCGATGCGACATGAGTGAGGACTTCCAGGTCAATAGCATTTTAAGAATTTGACATACTCCAGCCAGACTGACCCAAAGTATTAATTTGCGAAACGTGATAGTATTATGGTAAAAGGCATCGGCCAGTACTGCAACTATGAGAAATGGTATCATACCGATTATTTCACCGAATACGGCTAGAATAACAGAGATCGTCATTTGGCCTTTACTTTCACCTACAAAGGTAAATAGTTGTCGAATTGCTCCAGGTTCGTTTTGCTTCATAAGCGTTCCTCCAATATATATTTGGTTTTGGTATTGCATTTTCACAAATATTGTGATAAAATTCTGATTACAGTGTAATATTACGTTGTAATCTTAGTATAGAACGGAGGGAGTCAAAATGTCAAGAGACTTTCAACAAACACATGAAAATCTCTTGGTCTGTGCGAAAAAGCATTTTTTACAATTAGGATTTGAAAAGGCTGGCATACGAGAGATCTGTAAGGATGCCAATGTTACAAATGGAGCTTTTTACCGGCATTTTAATGACAAGGAAGCCTTGTTTGGGGCCTTAGTTGATCCGGTTATCAACGAGGTGGAAAAAATATATTCCAATTCAGTTCAGCAGCATATTGAGCTTGTACATACTGATGAGCTAATGTCTATATGGCAGCTTTCAGAACGCACAATTGTTGAAATTATCGAATATATTTATGATCATTTTGATGAGTTTCGGTTAATACTGATGAGTTCAGAGGGAACCAGATATAGTTCCTTTTTGGATGATGTAGTTCGCATGGAGGTAAGGGAAACAATATTATTGTTTGATGAACTGAAAAGTCGGGAAGTATTAGTTCGGGAATTGGATGAGGAAGAGTGGCATATGTTAGTTCATGCTTTTTATTCATCTTTGACTGAGGTGGTCCTGCATAATTATCCGAAGGAAGCGGCTGTTAGATATGCCCATACTTTATTTGGTTTTTTTAGTTCCGGATGGCAGTATATTTTGGGGATATAATTCCCCAACTTTACCCTGCGGTTAGCTTTATCTAACCATGTTGTGATAGAATCTGTTAACGTTGACAAACTATTTTAGCGAGGAGAATTAAAATGGAAAAGACAAACAAACTTACAGGAAAGGATCTTATCAATGTAGGGATATATACAGCAATGACACTGGCAGTGTTCTTTGTGATTGGCATGCTGACGGTTCTACCGGTGCTGTATCCCGTTTTGCTCTTTATTTTTCCGCTTTTTTGCGGAATACCCATGATGCTTTATTACACAAAGATCAGGAAATTTGGAATGTTAACGATCATGGGGATTTTGATTGGCATTTTCTTTTTTCTTATCGGCTATACCTGGATTGGGCTCTTTTTTTGGGCGGCCGGAGGTTTTGCGGCAGACTTGATGTTGCTTCCCGGGCATTATCAAAGCTTTAAGTTCACTCTTTTGAGCTATGCGGTTTTCAGCCTTGGAATGATTGGCTGCCCAGCTCCGATGTGGTTTGCCGGGCAAGCATATTGGGACAATGTAAGTGATTCTATGGGAGAGCAGTATGCGTCGTCTTTAAGCTCCATTATGCCGCCGTGGATGTTTTATGCGGGGCTGGGAATCCTGCTGATGGGAGGCGTATGTGGAGCTTTAGTGGGGCGTAAGATGCTTAAAAAACATTTTCAGAGAGCTGGTATTGTCTAATGCAGACACAATATGATTTAAGCATGGGATTTCATCTGGATCCAAGAACAAAATTACTGCTGATGGCTGTTGTTTCTACCGCCGAATTTTTATATGGACATGCGTTGTTTATGATTGCAGTGGCGATAATACCAACAATCTTACTGATCAGCAATAAGCAGTACCGGATCGGGATTGGCTTTTGCATTCTGTTTTTGGTTGCCTTAACAGTTAAGGAAAAGCAGGCTTTTATTCATTTTAATATGTTATTAAATATGATTGTTGTGTTTTTGGTTGGCGTAGTATTAAGGCTTTCTCCTACATTTGCCATGGGTTCATATCTCATCCGTTCAACAAAAGCCAGTGAGTTTATCTCTGCTATGGGACGAATGCATGTCAGCCGAAAAATCACGATTCCTATTTCGGTTTTGTTTCGTTTTTTACCGACCATGGGGGAAGAAGCAAGAGCTATTAAGGATGCTATGAGAATGCGGGAAATCCGGTTTGGAACGAAAAAATTTTGGCGTAATCCGGTGGCCTTGATTGAGTATCGATTTGTACCATTAATGATTTCAGTGGTTAAAATTGGTGAGGAACTATCAGCGGCTGCGTTGTCCAGAGGCCTTGATAATCCGGTTAAGCGGACTAATATTACTAAAATTGGTTTTACCGGATATGATATGATAACACTTAGTGTTTCCATAGCATTATTAGCGGTAACGTTATTTGCTGTTTGATATTGGAGGGAAGAATATGATTGTGATGAAGGATGTCTCCTTTACATATGGAAGTAGTGGAAGTGATAATGGGCTCCACGATATCAATTTGCATATTAAGGATGGTGAGACCATCCTGTTGTGTGGGGAATCAGGGTGTGGAAAGACGACTTTAACGCGATTAATCAATGGTTTAATTCCTTATTTTTATGAAGGGAAATTGACAGGAGAGGTGTTTTTGAATGAACAGGAAGTGAAGACGATACCTTTTTATCAAATTGCAGAAAAAGTGGGTTCCGTCTTCCAAAATCCACGAACGCAATTTTATAATGTGGATACCACCAGTGAAATTGTATTTGGTTGCGAGAATATGGCGCTTCCGGTTGAAGAAATCATGGAAAGGCTGGAACGGACGACGGACAATCTGCAACTTCAGGGGCTGTTAGGCAGAAGCTTATTTGCATTGTCCGGGGGCGAAAAGCAGAAGATAGCCTGTGCGTCTGCCGATGCCATCCATCCGGAAATTGTTGCATTGGATGAGCCGTCTTCCAACTTGGACATTTCATCGATTCGGGATTTAACTGGTGTGATCCGTTATTGGAAGAATCAGAAGAAAACAATTGTTATATCGGAGCATCGTCTTTATTATATGCTGCCATATGTTGATCGGATTATCTATCTGAAACAAGGGCGGATTCATAAAGAGTTTACAAGAGCGGAGTTTTTGTGTCTGCGTTCAACGGATCTAAAGGAACTGGGATTACGCTCATTAAATCCGTTTGGATTACCTGTTGAGTCTGAAATGAAAATAAAGAATACACAATTGTCATTAAAAAACTTTTCTTATTCTTATGAGAAGCGTGGGCCGGAGAGTCTTGATATCCCGGAACTCAAATTGCCTCAAGGAGAAGTAATTGGAATTATTGGTAATAATGGGGCGGGGAAATCAACCTTTGCCAGATGTTTTTGCGGGCTTGATAAGGCGGCGAAGGGTATCATAGATTATAATGGGAAACAATATTCGGCAAAACAGCGGCGACATATTTCCTATATGGTTATGCAGGATGTTAACCACCAGCTTTTTACGGAGGATGTGTTAAGTGAAATTCTATTAAGCATGGAGGGACAGGATGAGGCGGCTGATGAATCTTGTGCAAAAGAGATTCTTGAAGGGCTTGATTTGTCAGCGAAATCGGAAATACATCCAATGGCTCTGTCAGGGGGAGAAAAGCAACGGGTTGCGATTGGAAGTGCAGTTGCCTGTGGAAAAGAAATTCTTATCTTTGATGAGCCAACCAGTGGCTTGGATTATCGCCATATGTTGGAAGTTGCTAATAACTTAAAACATTTACAGCAGGAGGGGAAAAGTCTGTTTTTAATTACTCATGATCCGGAATTGATTTATAAATGTTGTACTTATCTTCTGTTTTTAGAACATGGCAAGGTACTTTGGCACCGACCTCTGGATAAAAAAGCGGAGCAGCTATTACATGACTTTTTTGAAGAGGAGTGTAAAGCACCTAAAAATGGACAATTGGTAGATTGGTAATGAAGTTGTAATGCATGGAAGTTAGCTGAAACTAACTAAAACCAACTAAAATGAGGTGAAAATATGAATAATAACGTAGTTGACAAAGTATTTGACTCCAGTAACTATAGTCATATAACCCAAAATGCCGCATTACTTTTTCCAGATGATTTACCAGTCCTTCTGGTTTGGTTTTTGCGGCAATTTTTATTTTCTGAATATTTTTTGCTGGTTAAAGATAATCGGGGGATGAATCGAATGCAGTCGAATAACCTTGAAGAGAGTACAAAGGGCCTTTTAAGGAATGCATTGGAGATATTACACCCAGAATGGCCAGTGGATTTACGGATTGAAAAAGTTAATATATTTTTAGATCTATTACCTGAAATTAAACGAATTTCCATAACAGACCTGCAAGCAGCATATGATGGTGATCCGGCTGCTGAGTGTTATGAAGAAATTGTTTGGACTTATCCGGGTTTTTTTGCCATTAATGTTTATCGAACAGCCTATGAACTTCATCGTTTAGGTATTCGGCTGTTACCCAGAATGATGAGTGAATATGCACATTCAAAGACGGGAATTGACATTCATCCCGGAGCACAAATCGGAAAAGCTTTTTTTATTGACCATGGTACAGGGGTAGTGATTGGTGAAACAACAGAAATAGGAGATCATGTTAAGTTGTATCAAGGGGTGACCTTGGGGGCATTATCGACCAGGGGCGGACAGAAATTAAAAAAGAAAAAAAGACATCCGACAATTTCAGATGGAGTAACGGTATATGCAGGAGCCAGTATATTAGGTGGAAATACGCTTATTGGTGAGGGGGCTGTAATCGGATGTAATGCCTTTATTACAGAATCGGTTGACAAAGGAATAAAAATTAGTAATGAACTTCGGGGGGCTAAAAATGAAAGTTAAGAACCAGTGGTTTCCTTTTGTGTCAGAAGAAATAAATGCAAATGATAAAGCAATCATTTTTTGTTTTCATCATGCAGGCGGAACCGCAGCGACCTATAGATCTTGGACTATGAAAGAAGAAGAGGCGATTTTGGCTTGTGTTGAATTACCGGGAAAAGGTACGAGAAGAAATGAGCGGTTCATATTTGAATTTGGTGAGATGTTACCAGAACTTGCGCAAAATATTAATCAATTTGCAAGGGGGAAAAAAGTTATCTTATTTGGTCATAGTATGGGAGCGGCCATGGCATTTTATGTTGCCGATTATCTGAATAAGGTATTTGGAAAAAGCTGTGAAAAATTAATCGTTTCTGGCAGGCAGGCTCCTGACCGGGAAAATCCTTTTGAGTTTAAAACGTATATGGGGGAGGATGCGTTGGTAAATGAACTGGTTCGTTATCAAGCAACCCCCAAAGAAGTGCTCGAAAATCAAGAATTATTGAACTTTATTCTTCCGGGCTTGCGGCAGGATTATATATTAAATGAAACATTGCATTATCATGGGGAAATTTTAGATGTCCCGATTACTGCTCATGCAGGTACTGGAGATTATGAAGCTAATGCAGGAGTTATGGGCCTGTGGAGTAATATGACAACAAGCCATTTTTGTTTGGAGGAATTTTGCGGTTCACATTTTTTTGTTACCGATATGGGAGAAGCATATAAGAAGAAGGTTGTAGAAGAGGCAATCAAGGATATATGGGAGGATTATGAATGAAGTCAAGTATTGTAGTTTTAAAAGAACATATACCGGATAAAGAGAAGGAACAAAAGGAAATTTGGAAAGCTGTAGCCGTTCAGATTTATCACCAATGGTTTGCCAAAGAGGAAGCTTTCCACTATAACAGTTTACATGCTTTTATCCAGGAAGTGTCAGAGAAATATCCAAATAAGGATACGGTTGTAATGAATGATTTTGCTTGTAGTATGAGAGAAAAGGAAGATGGCATTCATTTTGAAATTGATTGTGACCGGCTTGAGGAAAAGATGCTAATGGGAATCCGGGCATTCGCAGAAGAAATTTTGAAAGAGTGGAAATATGTTGATTGGGATACTCTGGTGGTACCTTTTTTGCCAAATAGTCAAGTGCTGGCAAGAAAGGAAAGAAATCAGGTAAGGAAGTCTGTCCCGTTCAAATGTCTCCATGAAGGATTTTTCATATATGCCGGAAAAAATCCGAAAAAAACAGCGCTTATTTGGTATGAAGGCGTTCAGAGATATGAGATGAGTTATCACGAGTTAAGTGAAAAATCATTAAAGGTAGCCGGATATCTAAAAGGTATAGGCGCAGATAATGGTAGTTTTGTAGGAATATCTCTGCCAAAAGGGATTCTTCAGGTGATTGCGGTGTATGGTATTTTAGCGGCGGAAGCAACATATGTGCCAATTGGAATTCATCAACCAGCGGAAAGAAGAAGGAAGATTATCGAAGCAGGGGCTATCAAGTGGGTTATAGGAAGTCGGGAGGATCAGGCGACTTGTGCGAAAATAGCTGAAACAACAGTGGTTTTGATTGAAGAAATACTGCAAGGGGAAGCTTCCTTAACGGAACCTTGCTTTCCGAACCCTGGTCAGTTGGCTTATATTATTTTTACATCCGGTACAACCGGAATTCCCAAAGGGGTAATGATATCACATAAAGCGGCATATAACACAATTTTTGACATACAAGACAAATTTAATGTATCTGATAATAGCAGAGGGATCGCTATTTCTGAATTGGATTTTGATTTATCGGTGTTTGATATTCTGGGGCTTTTGCCCGCAGGCGGGTCTCTGGTACTTTTATCAGAAGAAATGAAAAAGGAACCGGCCTTTTGGCGAAAGGCAATTGTAGAAGAAAACGTAAATATCTGGAATTCAGTACCGGCTTTGTTTGATATGTTGCTGACAATTTGCGAGACAGATCAGCAACATCTTCCGCTTACACTGGTTTTATTATCTGGTGACTGGATCAGGATGGATTTATTTGAACGGGTTAAGGCATTGGCAGATAATAGCCAGTTTGTCTCTCTGGGTGGAGCAACCGAAGCTGCTATTTGGTCAAATTACTATATTGTAGATTATATCGGGGATGATTGGAAGTCAATACCTTACGGATTGCCACTTAGTAATCAGCATTTACGAGTTGTTGGAGCAGATGGATATGACTGCCCTGACTATGTAAGCGGAGAATTGTGGATTGGCGGTAATGGTGTTGCCGAAGGGTATCTGAATGATTCGGAATTGACTGGTGAAAAGTTTGTGGAAGGAGACGGGGAAAGGTGGTATCGGACTGGAGACTTGGTTCGTTACAATTCTGAAGCGATTGTAGAATTTCTGGGGAGATTAGATAACCAGGTAAAGATTAATGGATATAGGATTGAATTAGGGGAAGTAGAAAATGTGATTAAGCAATCAGCAGATGTTGTGGAGTCTGTGGTCGGAATATGTGAAAGCAATGGTAAAAAAGAGTTGGGAGCAGTCATTATTCCTCGCATGAAAGCGCTTAAGGAAGTACATATAATAGGTGTTACAGATGATGATGGTTATACCGATTCTTATTTGAAACACAGAAAATGCGTGGTTAGGTCATTCCTTCAACAGTTGATAAGACAACAGGAACGTTGGATATCATCTTTTTCAGGAGTTGCTGAATTTTGGAAAAAGTGGTTGGAAGTAAGTGGCGCAGAAGAACTTGATTTGGGGGCAGAAGATAAAAGTGCAGGACATCAGTTGAATCAGTTCCTGCACCAACAAGAATCTGTCTTTAATGAGATTCTGTCTGGGGGCCTACCGGTAGAAGGATTGTTGCAGATTCAAGAGTTGTCACCGGAATACTGGTCTCTTAGTGGTGAAGATACAAAATATTTTCTTGAACAAGTATTTGATTCGGATCTGACTTCTAAAAAGATTGCGGTCATCGGTGCACGGACGGGGGAAGTTATCAGACAATATACCAGTCAATTCGGCAAAGCAGAATTAGTAACGCTATTTGATCGGTCTGTCGGTATGCTGGACATTGCAAAAGAACGTTTAAAAGGCATGAATATTAATGTTCAATATTGTAGTGTTCGTTATAATTGCCTACCGGAGGAAAATGTAAATATATATGATATGGTTTTGGCTGTGAATACCATGCATACATATGAGAATCCGGCTGATGGTCTGGATTTGGCAGCACTTTTATTAAAACAAGAAGGCAAATTTTATTCTGTTGAATATGAAGAATTAGACCCTATGGGGGTTTTGATATCGGGAATTCTGGAAAATGGATTTGAAAACGGTAATCCACTGCTTTCGAAATGTCGGTGGCAAAAATTATACGAGAAAGCTTTCTATGAACAAGTAATCATAAAAAAACGGGGTAAATTAGGAGCAATGTTGATTGAAAGTAGCATGAAAAGCAGGGATATTTCAAATGTAAAACAGAAGATGCTAACGTTTTTAAATACCGCCTTACCTCAATATATGATACCTGCCAAACGAGTGTTTGCTAAGGAGGTGGTATTAAGTAAAAACGGAAAAGTTGACAGAAGGCAAACCTTACTCTTTTTGAATATGAATCAGAGTGAAAATGTGAATTTGCCGGAATTTCAGGGAATTGAAGCAGGTATTGCAAAGTTGTGGGAAGAGCTTTTGCATTGCCGGATTTCGAACCGACAACAAAGCTTTTTTGAAGCAGGGGGAGACAGTTTGTCGGCGACACGCTTTCTGGCCCGTGTTAAGCAAGAGTTTGGAGTTGAAATACCACTAAAGGAAATATTTGATAAACCTGCTTTGGAAATGATCGGAGCTTTGATTACAAAAAAACAAAGTGAGGCGGAGGAAATTTTTGAAGGGGAAATATAGAAATATGTTTGAGAATAATTTTATATGGTCTGAAAGCAGTGGAATAAGGACACTTGTAGACAGTCTAAACGAAACTGGAATCCGGTTGTGGGCAGAGAAGGATAAAATTAAATTTCAGAGCACGGGAGAAAAGATTTCTGATGAAGTGATAGAAGTGCTAAAAAGTAAAAAGTTAGAGTTGTTAAAATATTTTAGTAAAAGAAAAGAGGTACTGGAACAGAGCTTTGACCTGACCTCAATCCAAGAAGCATATTTTTTAGGCAGAGATAATTCTTATGAATTGGGTGGAATTAGTGCAAATTACTATTTTGAGGTTGAACTGGAGCAGGTCCTCCCGGAAGAATTGGAACGGGCCTTTAACCAGACAATCAAGGGCAATGAGGCATTAAGAAGTATCATAACTAAGGAAGGGAAACAGGCGGTCTTGACGGAAGTCCCTTGGTATCATATAGAAATTATGGTGTTAGATGATGAACAGAAACGGGGGGACCTACGGCACCAATTGGAAAAGTACATGTATCCATTAGAGTCATGGCCGATGTACCGGGTGGTATTAACGACAATCAATAGTTGCAGTTACCGCCTGCAGGTAGGATTTGACTGTATTTTGCTGGATGCATGGAGCGTAACCTTGTGGTTGAAGCAGTTATTTGCCTTGTATTCGGGGGATTATATCACCTTTCCAGTCTATACGTTCCGGGCTTATAGCCAGGATTTAATGAGAAATAGAAATCTAAAATTGATGGATGCAGCAGATCAGTATTGGGAGAGCAGAGCTGCCGGTATTCCTCCGGCCCCTGGATTGCCATACCAGAAAAAGTTAACAGACATTAAAAAGCCTCTTTTCAATCGAATAAGTCGTGAGCTGTCGAAGACAGAAACGGTATTGCTCTACAAAAAGGCAAAAGAATATAGGGTAACCCCGGCAGCCGTCATTTGTACCGCATACATGAAGGTATTGGCAAATTATTCAGACAGCTCCAGCTTTTCCTTGAATTTAACGGTATTTAACCGTTTGTCCACAAATCCAGATATACAGGAGGTTCTGGGTGATTTTACGAATATTAGTGTTGCTGCCTATGAACCAACCAAGGATGATCGTTTTATTGATGAAGTCTTGAAAACGCAGCAGGAATTTTGGAATCTGGTGAAATACAGAGGATATGAAGGTGTAAATATTATCCGGAAGATTAATCGTGATAAGCCAGTTGGTGCAGCGTTGCCGGTTGTATTTACCGGAATTCTGCAGGGGTTAAGGGAAAGTGATTATTATCTTCCGGACTGGGCTAAAGAACGTTATGCTTACAGTCAAACACCACAAGTATCTCTGGATTATCAGGCGACCGATTTTAAAGGTAACTTATCAGTAAATTGGGATTACGTGCAGGAAGCTTTTTGTGATGAATTAATATATGAAATGTTTCAAAAAAATATTTATTTTTTAAAGCTTCTGATTCAGTCAGATTGGGGGCGGGAAGTGAGTATAAACCAGATCAATGAGTTGGAAAGACAAGATATACCTGTTTTGTGATATTGAACATTTACTATTTGAGGATTTGCAGCCTTTTATTACTTTGCTGCCCAGAGACCGGCTTGAAAAAGTGTTCAAATATAAAAGAGAAATTGACCGGAAAATATCAATTGTTGCACATTTGTTGTTATCTATTTCGTTAGCAAGAGAATTTGGAATAGCAGGCCCAATTCGGACAGTTTTTAATTCGTATGGAAAACCTTTTTTAAAGGATTATCCAAATATTTATTTTAATTTAAGTCATTGCCGTTTGGGAGTTGCGTGTGCACTCTCAAAAGCTCCGGTTGGCATGGATATTGAAGCCATTGACGAAAGTCGGATGTTTTTCGCCAGGGATATTTTGACACCTGGAGAATTAGAGCAACTTTGTGCAACAAAAGATGTTGAGCAGTTTTTTCGCCTGTGGGTATTAAAAGAAGCTACTCTTAAGAAGGCGGGCACAGGCTTGGTTGATGGTGCAACGCATATTGAGTTTGTTGGTTACGATAAAGATATTTTTTGTGCCTATGGTTCTGTATACCACCTTAAAAAGTTTTCCGGTTTGTATTCAGCGGTGTGCGGTAACCATCCGGTTCATTATGTTTCTGTCACTTGTGAAGAACTTTTAAATGGATTAAGGGAGAAAGTATATGCTGATTAAAGACATTTTTAAAACATATTTTAATGAAGAGAGAGAAGATATTATTTTTTATGATATATGTGAGGATAGAATACCAGCGAAAAGCTTGGAATATGAAATCGAAGGCTTGGCAGGAGAATTGACCAGTAGAGATATTGTTAAAGAAGAGGAATATGTCATTTTGCAGATGGGTAATAAGAAGAAATTCTTTAAGGCCTTGATTACTCTTCTCTATGTGGAAGCAATCCCGGTTATTTTACCTATGTGCTCAAGTGAAAGCAGTTATGAGCAGCTTGAAAAAATTATGCGGGAGCATCCTGGAATGTTGGTAGTAGCGGATAAAGAAGGCACACAAAATCTGGCTTACTTTTCTAAAAACAATATTCGGATCTTTAATGTTGATCAGAAAGATTTACATATAAAACAGGGTGAAAGAGCTTTTGGAGAAAAGGATGAAGCAATTATTATGTATTCGTCAGGCAGCACAGCAGAACCAAAGGGAACGATTCTTACAAAAGATAATCTTTTAAAAACAGTTGAAAGCCGAAGCCTTGAATATCAGATAAAAGAAACAGACCGGTTTATGACATGGATGTCTTTGGAACATATTGTGGGAATGGTGGATTTTCTACTTTTACCATTTCGGAATGGTTGTCAGTGTATTTATTCAGAAATCAGTGCATTTCTGGCTAATCCCAAAGAGTGGTTTGATATTTTGGAAAGATATAAGGTTACGATAACCGCAGCTCCTAACTTTGCTTATAAGTATATGGCAGATTGTATTAACGAGCAGGATAGCTGGGATTTGTTGAATTTGCGGTATATGTTGAATCTGGGCGAGCCGATTTCCCGGAAGGTGATTACAAAATTTATATCCTTAGTAAAGCGATTCTCTATTGGCGAGGAAGCTGTAGTCGCTGCTTATGGCTTAAGTGAAAGTTCATCGGGGGTAATAATCAACAAAGGAAAGTTGCTGCAAATAGGGATAGAACCGGATATAGACATAAGCTCTGGCATTGATTTTGATATTGAACATTTTCAGTATATGCGTGAAGATCTGATTTGTCAGGGAAGACCCTTGGCGGATACACAGATGAGAATAGTAGATAATGAAGGCCAGATACTGGGGGAGCGCTGCATTGGGAATATAGAACTCAAAGGTCTTTCCATTTGTAAGGGATACTTTAATTGCAAAAGGGAGCCGGTAATACAGGAAGGATGGCTGAATACCGGAGATATGGGTTTTGTTCTGAATCACCAATTATATGTGATTGGCAGAAAAAAAGATGTGGTATTTTCATATGGAAGGAACATCTATTTAAGAGATATTGAACATGCAGTGGCAAAATATTTTCATCAAAGAAGCGTTGCATGTGGAGAAAATATAGCTGGTCAGGGAGAATCTTATATTTATTTGTTTGTCGAACTTGAGGAATCAAAAGGTGAACAAATGAAACATAAGATCCGCCATACAATATTAAAAGAGTTGGGAATCAAAATTGAAGAAATCCATTTTATGCCGAAGCTAAGTAACACAAAGGCTGGAAAAATAAGCAAGGCGGAAATCATGAAAAAATATATGGCAAATAAATCTCCGGATACATTAAGCCGATTGAAAGCGGTTTTAGAAGAATATTGTTCAGAGGATATTTCGAATGAAACATTACTTTTAGATATAGCCGAAGATTCTTTGAAAATATTCAAGCTGATCGGGCTGATTTATAAGCAATTTGGAATTCGTTTAGGCATGCTTGACTTGTCCAGATATGAGACAGTGAAAGTGTTGGGGAATTATATTGCCAAAGTGCTGTCGGTTAACAATTCTAGGCAGGAAGCAGAAAAAAATAAGTATGTTAAAACATCGATTCAGGAAGCTTATGTGTTGGGGCGGCAGCAGGAATTTTATGGGCATGCAAATATGTCTCATTTTTATATGGAAATTGAGCACTCTTTAGAGCCGGAAACTATAGAATCAACCATACGAATGCTGATTAGAAGGCATGAAATGCTAAGAACAGTTTATTCAGATGATACGAAAACGGTATTTGATGAGACAATCGCTGATCAGTTTTCTTTAATTTCTATAAAAGCAGAATCCGATACCTTGGAATTACATCGGAGGGAAGCGCAGGAAAAAGTAAATCATCCGGGTGAGTGGCCCTTGTTTGAAGTGATCAATTATGAAGTGAATACAGTAAATGTTTTAGCTGTTGATATAGATATGCTGATTGCCGATGGAATGAGTATAAGAATCTTATTTCAAGATTTTAAAGCGCTCTGTAATGGTCAAGAGTTAAAGGAAATAGAAGATACATTTGATGATTATCTGACCGAGTATTCAAAGGTTAAAGATAGCTGTAAATATAGAGAGGACAAGCAGTATTGGCTGGAACGGAAAACTTCCTTTCCAGATTCACCAAAGCTCCCACTTCAAATGGCTCTTAATCCGCAACCCAATGTCTTTAAAAGAAAAGAAGAACTTTTTTCCATAAAGGAGTGGGAGAAATTAGAACAATTTGCCGGGTTGCATGATGTTACAGTAAGTATTCTGCTCTTAACTTTATATATGAGGACGATCCGGCGGTGGAGTGAAGAACATAATTTTGCGGTTAACATAACAGTGATGGATCGACCGGAACAGGTTAAAGATTCTAAACGAATAGTGGGAGACTTTACAAAAAATGTGCTGTTCGATTATGATCAGAACCAATATAGTTTAGAAGAAGAACTAAAACACAATAAACATAAGTTGTATGAACATTTAGACCATATTAGCTTTGATGGGGTGGAATTTATTCGAGATCTTGCTAAAGGCAAACAGGACAACAAGGCGTTAATGCCAGTTGTTTTTACAAGTATGTTATTTGAGGAGGATAATGCCATAGACCATGAAGTGATTAGATATTATTTTACCCAGACATCACAGGTGTATCTGGATTGCCAGATTTATCGTTATCGTTCCCAGTATGCTATAGTGTGGGATTATCTGGATAAAATATTTGATCAAAATATGGTTTCTGAAATGTTTACATATTTTGTCCGATTAATCAAATGTGCTATAAATCAAAAGGGCATTGAAACTGCACCAGTTGGAAATGAAGATAAAATCAAACAATATAATCAAACTGCTGTTCAGTATGACGGAACAACTATTCCGGCTATGCTGGAACAAGCATTTGCAAAATATGGAGAAAAACGGGCTATATCTGATGGAACAGTTACATGGACCTATGATGAACTAAGAATAAAGGCAGAGGAATTGAAACAACAGTATGAGGGAATAGGAATTATAAACTTGGATCCGGTGATTATATTAGTCGAAAAAAATCTGGAATCTATTGCCGCTATAACCGCAGTTGCCTGGATTGGTGCAGTATTTATCCCTGTACCCGAGGATTATCCAGCGGAAAGAATTGAATATATCAAACAGTATGCAAAGGCCAGATGGATGATCCATGTAAGAAAAGAAGAAATAATGGAAATTAAGTTCTTAAATCAGGTACAGCATACATCAGCAGCAATATGTCAGCCTGACGATGTTGCCTACATTATTTTTACTTCTGGCAGTACCGGTATGCCAAAAGGAGTAGCTATCACTCATAAAGGTGTAATGAATACAATCGTTGATATGAAGCATAGATTTTCTCTCACAGCCAGTGATTGCATTCTAGGTCTTTCAGCGTTGAATTTTGACCTTTCCATTTTTGATATTTTTGGAAACTTTTATGCCGGTGCAATGCTGGCGATTATTAAAGAACCCAGGGATGAGGTGGAGATTAGCAGCATGCTGAACCGATATCCGGTGACCATATGGAATTCTGTTCCGGCAATTATGAAATTATATTTAGATGAAATTCCGGCAGGATATAAAAACATGCAGATGAAATATATCTTTTTAAGCGGTGACTGGATTGGAACGGAGCTTCCGGGCCGGATCAGAGAGGTATTTGTTAATGCAAAGGTCCTTAGCTTGGGTGGGGCTACAGAAGCGTCCATCTGGTCAATTTATTATCCAATCGAAGAGGTTCGGCCAGAATGGAATAGCATACCCTATGGTTATCCTTTAGGGAACCAGAATATTTACATTTTAAACCAGGAATATAAAACCTGTCCGAATCAGGTTGTTGGGGAAATATATATAGGTGGGGAAGGTGTTGCCTGGGGATATGTAGGGGATGATGAAAAAACAAGCCAGTCATTCATTGATATACCGCCCCTTGGAAGACTCTATAAAACCGGAGATTATGGAAAGTTTGTGGAAGAGGGTTATGTAATCTTTCTCGGCAGAAAAGATGGACAGGTAAAAGTCAATGGTTATAGGATTGAGTTGGGAGAGATTGAAAGTGTTTTATGCCGAAAACCAGAAATCAGATCAGCAATTGCAATAGCCGATAACAAGAAGAACCGGCTAATTGCCTATTATGTAGGTAATAAGATTGAAGATACAGCGCTAAAACAGTATTTGAAACAATATCTTCCGTCTTATATGATTCCATACAAATTTGTTCATATGGAGGAATTGCCATTAAGCAGTAATGGAAAAGTAGACAGGAAAGCCTTGCTTCAGATACCGGAAGAAACGAATGTTGAATATGATGAGAGAACCTTAAGTTCTGTAGAAGAAACAATTGCTGATGTATGGTGTTTACATCTGGGAATAAGCCATGTGAGGATGGATGAAAATTTCTTTGCTTTGGGCGGAGACTCCATTACTGCACAAAGAATTGCCCAGGAATTATCAAAACGATTTTCGATAAAGATTCCTTTTGTAAAGATCGTGGATTTAGGAACTATAAATAACCTTGCCGGTTATGTAGAAGGGCAGTTTTCCGGTCATGAAAGTAATAGTAAAGATGTAAAAGGGTATAGGCCGGAAAATACAAAGTTGGAGTTAGCTGATGAGTTTGAGGCCACCAATATTCAAAAGGCTTATCTTTCTGGCAGAAATGATTCATTTGAATTAGGGCGTTTTAATGCGCATTACTATTTTGAGTTGGATTTTCCGTATGAAGTGGCTGATTTAGAAAAAAGTATTGGGCAAATGTTAGAACGTCATGAAGTACTTCGTAGTATCTTTCTTAAAAACGGAAACCAGAAAGTACTATCGGATCTGCCCAAATATCTTGTGGCTGTTACCGTGGCTGAAAACATGGCGGATTTTCAGCTAAAAGGGGAGCAGATCAGGAATCGTTTGTCACATAAAAACTATGATTTTAGTGTATGGCCTCTGTTTAACTTTGAAATTTTAAAAAATAATCATAATAAGAATTGTATTCTGTTTGGAAGCATTAATCTGTTAATTTGTGATGGAGACAGCCTAAGGATATTTTTAAAGGAATTATCTGATGGGATAAAAGGAAAACAACTGCCAGAGCTTAATTATTCTTATCAGGAATATATCTGTGCTTTGACAGCTCATCGGGATTTGGCGGCCTATGAACAATCAAAAGCTTATTGGTTAAAGCGGTTGGATGGTTTTCCGGAGTTTCCCCATTTGCCTGTGAAAATTAGTATGGCTCAGTGTAAGGAATATAAAATCAATAGGAAAGCTGCCACTGTTAATAGGGAAGAGTGGAAACTGTTTAAAGAGATTGCCAGGAAACATGAGGTTTCGGCATCATCCTTATTGTGTGCTATTTATGCAAGGGTACTGGCGAAGTGGAGTAATCAAAAGGATTTACTGTTGAATCTAACTGCTTTTGAGAGGCTGAATTTTAACCCTGATGTAGAGAAAATTCTGGGTGATTTTACTAAGGTTCTGCCACTGGAAGTTCATATTGACAGCAGTGATATTTGGCGAAATGCCCAGGCTTTGCAGAAAGAAATCATGGATAATCTGGATCACGCTGATTTTGACGGAACAGAAATCATCAGAGAGTTGTCCAAAAGACGTAACTGTATCGGAAAGGCCATTATGCCGGTAGTATTTACCTGCGTTTTATTCCAGTCACCAGAAAACTGGTTTGAACAAATTGGCAGAATAAGGTATGCCGTTTCCCAAACTCCACAGGTTATGTTGGATAATCAGATTCTTGAGATGAACCAGGAACTTTATATATCCTGGGATTATGTGGAGGATTTATTTGAGCCGGTGGTGATAAATGCGATCTTTGAGGATTTTATATGGGGAATCAGAACATTGGGAACCAGGCAAGAATTTGAGATACTGTCCCAACTGGAAATCGCAGAAATATGGAATCAGTATAATGGATTAACGGCATCGGCGGAACCAGAAACCCTGCAAGCGTTATTTGAGGGTCAGGCAGGCCGGGCACCGGATCAAATTGCTTTGCTTTATAAAGATGAAACATATACATATGACTACTTAGAAAAGAAAGCGAATCAAGTAGCCAGATATCTGTGTGAACAAGGAATCTGTGGAGCCAATATCCGGGTAGGGGTAAGTGGTGAGCGCCAGCCAGAGACAATTATTTCAGTTTTGGGAATTTTGAAAACCGGGGCAGCTTATGTCCCAATTGATCCGGGATTTCCCAAGGAACGCCAGGAATTTATCTTGGCAGACAGTGGCTGCAGATGTCTGTTAACGGGTGAACTATACAGGACTGGGGAGTTAAATCGTTTTGATGATACCCCGATTGGAATCAAGTCCTTGCCGGATTCCTTAGCCTATATTATATATACCTCCGGGAGTACCGGTAAACCAAAGGGAGTTATGATTCAACATCTGGCAGCATGCAACACGATTGTTGATTTAAACAATAAAATTGCACTGAATGAAGCGGACCGGCTGATTGGTATATCTTCTGTGTGCTTTGACCTGTCGGTATATGACATCTTTGCAACATTTAGTAAAGGGGCCAGTTTGGTGTTGGTGGAAGATCCAAGAGATTGCAGCGAAATGGCTTACTTGCTGGATCGTTATAAAGTTACTATATGGAATTCTGTACCAGTGATTTTTTCCATGGTAGTTCATCATTTGACAGAACGAAATGAACAGTACAAATTTGAGTTAAGGCAGGTTTTGTTAAGTGGTGACTGGATTCCGGTTGATTTATGGGAAACAGTCAGAACTGTATTCGGAAAAATCAAAATGATGAGTTTAGGGGGGGCTACGGAGGCTTCCATCTGGTCCATTTATTTTAATATTGACGCTGTTGATCCGAGATGGAAGAGCATACCTTATGGGCTGCCGCTAAAGAATCAGACAATGTATGTACTTAATTTTGCCTTGGAATTATGTCCGGCTGATGTAATTGGTGAAATATATATCGGGGGAGCAGGTGTGGCAGCAGGGTATTGTGGCGATGAGGAAAAGACCCGAAATGCTTTTATTTGTCACCAGAAGCTTGGCAGAATCTATAAAACCGGCGATATGGGAGTTTTGCGGAAAGAGGGGTATATTGAATTTTTTGGAAGAGTTGATAATCAGGTTAAAATCCGGGGCTACAGGGTTGAACTTGGAGAAATTGAGAGTGCTGTTAAGCGGGTAAAGGGAATCAAAGAAGCGGTAGTATCTTTTATGACAGGTGGAGCAGGAAATAAACAATTAGCAGCATATTATGTTTCAGAGCAGGACGAGATTGCTGCGGAGGCGATCAAAGTTGTTATTGGAAAATTCCTGCCGGATTACATGATACCACAATACTTTGTTCCAATCCAAGTTGTCCCATTATCAGCAAATGGAAAGATTGATCGAAGTAAATTACCAGTACCCGGTGTTCAAAAGAGAGTTGGCATTGAAACGATGAATGCATTAAATCCAATGCAAAGCAGGCTGGTGAATATCTGGAAAAAAATATTTGGAGTTGAAGATATTCAAATTACTGATGATTTTTACAGTCTTGGAGGTGATTCTATCATCTTAATGCGTATGTTGGATGAAATAAACCTGGAAGGTTTGGATATGGTTGGTATTGAAGAGATTTTAGAATTTGACACGGTTGAAAAACTGGCAGCATATGTGTTAGGAGTATTAGATGAATAGGGAGAATGCTATGATTGGGATTATCGGCGGTTATGGAAGCGTAGGACGATGGGCAGTTAAATCACTAAGTAAGCATATGGATGAAATAATCAAAGTGGGTGGACGAAGTAAAACAGCATATGAAATGTGTGTAGAGCGTCATCAACTGAAACATACTGAATTTGCCAAGGTGGATTTTGCCGATCTGAATAGTGTCAGGCAGTTCGCAAAAGGCTGCCGACTGATCCTGAATTGTGCCGGTCCTACCTTTGGCCGGTCATTAAAAGTAGCTGATACTGTTTTAGGTTTAGGGAGTTGTTATGTAGATGTAGGTTTTGACAACCATATGGATGAATTATTTAAAAGATACAATAATCGAAATCTGCTTTGTAAAGCGGGAGCGATTCCAGGGCTGTCAGGCCTGTTGCCACGGTATTTGGCGAATAAGTTGGGGCAGGCAGAACAAGTGGTGGTTTACTATTCTGCATTAGGGAAATTCTCAAAAACTGCTTCGGAAGATTATTTAAACGGTATTTTTGGAAGCGGCATAGCTGTTACGGGGAAGAGAAAAGAGGTGGAAAGGAAACTCCTTCCTCTATCTTCCCAGGAATCATATCTGTATCCGTACTATGACTCGGAATGTGATTATGTAAGCCGATCATTACAGCCTGCAAGTTGTAAATGGTTCATGGCCCTTGAAGGAGAAAGTTCAAATATGTTTATGTCAAATGCAGGAGAGCTTTATTTACAGAATCAAGAAAGGGCAATCGCAGGCTTATGTGATGCATCCTATGCTGATACATTGAGCAACAGTGAATATGCCGGTTTTGTAGTTCAGACATCGGGAATTGGCAATGGTATGGATATGTGCCAGACGTTATATTTGAAAGCGCCGTCTCCGGAATATTTAACCGGTACTGCGACCGCTGCTGCTGTTCTACTGACAGATAAATATTGTGGATTAACAGGTGGCAGTGAGCTTAGCATGATTCAGGATGTGGAAGGTTATTTGGAAATATTAAAAGAAATTGGAACGGCGATAGAAATAAGAATTGAAACAGGAACTATAGCAGATCTGCTAATTCAGGAAGAAGGGGAAATTTAGATATGAAAAAAATACGTGCAGTAGTATGTGGTACAACCTTTGGAATATTCTACCTGGAAGCATTAAGCCGGATGAAGGATCGGTTTGAGGTTGTGGGGATATTGGCAAATGGAAGCGAGCGGTCCCGGAAAGTAGCCATGAACTATAATACGAATCTGTACACTGATATTACAACCGTGCCAGGGGATATAGACCTTGCTTGTGTGGTTATCAGAACAAGAGCATTGGGGGGGAAGGGAACGGATATTGCTACATATTTCCTGGAAAAAGGTATTAATGTAATCCAGGAGCAGCCGATTCATCCAAAAGACTTAGAAGTGTGTTACCGGGCTGCTATGCAGTCGGGTGTTTATTTCCAGACCGGGGATGTTTATCCGCACTTGAAAGAAGTGCAAAAATTCATTCGTAGTGCTAAAACGCTTAATGAGATACATGGTGCACCTTTGTATATTAATTTGTCATGTGCTCCCCAGGTTTCTTATCCGGCAATGGATATATTAATGCAGGCTCTTCCGGATATCCGCTTGTGGGAATTTTCCCAAAATATAAAAAATGGACCATTCCAGGTGTTGACCGGAACTTTAAATCGGATACCTATTAGTTTAGAAATCCATAACGAAGTTTTTCCGAAAGACCCGGACAATAATATGCATTTGCTGCATAATATTGCGTTTATCTACGAAAGTGGCCGATTGACATTGCAAGATACCTTTGGTCCAGCTATTTGGAATCCGCGCTTGGAGATTCCGATAGAACTGTACAACAAAGGAAGACTAAGCGGTGATGTACCGGATTTTATGTATGAAAATACGGCACAAATATTAGGCGGTTATCAGAATGTTACGTTTAAGAATATTATTTCGGACATATGGCCGGAAGCTGTGGGTAAAGATCTTTTGCAAACTGCTGAAGGAATCGGAGATAAAAAGAAATTCCGAATCAAGGCACAAAGGGAACTGATTTGTTCCAGGCAATGGAATGAGATGACGAAGGCGCTAGGGTATGCAAAGATAATGGATAAAAAGCCTGCAAAGATGGCACTGATCGATACATTGGAACAATTGCTTTTAGAAGCTAATGGAGGATTAATATGAAGACAGCAGAAGAAGCCATGAAGATTTTAGAGTCATTTACAGACAGAGGGATTACTTTGTTTGTTGAAGCAGAGAAGTTAAAATACAGAACACCAAAGGGAAAACTGACCCAGGAGGATATGGAGCTGTTAAAAGCGAACAAAGAATCAATCATTCAATATTTAATTGAGCATGATTCCGGAGTCTGCATAACGGCCGCCCCAGAAGACCAATATAAACCGTTTCCACTGACTGATGTGCAGGCGGCATATGCCTTAGGAAGAAAGAATAGCTTTGAGTATGGCGGCGTTGCTTGTCATGTTTATATGGAATTAGGCTATAAGAATTTAGACACCGGTAAAGTGCAAGATGTCTGGAACCAGCTGATTAAACGGCATGAAATGTTGCGGGCGGTGGTGTTTGAAAGCGGAATTCAACAGGTGTTACCAGTTGTGGAAGAGTTTCAGGTACAGGAATTTAAAATGTTTGGAGTTGATAAACTGGAAGAAAGGCTAACAGAGTTGAGGGATCAGATGGGGAACGCCATATACGAGTTAGGGCACTGGCCAATGTTTGGCATTGCGGTCAGTCATTCAGATACTGGGGCAATTCTGCATTTTTCAATGGAATTCCTGATCGCCGATTGGAAAAGTATATGGATGTTGTTAGCAGAGTTCGAAACATTCTATTTTAATCCGGGACAGCAGTTGCCGGAAGTCAATGTGTCTTTCAGAGATTATCTGATTGCCGAAAAAAAAATAAAATCAACAGAACGTTATAAGATAGATCGGGAATATTGGCAAAGTCGAATTGGTACTTTGCCAGGAGCACCGGTACTTCCCCAAGTCAGATCTGTGGATATGGCAAAACCTCGGTTCACCCGGCATTTTTTAGAATTGGATCATGTAAGATGGACAAAGTTTAAAGAGAATGCCAGACATTTCGGTATAACGGCCACAGCCGCAGTTTTAACAGTATATGCACATGCTTTGGAACGCTGGAGCCAGAATTCGGAGTTTTGCTTGAATCTTACTATTTTAAACAGGGAGCCGCTTCATCCGGAAGTAGGGGAAATAGTTGGTGATTTTACATCAGTGAGTCTGTTGGAAGTCGCTATGAAAGAAGCGGATACTTTTGTTAATAAGGCGAAAACAATATCCGGGCAGTTGTTTGAAGATTTGGATCACCGACTCTTTAATGGTGTTGAGGTTATTAGGGAGATAGCCCGAATAAGGGGAAGAGAACAGGCGCTTATGCCGATTGTATTTACAAGTGCTATCGGCATCTCTGATAAAAAGCTGAAGGGAGAGTTTCATGGAAATGGTATCAGCCAGACACCACAGGTTTTTATTGACTGTCAGGTGATGGATGGAGCATATGGCCTTCAAGCCGACTGGGATGTGAGGGAAGGCGTATTTCCGGATGGGTTGATTCAGGACATGTTTCGGGCATTTGAAGAGCGTTTGGTGGAGTTGTCAGATAAGATTGAGTTGTGGACCAGTATATTTGATATGCCATTGCCAATGTGGCAGCAGATATTAATTGACGACACAAATTGTACGGATGCTGCAATTCAACCAAAAAGTTTATATGACCTGTTTGTACTAAATGTCCATAAACAACCAGAAAAAATGGCAGTAATCGATTCAGAAGGTAGATTTACATATGCGAAATTACATGGTATTGCTTTGGGCATTGCCAGATTGTTGCGGGATAAAGGCATTGAGTCAGGAAGCAATGTGGCAATATTGATGAAAAAAGGGCGGTATCAGGCAGCAGCAGCCATGGGAATTCTTTATGCAGGCTGCACGTATGTTCCGATTGACATTGATCAGCCAGTGCAGCGGCAGAAGCAGATGGAAGAGGCGGCTGATATAAAAGCAATCGTATCTCTTTCGGAGCATAATCAGGATGTTTTTGACAAAATAATTTTGATAAATGCCGATGAAGTACTTGATGAAATTGATGAAAACATAATCAGACGGGTAGGTACAAATGAAGTAGCCTATATCATATACACATCTGGCACAACGGGTATTCCTAAAGGGGTAGCAGTATCTCATCAAGCAGCGTTCAATACGATTGAAGATATTAATAAAAGGTTTTCTATAACAGCGGAAGATGCAGTTTTGGGTTTGTCTAAATTGAATTTTGATTTATCTGTATATGATATATTTGGCATGCTTTCCTGTGGTGGAACACTGATTTATCCACCTGTTTCACGTTATATGGACCCATCCTGCTGGCTGGAATTAGTATTACAATATGGAATTACCGTGTGGAATACAGTTCCGGCATTTATGCAGATTCTGCTGGGGTATCTAAGGGGCAAAGATATTAAAATGCCATTTAAAGTGGTATTGCTGTCAGGAGACTGGATACCGGTAAGTATGCCGGATGAGATATGGAAGTTTGCGATTGATGCCAGGATTATAAGTCTGGGAGGAGCGACAGAAGCAGCGATCTGGTCGATTTATCATGAATGTGAGCGGGATGAGACCAAAAGAGGGAGTATACCTTATGGAAAACCATTGTCAAATCAAGGATTTACAGTGGTGGATCAAAGAGGCCGTACATGTCCTGTTTATGTAACGGGGGAGCTGGTCATCTTTGGCAAAGGAGTGGCGGAGGGGTACTATAAAGACATTGAATTGACTAAGGAAAAATTTGTGACCGATAGTAAATATGGAAAAAGTTATCGTACAGGTGATATAGGATGTTATTTGCCTAATGGAGAGATTGAGTTTAGGGGGAGGAATGATAATCAAGTTAAGCTGCATGGGCACCGGATTGAGCTTGGAGAAATCCAGCATATCTTAGAGCAGCATGCTAATGTATCTCAAGCTCAGGTTGTTCTTAATGATGAGAGAACAGAAATAATAGCTTTTGTTAAAGAACTAAATAGTGGTGAGATTACCGGAGGAAAACTGAAACAATATTTAGCAGAATTGTTACCGAGCTATATGGTGCCGTCACAAGTGATGTTGGTTGAGCGTTTTTCTTTGACCTCCAATGGTAAGCTTGATCGGAAACCGATTCTGGATATGCTCGCTCAAAGACGGAAAAACATTATAAGTAAAGAAAACTGTTCGGAGAAAGCAAATGACCTGCAAAATAGCCTGATTCAAATGTGGAAGGAAATCACCCCCGGCTGCGATATTAATTTGGAAGATGATTTTTATGACTTGGGTGCAGATTCATTAATCCTTGCACAGATGGCAACGAAAATTAGAGAGAAGCTTACAAATATGATACCTTTTGATGCCCTGCTTAGGGAAATGATATATAATCCAACGATTCTAGCCTTAGCCAGTTTTATTGAGCATGAAATGATAACAAAAGCGCCTAAAGAGAGTAATACAAAGGAAAATATTCAGGATTCGGAAATTGCGTTTGTCAGAGATTACGGTGGAAATCTCAATAATGGGCTTAGGATTATTTTTCATGGGGCATTAGGATCGTATAATCGCTTTCATTATCTGGCAAATCGGTTAATTGAACTTGATAATAAAAAAGTCATTGGCATTGGAATCAAAGATGTTGAAAAATATTGCGTTATGAAATCTTCAGAACTAATTCCTACCCTATCCAGGGAATATGCAAAGCTGATTGCGGGATATGGTATTAAGGAGGTTCAATTAATTGGATACTGTTTTGGCGGAGTATTGGGGTTAGAAGTTGCAAACCGTCTTAATGAGAAAGGCAAAATTACTGTAAGCAGTCTCTCTATTTTAGATAGTCTGTTATTACCATCTGGTTTTATTGTAGAAGACGAACTGCTGATGGAGATGATGTTTTTAGATAATATCCCTGCTTCGTTTGCCGATATTGATATGCCCAATCCGCAATTGTATGAGCAGATAATTGTCAGAGAGGCAATGAAAAATACTGTAATAAGACCAGGATTTCTTGAGCATATATCGGGATCTGTTGAACAAGAAAAGTTAGGGGTATTTTTTAGAAAGATGTCTGATATGGAAAAGGAAAGCAGATTTAAGCTATATGCAAAACTTTGCGAAAAAAACACAGGTACAGAAATGTCAATGGAAATGATAAAAAGTTTATACCGGGTTTGTATTACCACGTTTGAGGCAATGCATTATGATATATGTCCATATTTAGGAAGGATCAATTACTTTTATGCTCTGGAAGGTGAGGGCGGATTTAAAGATATGGTATTAAAAACATGGAAAAATCTTGCCATGGATGAATTTAAAGTAATTAAAACTCCTGGGGATCACTATTCTTGCGTTGAAGATAAAGAGAATGCAGAATGTATGGCTGAGTTTGTTTATAAGATTGAAGAGATAAAATAGTTGTTGAGATTTTTAATCTCGTTTCTCATATTATCAAGCCAAACTGTTAGATTCATCTTTAACAGTGCTAAAAGACATTTTACCAATTTTAGAACAACAGATAGATTATAGTAATAAAGCATTAAGTGAAGTGCTGTCTGACTATAATTGAAACAAAAGGTTATAAGACAGGTTTTGTGATGTGGCGCTTCGGATTGCTATTTCGGGAAAACAAAACACGCCGGCTGGAGCCACTGAAATAATGGAGATATTAGTTTAGGAAGAATCATCAAAAAGAGTCATTATATGAAAAAGAAGATGCCGATGGGACTGGGTTATAGTTTATCTATGACTTTTAGCATTGGCATTTTTGGTAGAAAAAAGCACCGCCAAAGATGGCTGTGGTGGAGCCTTTTTTAGTTTCCCGCAAGGTAGTACATTGGAATGCATAAAGCATGCATAAAGTTAAAAATCAGGGTTGGCAGTTCGCAATGGAGGTTATGATTAGGCTAAAATAACTTGTTTTTTATTGACGTTACGGAGGATACAAAACCTCATAGTTGTACGTACAAATAAAAAGTTGTCTATAATTTATTTCTTTTATGTATTGACATCAATACAAAAAAGTTGTATATATATTATATGAGGAAATGAAACAAATAATAAAAATATGCACATTAACGAAAAACACGTCAAAACAATAAGAAAATGCACTGTTTTAACCAACGTACAATCTTGCGCCAACTGACGCAACTTGTAAATACAACTCATTAAAAACATTTCATTGAGGGAGGTAACAAATTTATGAAGCGCAAGTTATGGAGTATCGTATTAGGAACAGCAATGGCAGCATCTTTACTGGCAGGATGTGGCGGTACCACCAACAGTGCAACA
>Ga0153945_1000079_pt1 | contig 29337 bp, 48 predicted proteins | sample TSNJ029MetaG_FD_104720 | JGI IMG/M metagenome (GOLD analysis project Ga0153945, IMG submission 104720) | Attine ant fungus gardens microbial communities from New Jersey, USA - TSNJ029 MetaG | ecosystem: Host-associated > Fungi > Mycelium > Unclassified | place: USA: New Jersey, Wharton State...
AAAGCCGGGGCTATCAAATAAAATACCGCCAACCCACGTTTTTATTGAGGATTGGCGGTATTACTAAGATTTTTAGATCATGGAGACAACAGGACTCGAACCTAACACTTCGCACCCAAAACCGACGTATTCAAGCCATTTATTTTGAATCGTGTTGTATTTCGTGTGATATATCGTCAAAATGTCCAAATATTTTCTCGTTCATTTTCCGTGTTTGGTCGTCTATCGTATCCCGATATACGGACTTCATGATGCGGTCGCTTGACCATCCACCACGCGCCATTATATACTGATCCGGTACGCCTAGCGCATGCATGATGCTGGCCGCGTAATGTCGCAAATCATGAAAGCGAAACCTGGGTACACCGGAAAACTTTACCGCCCGGCGAAAGCGTGAGGTGATTTGATCTGGCGTTGCCTTGACGAGTCGCCCTTCAATCCCGGCTATACGATCAATGACGAATTGCGGATACTCAATTTCCCTATAGCTGGCATATGTCTTGGGGCTTTTATCGTCCCATTTCCTGTTTTCGTCCAGCCCCATCGACTTATTGACAGCTATTATATTGCCCGTCACGTCTTCGGATGTGACGGCGCATATCTCACCGCGTCGCATTGGGCCGAATGCTGCGAGCAATATGGCGATCTCTAATTCCTTGCCCCTTACATGATCTAAGAGCCTTTTTACGTCCGCATCGGAGGGCGTGTAGAGTGTCGGCTTCTTAGGCGGCGGAAGGGTTGTTTTAAGCCTGAATTCAGGCGCGAACATGTCGAGGGTGGCAGATAGTAGGCCGTGAGCGTTGCGGACGGTTTTGGGGCTATGTGAGGCCGCCACAGACCCCACCCATACCTGCACTATTTCATTGGTTAGGGATTTTAATTTAACATCTTTAACGGGTGTAAAATACAGTTCCTTCATCCTCTCGTATCCGTGTATTGTTCCCGGAACCAATACGGGGCGTTTGGACTCTATATATCTGTCGATAGCTTCGCCCAGTGTCATATCTGCCGGTCTTTTTGAACGGTTTTTCTCAAATGCAAATTCGGCGGCCAGAAACTCCGCCTCTTTTTTTGATCCGGCAGTAAATGACGCATAATGTTTTTTGCCGTCTGCGTCCGTGCAATCATATACTTGCACACGCCAGCTACCGGACGGCAGTTTTTTTGCTTTTGCCATGTTACGCACCCCCTCAATAAACACTATGCTATTGGCTGAAACTGCATCGTGACAGCAATAGATACTGCCCGTCCTTTACAGTTACATACGCAGAGGACTCGAAATTTTTGTTGGCCTCAATATCGTCCTGCCGGCCATCGTTATATACGCAATAATAGCCTTTTCCACCGTCCGCAGTGAGTTTATACTCGCCGGACTCTATATGCATACCTACTTTTAGCATGTCAGCCTCATCAAGTGGCAATGTCTGAACTTCGTCGATCGGCACGGCATAGCTCCTTGACAATGCAAGGTATTCTCCGTCTAATACAGATATAATACTATTGTATTTAAAGTTATTATTGGTTATTATGTCGTTGCCATTACTGTCACTCGATAAACAAAAATAACCAGCCCCGGAATTCGCAAAAATAACATATTCTCCGGCGGGGATATCAGTACCAACTTTATATTGACCACTATTATACGTATTACTATATGTTTTTCTTCCCGTTATATCTTCCAGTAGCGCTCTTGTCTGCGCCATGTTATCCGCGAAACCCTCCGTCCTTAAAAATAGGCACTTCGCGGCCTCAAATCCGTATTCCGACATCACATGCCCTTTAGTCCCTGGATCAAAGTACCCACCGAAGTACGCCATGCCTAAAATAAATCTACTGTAGTCATCGGAGGCTACATAATTGTCCGCAGTAAGCCCCTCCACTTCCCCGATTACAGATTCTATGTCGGCCAAAACTGCCTCAACGGATGAATTGTTGAGCTCAAGCGTGTCCGTCGCGTATGCCACAAGTTCATCTTTGTATTCCTGGAAAATTTCATCTGGTGTTTTGGACTGCGTCGCCGCTGGCGTTTCTGAGGGCGTTTCCGGAGTAGTTGCCGCTGCGCTTGTCTGCCGCCCCGTAGGAGCTTCCGGGGTTTCGTTGGTCTCTGTTTTTCCGCATCCCGCCAAAGCCAATATAAGCAGAATACTAATAAGCATTTTTTTCATAGTTTTTCCTCCTTTGTTTTTACAGTAATTATAGCCCACAAAACAAAACATGTAAACACAAATATAAAACCCCCGGCACAGTGCAAGTACTGCCAGGCTTTGCCAGCAAAAATTGCCCCTGAATATGTTATACTACAATCATCAACGACGGAAAAAAGTTCTTGCATTTTTGGCGACAATATGATACTATTTAACAAGAACATATGTTTGCATTTGCAGGGGAGGAATCAAGTGACTAAAGAAGAGACTAAAACACAGGGGGCAAAAGCTGAATGCATCAAAGAGATAATTTACTATCTAAAAAAAATTGACAGTGTAGAGTTTTTACTATCTCTTATGTTATACGTAAAAAATGAGATCAGCGCGTAGCAACGAGCAGGGCAGGGGGTTATTCTTCGCCCTGCTTACTTGTATCCTGTTTTAAGAATCTTGCATAGCTCAATAATCTGCTAAGTTCTTCACTGTCAAATTCCTTGCATTCCAGAACAATATCTTGCATCAGAGAATTATGGGTCACAACCGACATTGCATTAGCGGTGCGTTCGTGTTTTTCCCATCCCATCAATGCGGCCGGGGTCGTGTCGAGCGCCGCAGCCATCATTTCAATTTTATCGGAGGGAATATTTCCAATTACGCCGCTTTCATATCTTTGTATGGTTTGCCTGCTCACTCCGACTTTGGCAGCCAGCTCTTCAAGTGTCATTCCGCTTTCAATCCTTTTAAACTTAATATTATCTTTAAGTCCCATCTCGCACCGCCTTATAATAGTTGATAAAACTAGTATAACATATTTTTCATAATATGCAACAAAAAAATGCCAAAAATCACTTGACACGTTACAAGACAGGTGATATTATGGTGTTACGTAACAAGTAACAGAAAAACAGGAAGGGGGTGTTGGCCTTGGTAGACACGAACAGGCTGCGAGGACTAATAGCCGAAAGAGGATTTTCCCAGGTAAGGCTTGCTAAAAAGCTGGGAATGCACGAAAAAACGTTCTACGAAAAAATGCGCCGGGGAAAATTTGATAGTGACGAAATGTATGATATGATTAGCATACTAGACATCGTGAAGCCGGAAGAAATTTTTTTTGCCCCAGATGTCACGCAACAAGTGACAAAAGAATAAGAAGAAAGGAGAACAAGAAGAGTGATTAATGAAGCAACCGGGCCGATAGTGGCCGAACTATCAAACATTATTACCGACTACGCGCGAGAAGAAGGGGTAACGATGGAGATGCTTGACACGGCCATAGAGCTAGTCAAGGGAACGTACTATACGGATGCATTGATAACAGGATGTGTGGACGACGACGCAGACAAGCTTGTCAAGGCCTGCAAACAGGCAACCGTTAATTGCGCAGGAATAGCAATTTAGTGGCTATAAAAACAGAAAGGAGGGCTACCCATGCCCGCAATAAAACCAAGTGTTTCACAGCAGCAAGATACATACCTACTCGCTACAGTATCCCGACATCTTACCCTGCTGGGGTTAAGTAAAAACGATCTTGCAATAAAAATGCATATGAACTATCAAGCATTACACCGGCGCCTGAAAGAGCCAGAAAGCCTATCGCTGGAAGAGCTTCGGAGACTGGCAAAAGTCCTTAAGATCGAAGACTCTGAAAAGCTAACGGTATGGTGAGGAGGTGCAAGAGAACATGGAGAAAGCAATGTGCGAAGTTGTCCTTGTGTTTAAGATCGTTGCCTACTTTGCATCATGGGTGATCGTTATCTCAATACTCTGCAAGCAGAGTACGCCGGTAGCGGCCATATTGGGGCTTGGGTTGTATGTCATAAGCACACTGGCAATAGTGAGAGGAGAAAAATAAGTTGGAAGAGTTATTGAAAGCGCTGAGGCTTATCCGCGATACATGCAGAAGGTGCGGATGCTGTGAGAGATGTCCATTATTCAGCGGAGGGAGCGACTGTGCTATTGGGGCGCATCCTCCGGGTGACTGGGAGCTTGTCAGCGAGGCACCAGAAATAAATCTGTTTGAGTAGGAGGCGAGAGTGTGGCGGACAAGCAGAAGTTCGACTGGGAAAAAGAAATAGGCCCCTGTGCGGGAACACAAGAGGCCAATAAACAAACACTATAAGGCTATCATAGCCGAAATCGGAGGAAATGTAAAGATGAAAATTTCTAAAATCAAAATTAAAAATTTGTTTGGCATCAAAGAGTATGAAACCGGTGGACAGTGTATTGAACTGTCAGGGGAGAATGGAACCGGTAAAACCTCTGTAATTGATGCAATCCGCTATGCACTTACAAATAAATCAGAGAGGGAATATATTGTACGCAACGGGGAAACCGAGGGGGAAATCATTGTTGAAACTGATAATGGAATCAGGATCAGCCGAAAAGCAAGAACCAACCAGGCGGACTATAAGAGCGTAAAGAAAGACGGTCGTGAGGTCGGCAGCCCGGAATCCTTTCTGAAAGACATTTTCACGCCGTTGCAACTCAGCCCCGTGGAGTTTATGGCTATGGGCCGGACGCAACAAAACGCGGTTATTTTGGACATGATTGAGTACCCGTGGTCTATACGGACGATCAAGGAATGGTTTGGAGAAATTCCCGATTGGGTTTCCTATGACCAAAACATTTTACAGGTCTTAAATGATATCCAGTCCGAAAAAGGGCAGTACTACCAGACGCGCCAAGATATCAACAGAGACATCCGAAACAAAAGGGCTTTTGTGGAGGATATTGCCTATGAAATTCCACCTGGATACAACGCCGACAAATGGGAGCAGGAGAGCTTAGGTGAGCTATATCAAAAAATCGAACAGATCAGAAGTGAAAATGAAAAAATTGAAAGGGCAAAGGCGTTAGTCGAGAACAGGGACAACAGAATCCGCAAATTTGAAGCAGACAAGGAAATTGCTATTGCGGCGCTGGAAAAAGACATATCCGCTTCTGAAACGAGACTCAAAGAGAGGATTGCTTCGCTTGAAGAACAAATAAAGTCTTGTAAGTCAGAACTTTACGGCCTGGAAGAAAAGAAAGCGGACAAAATGGAGGCCATAGAGAGCGCGTACCGGGCCAATGTAGCAACATATGACACTGAACTATCCATGAATAGGGGGTACGCAGAAAAAGAACTAACAAAGACCGACGAGTTACAAGAAAAGGCAAGGCACGCTGAAGACATGAAAAAACATCTTAACGAATACCGCCGGATGAAAGATCTTCAACGAGAAATTGACGAACTTACGGACAAAAGCGCCGTTTTGACAGAACGGATTGAAAAGGCCAGAGAGCTGCCCGGCGAGATCTTGCAGACGGCGAAAATCCCGATTGATGGCCTTAGTGTTGTTAACGGCGTCCCCCTGATCAACGGCCTCCCAATTAGTAACCTGTCGGATGGAGAAAAGTTAGACCTCTGTATTGATGTAGCACTACAGAAGCCAAACGGCCTGCAAATCATCCTGATTGACGGGGTAGAGAAATTGTCCGCCAAGTTAAGGGAACGGCTCTATGCAAAGTGCAAGAACGCAGGCTTGCAATTTATTAGCACTAGGACTGATGATTCAGAAGAATTAACCGTGATTGAATTATAGGAGGCGAACAATGGACAATGAAATTGTAAAACAGGAAAGCGGAAACGACATATTGCAAGAAAAGCAGAATAACCCATTGCAAGGAATCAGTGGAGATTTCTCTAGCCGGGTAAATTTCCAAGAATTGTACGACATGGGTAAAATGTTTGCTATCTCAACCTTAGTACCAAAGGAATACCAGGGTAAGCCGATGGATTGCGCTATTGCGGTAGACATGGCCAATCGGATGGGCGTCAATCCTATGATGGTTATGCAAAACCTCTATGTTGTTCAGGGGAGACCTTCCTGGAGCGGGCAGGCCTGCATGTCGTTGATAAACGGAAGCGGAAGGTTTAGGAATATTAAACACGTGTACACAGGCGAGAAGGGAACGGATACCTGGGGATGTTATGTACAAGCGGTGCGCTATGAAGATGGCGAAACAATCAAGGGAACGGAAATCACCATCAAAATGGCAAAAGATGAAGGGTGGTATGGAAAGACCGGTTCTAAATGGAAAACCATGCCGGAACAAATGCTTGCCTACAGAGCTTCGGCGTTTTTCGCCCGTGTACATATCCCGAATGCCCTCATGGGGATGCACGTGGAGGGCGAAGTAGAAGACATTACAAAAGAGAAGCCGGAAGTCGTGGACGTGTTTGGAGGTGGGGAATGATACTGACTAATGAGAATTATTTTAGCCCCGAGGCAAGCCGCGAGTACCTATCTGTCAGCCAGTACAAGGACTTTATGGGGACAGCGGGAAAGCTGGCCTGTGAAGCGCAGGCAATGGCCCAATTCGGTGGTGAGTGGGAGCGCAAGATAACAACAGCCCTGTTAGTGGGGTCGTATGTTGACGCTCACTTTGAGGGTAGCCTTGACCTTTTCCGGGCGCATAACTCGGATATTTTCACCAAACAAGGAGCCTTAAAAGCAGAATACCGCAAGGCAGAGGAAATTATTAACCGCATTGAGCGGGACGAATATTTCATGAAATACATGTCCGGCGAAAAACAGGTCATTATGACAGGCGAAATAGCGGGGGCAAAGTTCAAAATCAAAATTGACAGCTACCTTTCCGGCCTCTGCATTACGGACCTGAAAGTAATGAAAGCTATACGAGATACATTTTGGGTACGGGACGCCGGGTACATGGATTTTGTGCAGTATTGGGGTTACGACTTGCAGGGCGCGGCCTATCAAGAGATAGTGCGGCAAAACACGGGTGAAACGCTACCTTTTTACATAGCCGCGGCCTCAAAAGAAGGTGAGACAGACATTGAAATCATTCACATTGACAGCGCCCACTTAAAGACCAAACTAATTGAAATTGAGCAGAACATACCAAAAATATTAATGCTCAAAAACAGGGAAGTTGAACCTATCCGGTGTGAACTTTGCGACTATTGCAAACACACGAAGATTTTAACGGCTCCGATCCACTATAGCGAGCTGATGGGTGAAATCTAATGAAGAGTAAGAGAACAAAGGCATTAGAATTTTCTTCCGCTGCCCGTGCGGAGATGTGGGAACGGGATCAAGGTTGCATCTTCTGCAAGATGGGCCTTGATCCGCCCTATACGGCGGTTTACGGCTATCAAGCTATGCATTATATAGGCCGTGGACGCGGAGGGCTGGGAATAGCCCAAAATGGGGCTATAGGGTGCGTAGGACATCATAACAGGTTAGACCAGTCAGAACATATGGGGTACATGCGGGAACTATTCAAGCAATATCTTATGTCCTGTTATCCTGATTGGGACGAAAATAAGCTTATGTTTAGCCGTTAGGAGGGTATTTAATGGAATATAAATTTGTCATTTTAGGGCGCTTGGACGGTATGAACGAGTATACCGCCGCCAACCGTGCGAACCCCTACAAGGGCGGGAAAATGAAACACGATAACCAAGATATTATTAGTTGGTCAATCCGGCAGCAGCTTCCGAGAATAAGAATTGAAAAGCCTGTGGTTGTCGGGCTTACATTTTACGAGCCGGACAAAGGGAGGGATAAGGACAACATTTTGTCATGTGCGCTAAAATTCATCCTTGACAGTCTTGTAAAGTGTAAAGTACTACGAGGAGACGGGTGGAAATACGTAGAAAACTTCACGCACGATTTTTACGTAGATAAGAACAACCCCCGGATCGAAGTCACTCTAACGGAGGTATAACATGGATATAAAAGATTATTTGGTTAAAGGCCACGCAAACCCCACGCCAGCCGATGATATAGCTTTTGTTATTGGTGTGGATGAAAGAACCGTGCGCGAGATGATCGGAAGGGCAAGAGACAATGGCGACGTAATACTTCGGTCGGGCGGAACGCCGGGCGGTTATTTTCTCCCCGACATGCCCGGAGACCTTGATTACCTTAAGGCATTTGTGGCGGAGGAAGAAAGCCGGAGAAGTAAGGTATCCAGGCGCATATCGCCAGCGAAAACCATGCTCAAAAAATACGAGTATGACTACTATGAGGAGGTGTGTTGATGCCGAACCGGACAATTGCAGAGCTGCACTTCTCTGGACGCAAAAATAGAAAGTAGGTGGTCTTATGGGGGGCAGAGGTGCTCCAAATAAAAAAGGCCTGGATTACTTTCCTAAAGATGTTACCTATTATGAAGATGATAAGATATTCGATTTGCTTGAAGAATATGGCCCGCTCGGTAGTACTGTGTATGACGTGATTCTCATGCTTGTGTACTCCGAGGGATACTATGCGAATCTATCTAAAGACAAGCTGGCAAGAATGGTCATTAAGAAAATAGGTAACAAGTGGATAAAGAACAAATTAGTTGTCGTGCAAGTTATAGATTACTGTGCGGATATAGGTCTTCTATGTAAAGACCTCCTTAATCGGGATATTATAACCTCTGTTGGAATTCAAAAGCGATACTACGAGACAGCCATAGTACGCATGAAGAGACAACTATATAACGGTGAGTATTGGTTGCTTAGTAGTAATGGTCAACCGTTATTAAGTTCACCCATAACCCCTATTATTATAGAAGAAAGTGGAATTAATTCGGAAGAAAATGCAATTAATTCGGAATTAAATCGACAGAAAGAAAAGGAAAGTAAAACAAAGGAAAGTAAAGCAAAGAAAATATACTCCCCTGACGGTCCGCTTGATGATGCGATCCATTCCTATATCGAATATCGGGGAGATATCAAGAAGCCAATGACGGATCATGCCATAAAACTATTGCTAAATAAATTGTCTGCACTGGCCGGGGATGATAACACAATGAAGATTAAGATTTTGAATGAATCGATTGTTAATGGATGGCAGGGCATATTTCCCCTGAGGGACAATACCAGGGGGCAGAAGCCAAAGCCCGCCAACCGGTTTCACAATTTCGATCAAAGAGACACGGACTACGAGGCGCTGCTTCGGGAAGAAAGAAGGGGGACGCTTGACAATGGGGAAGAGTAGAGCGAACAAACGCAACCGGATTAAACCAACACTAACAGGCCAGAAAAACGACGTATACAAATTCAAACCAAAAAAGGGCAAATAGGGGGACATATGAACAAAATTATTCTTATGGGTAGATTAACAAGAGATCCAGAAGTCGGTTATAGCAACACCAATAATTCTACTGCACTCGCAAGATTCAACCTAGCAGTAGACCGGCGCTTTAAGCGTGCCGGAGATTCCGCAGAAGCAGACTTCTTCAATTGCATTACTTTTGGCAAGCAAGCGGAATTCGTCGAGAAGTACCTGAAGAAGGGAACAAAGATCCTTGTTACCGGTCGCATACAAAACAACAACTACACCAACAAAGAAGGGCAAAAAGTATATAGCATGCAGATCATTGCGGAAGAAACGGAGTTCGCGGAAAGCAAGGATGCATCAAGCAGGGCTGAACCGCAATCCGGTGATGGTTTTATGAACATACCGGACGGCGTGGAAGATGAAGAACTGCCGTTTAACTAGGGGGCGAAAATGGAACAACTGAGTATATTTGATTTGACGATGCCGAAAGTCAGCGTTGATAAGAAAATCCGCTTAATAGAACTGTTTGCCGGTGTTGGTTCCCAGGCAATGGCGCTAAGGGACTTAGGGGCTGACTTCGAACATTACAGAGTGGTCGAGTTTGATAAATACGCAATCGCAAGCTATAACGCAATCCACGGAACAAGTTTTGAGCCTATGGACATAACAAAGATCACCGGCCAGCAGCTTGAAATAATCGACAAGGAAAAATACTGCTACATACTAACCTATTCCTTCCCCTGTCAAGATCTATCCGCTGCCGGCAAGGGAAAAGGAATGAAGAAGGGCAGCGGAACACGGTCCGGCCTATTGTGGGAGGTAGAGCGGCTCCTGAAAGAAACGGAGGAACTCCCGAACACCCTGATTATGGAGAATGTGCCGCAGGTGGTCGGATGGGTCAATATGCCGGATTTCCGAAAGTGGCAAGATTTTCTCACCGAATTAGGCTATATCAATTTTGTGGATATTCTGAACGCAAAAGACTATGGCGTAGCACAGAACAGGGAAAGGTGTTTTATGGTATCACTGCTGGGAGAATATAACTACCACTTCCCAAGACCAATACCACTCAATAAGACCATTAAGGATTATTTAGAAGACGAAGTTGACGAAAAGTATTATATCAATACCGAAAAAGCACAGAAGCTTATTGAAACTCTGGAAAATACTGATATTGAAGCAGGGGGGGGCAGTGGTTGACGGAACGATCAATAGCCCACGACAACGCGATATTGCAAACTGCATCACGGCCAGAGATCGAGGAATATCCACACAGAAACAAACCGGAAACCTCGTATGTGAAAGAGGTGGGTTACATCGAAAAAGGAACGGGTAAACATCAAAGCAATACGGTGTATAGCACGGACGGAATAGCAAGGTGTTTGCAGGCTGACGGTGACTCGAAAAACCCGATGAAGGTGGTAATAAATGAAAGTAAAACAGATAGGTAACTTAGAAAAAGATAAAAGATGGAATAATCCCCAAACTGGCAGGGTTTACGGAATAGACGGTCTATGCCCCACTTTGAATACAGTTGGGGGGGGTGGTCAGGAGGTGAAAGTTTTGGAAGTAAAATGTATAAACACAAAGGACGAAAATGGGAGCCAGCCGCCACAACAAAACAGAGTATATGATACGAGTGGATTAATGACTGCAATCACGGCAGAGCTAAATGGGAGGTTTAACATTTTGGAAAAAACAATAGTTGCAAGCAGGGGACGAAATAAAGACAATCCATCTGACAGAGCGCCGGGAAATGATGTCGAGCAACGGTTAGAACCAAATTCCCGGGGGATAGCAAACACGTTAACGAGTGTTCAGAAAGATAATATGGTTCTGGAAAAAAACTATATAGGTGGAATATACACGGAAGTTTCACCAAACTTTCAACACGGGGTTATGAATGGAATGTCAAGATACCTTAAGGCCAGAACCCACGATGCCGGAGTAGTCGAAAACACCAAGTACAAGGTAGAAACAGTTACGAAAATCCGAAAATTAACACCGCTTGAATGCTGGCGGCTGATGGACTTCACGGATGAGGATTTTCACAAGGCTGAAGCAGTAAACAGCAACTCACAACTTTACAAACAGGCGGGAAACTCTATCGTCAGGGCGGTTTTGATGGGGATATTTAGCCAGCTAAATATTAAGGGTGTGCAACGGCCGGAACAAACCAGTATGGACTTTTAAAGGGAGGTAGACACATGAGAGTATACATAAGCGGCCAGATCACCAACAACCCGAATTATAAACAGGAATTCGACCAGGCCGAAGCATGGACGAAGAAAGAAGGATTCGAAGTAATTAACCCCGCGGCGCTGGATGCCGTAATCCGGTTTAATGCATCCCATGAGGAGTACATGAAGATATGCCTGCCTCTGCTTGATCTTGCAGACGCGATATACATGATCGACGGGTGGAGAGGCAGCACAGGAGCGTGTATAGAGCACGGGTACGCGCTGGCGAAGGACAAGATTATAATTAAGCCATAGGCAGGAGGACAGGATGAAAACAAAGAGTTGTGAAAATTGCATAAAGGGCGGATTCCTCAAATGTAGAAATGAAGAATGCGCAAAGGGCGGAGAATTTAAGAATTTTAAGCCAGCAAATGAACACATAAAAAGAATGCTGAAAGAGGAAGAAGAACGGAACAGAGAGCTTTTTCGCAAATTCTTCGATTAAATTGATATTTAGCGGCTACGCCGGGGAAGGACCGTAAAAAATGAAAAGCGGGTGGATTATTAATTTTAAAAGCGGTGTGAGGTTTATGCTAACTGAAGAGGCATATGAAAAATACCGGAATGAACCTCCGAAAGAAGAAGCCAGGAGTGAGGAACACTGGTTCGATTTTGATAACATGTGTAAAGCAAACCTTAATTTGGATTTTTGGGAGGGTACAGTATGAAATGTCCGTACTGCAAAGGAAAGAATCTTTACCTGAAAAGAACCTTCCCATGGGATCAATACGGTTGCCGCGATTGTGAAAAGAAAGTGGAGCTATTGCGAAGTGAGGGAGTTAGCGAAAAAACAATAAGAAAAATGTTTAGTTGAAGGAGAAGAAAAGATGGATAATGAACCGAGGTTCCTATTGGACGAAGATAGCATTTGTTACGGCTGCAAACTTTATGTACACATAGACGATGCAGACGATGATTACGCAGAAGATGAAATTGATAAAAATGGTGGCGTCTGTGATACATATTATCCGTGTCACAACGGGGACATGAACGAGTTTGAAGCAACCATGCATAGAGGGGCCTTGCCCGTTCTGTGAGTGAAGTTCAGAAGGAGGGGAAAAAGTGAAAATAGCAATCTATAGATCGAGGGAAAGCGGAGAAATCCTAAGAACCCACGAAATACCCAAAGATTTGGAAAGCGCGGCTGAATCGGCAGCGGCAGACTATAACGGCAAAAATCACGCTGATACGGTTGAAACCAAAGAGCTTTCCGAACTTGAATTATATCTGTACAACAGATCGAAAATGAATATCAAAGATTACAGAGAGGAAATAGAAGGAATGCAGCTCACATTATACGAAATCGAGAAGCTGATAGAATGGCTGTGCGGTAAAGTGAAAGGCATAGATTAACAGTTAGCGGAGGAGGATAAGATGAAATGACTAAACAAGAAGCGATAGAACAATTAGAACAAGTACAAGCCCAATTTGTCGCATCAGTCGAATATGCGGAAATTGGTGATAAAGATGCAATTGAAGCATTAGAGAACAATAAAGAAGCAGTAAAGGCGCTTGATATAGCAATCCAAGCCCTACAAAAGCAGATAGAGCGTTAGCAGAGGAGGAAATATGAGTAAATTTAACCATGCTATATTTTACGGAGGCTACGACAGCCTGGCAGTATCAAAAGAAAAATACACAAAAGAGCAAGCCATTGAAATAGCTAAGACGGAGCTGGCGTCTATTAAAAAACCATATTACATAGCAATTGGAAATGGCTTCGCGCGACATAGAGCCGGTGTTGATGAAGATGGCGATCCGTGCGTTGGGTGGTGGTTAGAGTACCAAGAACATTCAAGGAGTTGCCCCTGCTGGGTATTCCACAGGGCAACATGGCCGGAGTATGACAGCCGGGGTTTCAAGGATTATGAATATGTTCATATTCCCGCAGTAGTTGAAACGATTCAGGAAGAGGAGGATAGGCCATGCCAAGAGGATTTAAGTTGGAGCCGGAAGTAACCCGGCAAATCAACGAGATGCTGGATAAGGACATAACCCACAGGGCCATAGCTGACAAGCTGGGGGTTAGCTGTGCAGCGGTTAGTAGACTAGCAGCACTCCGCCGGAGTAAGCCGCTGGGTGAGGTCAGACTAGACAAGTGGGCGCGTGACTTTGACCGGGATTGGAGCAGGGAGGTAAATCGGATCAAGGATCAATATGGTATGGGGATCCCGCCAAGAGATTATATTGTGGAGGGGGCAGGAGGACAAAATGAATAAACGTCATATGTTTAGGGGCAGGAGCTTTAATAGTGGGATTTGGTTTTATGGACAACCACACAAATATAACGAAAACAAAGTATTCATTGTGGGTGGTAATGTTATTGATTGGGACGCAGAATGGATTTCAATTGAATATTGGGCGTGGGTTGATCCCGCCACAGTCGGCCAGTGCACCGGACTAATCGCCACTAAGTCATACCGGGGAGACAGCGAGGACGCGCGGTTAGTGTTTGAGGGGGATATAGTAGCTCATTCAGACAATTACTGCACTGTACAAGGGATTGTGCGGTTCGGAGGAATTGGATTCCATGTCGGGTTTTATATTGAGTGGATAGACTATGATTCTAATAAATGGTCTGACTGGTGGGGAAAGGATCTTGATTACTGGATAACACACGAACAATGTAAAATTGTAGGAACCATTCATGAACACCCCGAACTGCTGAATGGGGAGGACAAGGACGAGCGCGGAGGGGGACGCAATGAATAAAACAAAAATTGACTGGTGCGATTCAACATTTAATCCGGTAACTGGCTGCTTACACAAGTGCGAATATTGCTACGCAAGGAGTATTGCGCAGCGGTTTGGGGGATGGGGATACACGCCCGGAATGCTTCGCGCGAATGCGGCCAATGAAAAAACCTATATACATCCCATGAAAGCATATTACGGGGAGGCAGTGGAGACGGAACACGGAATAATCGCAGAGATTGACGCCCCGTTTCTGACGAAAGACGTGCGCAGAGCATCTTACCCATTCGGTTTTACGCCAACCTTACATCGTTACCGGTTGGGAGAGTACAAAAATAAAAAAGGCCGAAACATCTTCGTGTGTTCAATGGCCGACCTGTTTGGGGAGTGGGTACCGGATGAGTGGATCGAGGAGGTATTTGCTGCTTGCGAACAGGCGCCACAGCATAACTACTTGTTCCTAACGAAAAATCCAGATAGGTATTTGGAGTTGGAAAAACAAAAAAAACTGCCCTGGATGGATAATTTTTGGTTCGGGACATCCGTAACCAAACAAGAAGAACCGTTCTCATGGTTTGAAGAAAAGAAGTTTCACTGGTTTGTCTCGATGGAGCCACTACTGGAACGCATTGAGATAGCAGACACAAACCACATGCCGGAATGGATAATCATAGGAGCCGAGACGGGCAACCGCAAAAGCAAGGTTACTCCAAGGCGGGAGTGGATAGAAAGCATCGTAAAGGTATGCAGGGAAAGAAATGTTCCCGTGTTCATGAAATCCAGCCTTGCGACAATTTGGGGAGCGCCACTAATCCAGGAATACCCATTCGAAAGGAGATAGCCAATGAGAGAAAATCTAGAAAATGAAATGGTAAAGGTAGGAGTAAGTCAAACAGATCTGGAAAATAGTATTTCTGCATTAGGGAAACTAAAGCCGGAGCTGCGTTGGCTGCTCATTAAAATCAACTATGAAGGGCAGGGAATTCAGGACGTGAAAGACATGGAAAGAAAATTTGACACGGCAATAGACGCTATGACACTACTCCTACTCCAATTCCCCGACTATCAAGATTAGCAGAGAGGGGGCAGGAGGTAGCAATGAAATACGACAAAGAATTATATTTGGACAGTGGTTTTTATGGGCTTGACGAAGATATAGAAAATCACAAAGAAAAGATTGTTAAATGCAGGAAGCTCCATACTTGCGCTTCCTGCCAAAAGGAAATTAAGGCAGGCGAACAAGCACTATACGAAAGCGGATTTTTAGACGGTGAACCAGTATCGGCATACACTTGTATAACATGCATCGAGGAATGGCTTGAAGAATCGGGACAAGTAAAAGCAGAGGAGGAAAGTATAGAATGAAGGTAAGTGAATACAGCTTTAGATGCGCAGTATGCGGCAAAAAATTTGAAGTAGCGGGTTGCTGGTGGAATGAATGGATATTGATTAGGTTTCTCCATTTGAAGTTCATTATACACTGTATCGTCCATCACCGAAAATAGTAAAAGCGGAGGAGGAAAAGATAGAATGATAAAGGTCGACGTAAATGAGCGTCACGCAGTCTGTAATTCCTGCGGGCATGACAAGCACATAAAGAGCATCAAGGTAAGCCGCACCGGACACGGGTGGACAACGATCATGTTGTGCGAGGAGTGCATAGCAGAAGTGATTGATAAGGCGAAGGAGGAGGGCGGTTCCGTTGGATAAGTCGGTGCTTGAAAGATATTGCGCGGCCCAGGGAAGAATTAAACATCTAAACAAGCGCATTCGGGAGATTAGAAGCAAGATAGAGCGCATGGAGATAAGCGGCGAGCGGGTGGTAGATTCAGTGAAGGGTACTCGAAGAGACGGGACGTATGGAAGTATCCGAATCGAAGGATTCCCCAGCCAGGAGTATGAGGACGCGAGGGAGCTGCTAATATCCAGGAGAACAACCTTAGAGTCAGAGGAGAAAAAACTATTCCGCCTGACAAATGAAGTAGAGGAGTATATCAACACAGTGGACGATCCAGAGATGCGGACAATCCTCACACTGTACTACCTAGAGGGGAAGACATGGCAAAGAGTGGCGAACGCAATGAATAGCGGGTACGGACGAAAGGGGAAAAGGTATACGGATGGCAGTTGCCGAATGGATCATAACAGGTTTTTAAAAGAAAAATAAAGTTTGTCGGTTTTGTTCACTTAGGTCGTGGTAGTATGATATTGGTGATAAATATATATCGCCTAGTATCCTCCCTGACACACAGAGCGCCTTGCAGCAGATGCAGGGCGTTTTGCGTTGCGGGGGCAAAGACGGCCAGCCTGGCGCCGACAAGCCGGTAAACAAATCCACCTTGTACTAGGTGGTCGGGTCAGTGGCGGGACCCGTTAATTATCCGCCACCCTTACGATAACTTGAGGTAGCCGGAAGCTATCCTCTTTTTTCTATGTCCGAAAATAGACCAGATTGGAAGGTGAGGTGGTTGGCAGGTGGACACGAAAACTTAATTCCTTTCAGCGAGCGAAGCAAGGAAGAAGCGAGGGAAAACGGAGCGAAAGGCGGGAAGCGGTCAGGAGAGACCAGACGCCGAAAAGCCGACTTCCGAAAAACCCTAAATATGCTCTTAACCGCCGGGGCAGAGGTTGACAAAATTAGCGACTTCCTCCGCCAGAATGGCGTTGACAGTACCTATGAGAGCATCATAAACTTTGCTATGATCACAAAAGCCATGAACGGCAATGTGAGGGCGTATGAAGCCATTAAGGACGCCATAGGACAGACGGCAAAGGATGATCTTGACATGGAGGAGCAGCGGGCCAAAATAGAGCACTTGCAGGCCCAGTCAAACAACCTAAAACAAGATAGTGACAGGCAGCCGGTCAAGTACAACGGGATCCCAAGTAATATGATTGCCCCGGTATTTGCCTCGGTTGTCTTCGATATACAAGACAATGCGCATTCGGAGTATGTGCTGCCTGGGGGGCGTGGCTCCTCGAAGTCCTCTTTTATCAGCCTGGATGTCGTTGACCTAATTATGCAGGATGATAACATACACGCGGTTGTTATGCGCCAGGTGGCCGACACGCTCCGGGGATCGGTATATCAACAGATCCTCTGGGCGATCGATGCGCTGGGTTTGACGGACGAGTTTCACCCGACAGTCAGCCCGATGGAGATAACCCGGATCAGTACCGGACAAAAGATTTATTTCCGTGGCGCGGACGATCCCGGCAAACTCAAATCAGTCAAAGTTCCATTCGGTTACATTGGTGTCCTCTGGTTTGAGGAGCTAGACCAGTTTACCGGACCGGAGGCGGTTCGTAAAATCGAACAGTCAGTAATCCGCGGCGGCGATAAGGCTTATACCTTTAAATCCTTCAATCCGCCTAAAAGCGCCAACAATTGGGCGAATAAGTACATTAAGGTACCAAAGGCGACGCGTCTGGTTGTTCACAGCACATACAAAGACGTGCCGAAAGCATGGCTCGGAAAACCGTTCCTTGACGAAGCGGAATTCTTGCGGGAGGTTAACCCGACCGCTTACGAGAATGAATACATGGGTGTAGCCAACGGCACCGGCGGGCAAGTGTTTGACAATGTTGTCATTCGGGAAATCACCGACGAGGAGATTGCACAGTTTGACCGTATATGCAACGGCTTAGACTGGGGCTGGTATCCTGATCCCTTCCACTTCGTCCGAAGCCACTACGACGCAGCACGGCACAAGCTTTATATTTTCGTGGAATATCGTTGCAATAAGCAGAGCAACCGGCAGACAGCAGATAAGCTAATAGAGATGGGTATAACGGGCAATGACCTCATTATCTGCGACAGCGCGGAAAACAAGTCAGTAGGAGATTACCGCTCTTATGGGTTGCTTGCCAGAGGCGCAGAGAAGGGGCCGGGGAGCGTAGATTACTCCATGAAGTGGCTGCAATCCCTGGCAGAGATTGTTATAGATAATGTCCGATGCCCCGAGACCGCCGAAGAATTCCTCAACTACGAGTATGAGCGAGGGAAGGACGGCGAAGTGATTTCTGGCTACCCGGATAAGGATAACCACGGAATCGACGGCGTTAGATATGCAACTAACCCCATTTGGAAGAGGAGGGGGCAATAATGTTTGATGGTATAAAGAATTTTATCAAGGGGGTGATAAGCCGTATGTTTCCGGTTAAGACAATTAAGGACGTTGTTGGTCGCGACGTCGCAATCTCGCAAGACATGGTTAGCAAGATTGAGTTATGGATCGACATGGAGAGAGGGGCCGCGCCCTGGGTGGACGATACTGTTAAATCACTCCGCCTTGAAAAAGCGATATGCCGCGAATTTGCGAATATCTGCTTGTTAGAAATGGAAACCAGCGTTAGCAACCCACGCCTCGACAAAATATACCAAAAGAGCCTCCTGCGGCTTAATGAGAGCCTCCAAAGCGGCCTTGCCCGTGGATCCTTCTGTGTTAAGCCGCTCGGAGGTGACAAGGTCGAATATATACTTGCCGGCAACTTCGTGCCGGTGGAATTCGACGCTTCCGGCAAACTAATCAAGGTTGTATTTATGGAGACAAGACAGGTCGGAGAGTCGGTATTTTACCATAGGGTTGAATATCATGGTGTGGAGCCGTCCGGCCTAGTGATCACAAACAGGGCATACCGAAGTTCGGACCGTGCCAGCATTGGAAAGCCGGCAGATCTGGCCTCCGTTGACGATTGGGCGAAACTGCCGGAGTCCGTTACTTATCCGGGCATGACACGGCCAGACTTTGGGTATTACCGTAATCCAATCGTCAACGATATAGACGGATCACCCTGCGGCGTGTCTATCTATGACGCTGCCGTCGAAACGATCCGCAAGGCTGATATACAGTTTGGCCGATTGGACTGGGAGTTTGAGAGCGGAGAAAGGGCAGTCCATGTTGATGTAATCGCCCTGCAGCCCCGGTCAGTTGTTGGCAAGGGCGGGGAAAACCGCATGGAAGTGCCAAAACTCAATAAGAGGCTTTACCAAGGCTTAAACATCGAGACCGGGACAAACAAAGAGTTATATTCTGTATTCTCTCCGGAGTTTCGGGAGACATCCATCATTGCAGGGTTGGAAGAATATAAGCGCAGCATTGAATTTTCCGTGTCTCTGTCCTATGGGGACCTAAGCAGACTATCGGAGGTCGAAAAGACCGCTACGGAGGTTAAAGCAGCTAAAAAGCGCAAGTATAACATGGTCACGGCCATACAGAAGAACCTTAAGGGATGCCTCGAGGATCTTGCTTATGCGCTGGCCTTTTATAATGGTCTCTTTACCTCGGGCTTTGATTTTATCTGTGGCTTTAAAGATTCCGTGCTAACAGACGAAGAGGCGGAACGCAAGCAGGATTTGCAGGATGTCGCCGTGGGGGCTATGCCGCTCTGGGAGTACCGCGCCAAGTGGTACAACGAGGACGAGGCGACCGCAAGGGCTGCCGTTACCGTAGAGGAGTGATTAGATGCAACCGGGAGAACTGGAGGGCCTGCCAGAAGAGATTGTAAAGCTATTCTATGACATGCAAAACAGAGTCATGGACGACGTAGTGCGCCGGATATACAAGACCGGCGGAATTACTTCTACTGCGGACTACCAGATTAACCGCTTAATGGGGATGGGGCAGACAACGGAATTCATTGAGGCAGAAATCAAACGCCTCACAAAGGCCACCTACCCAGAGATATGGGAAATTTATGACCAGGTGGTTGAAAAGGAGTTTGTACGGAATCGCGCCTTATACGAGCAGATCAACGCGAATTATATCCCTTACAACCAAAACCATCAATTGCAGGCCTGGGTGGAGGGAATGAGGGCGCAGACGCTTGGAGAGTTTAAAAACATTTCCCAGTCATTGGGTTTTATGGTTGACATGGGCCACGGTAAAAAAGTCTTTACGCCGCTGTCAGAGTATTACCAGAAGTACGTAGACCGGGCTTGCATGGATATCGTGACAGGAACCTTTGACTACAACACGGTTTTGCGCCGGGTATCGTCGGAAATGTCGGAATCGGGGTTGCGCACGGTAGACTATGCCTCTGGTATATCCACTAGGGCGACAGTGGCCGCAAGGCGGGCAATTATGAGCGGCGTTAACCAAGTATCCGCTAACATCAATATTTACAACGCGAGGCAGCTCGGAACCAACGATTTCGAGATTACCTGGCACAGCGGGCACCGACCGGATCACTGGTGGGGCGGGCTGGTAATGAGCTATGAAGACCTTGTAAGCGTGTGCGGCTACGGCACGGCAGCCGGTCTTCTCGGAGCCAACTGTAAGCACAATATTAACCCCTTTGTACGTGGCGCATCCACACGCCTCTATACGGATGAACAACTTGCAAAGATGGAGCGCAAGGAGGCGCAGACACGCACGTACAACGATAAGGAATACAACGCCTGCGACGCAACACAAAAGCAAAGAGATATGGAGCGCAAGATGCAAGTACAACGCTCTAAGATCGTAAACCTCAAAAAAGGCAGCGGGGCTAGAGAAGACATTGAGGCGGCACAGTCCCGGTACTTGCAGCAGCTACGGGATTACAAAGCGTTCAGCGGCCGCATGGGTATTGAACCTCAAATGGAGCGGGTTTATGTGGACCGTCTCGGAAGAGTAGTGAACAATTGGAAATATTCAGCTTAAAGCGTCCTCTGGGGCGTTTTTATACCGTCCGAAATGACGTTTAAACTAATCAATCTCTTGCGGGGCAGAGATATAAACACCCGTGCCGCAGCGGAGGCACCGCATATAAAAACCAGCGCGGCGGAGGAGCAGTATGGAATTTTTAAAAGCTTTTTTAGGCGACCAGTATGAGACGGTCGCGGCGGCAATCAAGGCTCACAATGATGATCCGGCAAACAAGGACAACCAAATCAAGGTCGCAAACTTGGGGACTGGTGATTATGTGGGCAAAGACAAGCACACGGCCCTGGAGACTGCGAAGAACGGCCTAGAGGCACAACTCAGGACGGCAACCGATGCCCTTAAGGGTTTTGAGGGCGTAGACGTTAAGGATCTGCAAGGCAAGATTACGACACTAACAAGTGATTTAGCAACCCAAAAGACCACGCACGAGACACAGCTTGCCGATATGGCATTTAACGCTACGTTGTCAGACGCGATTAAGGCCGCCGGTGGGCGCAGCACAAAGGCAGTTATAGCAGAGATGGACTTAGAGGCGCTTAAGGCGTCTAAAGACCAGACAGCCGACATCAAGGCGGCGGTGGATAAGTGTAAAGAGTCTAATGCCTGGATGTTCGGGACCGACGAACCTATTAACAATCCGGTCGGGCCTACGGGCAAGAACCCGTCCGGCGGACTGGATAGTAACACAATCACCCTTCGGGCCGCTATGGGCTTAGGAGAAGAAAAATAAGAAAGAGGTAGAAAATGGCAAATAACATTGCATTAGCAAAAAATTATACGGCCCTCCTGGACGAGGTATACCGTAAGGCGTCCGTTACGGCGGATTTGACTTCTGACGCGTCTATGATGCGGGCGGGAGCAAACGCAAACGAAATTTTGTATCCGCAGATTGAGGTAACCGGCCTCGGTGATTATAGCCGTAACGGCGGGTATACAAGCGGATCCGTTAACGTAGCGTGGAAATCAGCGACGTTTAATTATGATCGAGGAACAAAGATTCAAGTTGACACAATGGACGATCAGGAGTCCTTTAACATTGCTTTCGGTATGGCAGGGGCAACCCTACAGCGCGACAAGGTGGCACTAGAGGCGGATGCCTTTACTTTTGCGACTCTGGCAGGCACAGCAGGAATTTCCAAGGCAACACCTGCCACATACGCGGACGCATCAGCATTTTTAGCGGCCCTGTTAGAAGCAAAAAACACAATGGACGAGGACGAGGTACCGGAAGAAAACCGGATTCTCTATGCCACGGCTACCCTGCTTAATGGTGTTATGGCACTGGATACAACTAAGTCCCGCGAAATCCTGGGCTACTTTACCATTAAAAAGAGCGTACCACAGAGCCGGTTTTACACGGCTATCGACCTTCTGGACGGCAAAACTGCGGGGGAAGAGTTGGGACACTACAGAAAGGCCGCTACTGCGAAGGATATTAACTTCATGATTATCCATAAGCCCGCGCTCATTAAGTTCGACAAGCACGCGGCTTCTCCTGTGATTGCCCCGGACGACAACCAGTCTGCGGATGCTTACATGAGCAAGTACCGTAAGTATGGCTTAGTAGACGTGTACAAAAATAAAGTGGCGGGTATCTACCTAAGCCACAAGGCATAAGGAGGGTTAGTATGAAAACTGTAGGCATGGGCGCAAACAAGCCCAAAAGGGACAAAGACACCGCAGAGATGGAGAAGCTGCGGTTAGAGTTAGAAGCCGTCAAGGCAGAGCGCGATAATGCCCTGCAAGTGGTCGCAGAGATGGAGAAGCTGCGGTTAGAAAAAAAGTAAGGGGGTGATCCTATGGCAGAGTTTTCGGTCGATTATCAGTTTTACGTAGACGAGTATGGCGGCTCTGCTATATCGGCTACAGAGTGGAAACGCAAAGAGCGAGAAGCAAGGGCCACGGTTACGAACATGACCTTCGCACGGATTTATAAGTATGACCTTACCGCCTCTGACATGGAGGCCGTTAAGTTTGCTATTTGTGCCGCAGCGGAGAAGCAGTATGCAGCGGACCAGATCGGCAATGTAAGCTCGGAGACCAATGACGGATTGTCTGTTACTTATAAGTCTAGCCGGTCTCTAAACAGGGAAGTCGGGAGTGCTATTACGACTTATTTGGCAGACACGACACTCTTATATAGGGGGCTTGATTATGATTACAAACGCTGACATGACGATCTATAACCGTGTGCCTGATCCCGCTGCTAAAGGCGGGTTTGCGTATCACAGGACCGTTGTCAAAGGAATCCACTGGTTTACAGACCACAAGGTATCACTGGGCGAGGCTGGGCTGAAGAGCGCGGACGTGTACAAGGTGCGAATTCCGGGCGAGAGTTGTGCGGGTTATCTTCCCCCTGCGGAATTCCAAGCATTGGAGGATAAGGGTGGGCATTGGACGGTTGCAAAGGGTGATTATTTTGTCCGGGGAGAGATGGGGGCAGAAATTGAAAAGCCCGCGGATCTGTCACCCTATGATCCTGCCCGTGTAATATCCTGGTCGGATAACCGACACGGCACAATACCACATATACGGATAGGAGGCGGGGCTTAATGGCTACGGTGGTTAGACTTACGATGGATCCGGCAGACAGAATTTTGCTACGCCGTTCGATAGGTAAAAACGGCAAGGCGGCATTGTTTTTGGCCACAGAGATCAAGCGCATCTCTGGCCCGTATGTACCCCACCTGGATGGGGATCTTGAAAATACCGCAGTAGCAACGCCGGGGAAAATAACATACGGCCAGCCCTATGCAAGAAAACAGTGGTACGAGAACCGAGGCAACGGCTTACGCGGCAAACAATGGGTTCCAAGAGCCTGGGCGGCGCGTGGCCCTGAAGTAGTCCGGGCCGTGGCGAATTATGTAGGAGGTAGAAGTGGCTAAAAAAGGAATTATGCAGTACATCCAAGAGCATATCGCGACCTGTCCCCACTTGGAGGAATTCCGGGGACTATTTGCAAGGGTCTCTGTGGATGTACTGGAAGAGGACGCCGTAACGTACATGGTTGAGCGTGTACCGGCAGAACCAGTTATAAAAAAGTATGTCGATGGTTCCGCGATCTGTCAGGAGGTTTTTATCTTTGCTTCCAAGCATTACTATGAGGGCGCGGAGAATATCGATACAAATGCTTTTTATGATGATTTTGCGGAATGGTTGGAGTCCAGCGCGGGCGAGATGATAATGCCCGGCGGCTGCGAAATCAGAAAGCTAGAAGTAACTACGGGCGGCTATTTGTTCGACGCAGAAGGGCAGAAAGCCCAGTACCAAATTCAATGCCGCCTTGAATATTACAAGCAAGCGAAAGGAGCTTAAGAAATGGGAGTTAAACAAAGAAGAGGCTTTGCGGACTACTTAAATGTCTCTAAGGACGTCACGGAAAAGTATGCATTTATGGGGGCCGGTTTTTCAAAATTGGACGAATCACCTTCCGCGCAAACATCCAGCAAACGCTACGTAAATAACGCATCTGAAACAAAGTCAATTGTAGGGTATGACGCTTCGTTTTCGTACGAAACTGACCAGATTTTGTCAGAGGAGGCAGTAGCCTTTATTATCAACATCGGAGAAAACCGGTTGACCGGCGCAGATGCCGAAACTGACTATATCCGGGTTGACCTGGACAAAAAGGTAGGGGCAACCGGAACGGAATACGAAGCCCGTAAGTTCCGCGTAGCCGTAGAGGTTGCGGATTTTGCGGACAGCGACGGCGAAATGACAGCATCAGGGAACTTGTTAACCATCGGGGATCTACTTGTCGGCAAATTTGATACTTCGACAAAGGCGTTCACGGCGACAGAGTAAGGGGAGGAACCAAAATGCTTAACATCAACGGGGTTGATTTAGAATTTGATATGTTCGACACAGAGACGGCGAAGGTCTACGAATCTGCAATAGCCGAAATGAATGGAGTGGTGGAAGAACTCAGGGAAGAATCCTCCATGTCTGTAGTGTTTGAAAAATCATGCGCAGCTACCAAAAAAGTGTTTGACGTTATTTTCGACGCAGGCACTGGCATCGAAGTGTGCGGAGAGAGAGATAATTTCAAGACATGCCAAGAGGCTTTCTGTCTGTTGGTAGATGAAGCCATTAAACAGAGAGCAGAACTTGACGAGATGCAAAAGGCCGTAGCAACAAAGTACCAGGGCAACCGGGCGCAGCGCCGGGCGAAGTAATGAGTATCCTAACGGATGCCCTCCCCGTGACGGTAATAATTGGAGGCTGGGAGATCCCGATAAACGCGGACTTTCGGGCCTCTGTCGCGTTCAGTACCCTTCTGCTGGAGGGGAGGTTGGAGAAATCAAACCTGATAATGAGAGCGTTTAATATCTACTACGGAAATGATTGGTATGCCCTATCAAAGACTCACTTCCAAGAGGCCGTTGATCAGCTCCTCTGGTTTTACCGATGCGGCAAGCCAGAGGAGAAAAGGGCTGATTCAGGGAGAGTTAAGGCGTCTTTTTCTTACGAGCACGATGCCGGGTATCTCTACTCCTCTTTTCTGGATCAGTACGGGGTTGATTTGCAGAAAGTGGGTTTCTTGCACTGGTGGCAGTTTAAAGCCATGTTTGACGCGCTCTCTGACGATCAGAAAATTATGGAAATTATTAAGATCCGTGCAATCGACCTTGATAAAAAAATGTCCGCCGAACAGAAGGCTTACTATCGGCGGATGAAAAAGATTTATGCCCTTCCGCGCCCGGAGAAGTCCGATAGGGAGAAGAAACTAGAAGAAATCCTCATGAACGGGGGTGACCTGTCAAGATTCGATGATGGAGAAGATTAAATGTAAAAAATGCGGGCGAACTCTCCTTCTGGCAGAGCATGTCAAGGGTGAAGTCAAGTGCCCGCGTTGCGGAACAGTAAATAAAGTCGAGTACAACAAAGGCAAGAGCCAACAAGCCCCGCCGTAGAGCAGGGGCGCGCGCCTACTTTGTTTTTATGGCAAAGGTGGGTGAATGTTTTGGCAGACGGCAAAATTATAATTGACACCGGTCTTGATGATACCGGAATAAAAAACGGCTTATCTAAGCTTGGCAGCACGGCAAAGTCAGGACTCGCGGTAGTAACTACGGCAGTCGCGGCGGTTTCGGCGGCAATTGGAGCGGCTGCCGTGGCGGTGGTCAAGGTCGGCTCCAACTTCGAGGAGGGAATGAGCAAGGTCGCCGCCATTTCCGGCGCGACAGGGTCAGACCTGGACGCCTTGACCGAAAAAGCGAAGCAGATGGGGGCAACAACAAAATTCAGCGCCACTGAATCCGCATCCGCCTTTGAGTATATGGCAATGGCGGGTTGGAAAACCGGCGATATGTTGGATGGCATTGAGGGAATTATGAGCCTGGCAGCGGCCTCTGGCGAAGATCTGGCCCTTACGTCGGATATTGTGACAGATGCCCTGACGGCGTTCGGCATGACGGCGGCAGACTCAGGACATTTTGCAGACGTCCTCGCGGCGGCATCCGCTGGCGCAAATACAAACGTGTCTATGCTTGGGGAGTCATTTAAGTACGTCGCTCCTTTGGCGGGGGCAATGGGCTATAGCGCAGAAGATGTATCCATAGCGCTGGGGTTAATGGCGAATTCCGGGGTTAAGGCGTCTATGGCGGGTACGTCGCTAAAGACAGCAATCGCCAACATGGCAGCGCCGACAAAAAAAATGCAGGGGGTTATGGATAAGTATAACATATCCCTACAAAATTCTGACGGCACGATGAAGGACTTCGGCGAGGTTATGGGCAACCTCCGGACAAACCTGGGCGGGCTGGACGAAGCCACGCAAGCAGCCGCAGCCTCTCAGCTTTTCGGCAAGGAGGCAATGGCGGGGATGCTGGCAATCATCAACGCCAGTGAGGAGGACTACAACAACCTAACAAGCGCCATATACAACGCGGACGGTTCGGCGAAACAAATGGCCGATACAATGCAAGACAATCTAAAGGGCGGCATTATAATCTTCAAGTCTGCCTTGGAGGGCTTAGGAATTGAACTTTACGAGGGTTTGGCGGAACCGCTTAAAGGCGCGGCAAAGCAGGCCACGGCATACGTAGACGACCTGTCAAACGCCTTTAAGTCAGGAGGGCTCGAGGGACTTGTAAAAGAAGCTGGAGACATTTTTGCCGAACTGGCAGTCAAGGCCGCTCAGCAGGCCCCGAAGATGGTTAAGGCGGCGGTGAGCCTCATTAAATCCTTTGTCGACGGGATCATAAAAAACAAATCTGAACTTATAAAAGCCGCTGGCGAGATCGTAAAGGCAATCGTGGGCGGTCTGGTGGATCTGCTTCCCAAGTCAGTGCAGAAGCCGGTTAAGGATGCCGTTGACGCTATCACTAAGTCGTTTCAATCGGGCGGATTAAGGACGGCTATAGAAACAATCGGTACCGTAATCTCCAACTTGGGGCGCACAATTACGAATATTGCGAAGGTTATTCTGCCGCCGTTAATTTCTGTGTTTGATTTTTTAGGCCAGCATATCAACATAGTGATCCCGATTGTCGCAGGGGTAACTGCTGCGTTTGTGGCCTTTAAGGCGGCAATGGCGATTTCCGCAGTTATAGACACTGTAAAACACTCTATGGAGTTGCTAGGGGCCACATTAGCAATGAATCCAGTGGCGGCGGTCGCGGGTGCGGTTGTGGCGCTCGGAGTTGCATTTGCGGCATGGGAGCTTACAAAGCCATTGTCCGAAACAGAGCAGCTTAACCAGCGCTTGAGTGATCAGGCCGACGCAATCAGGGGAGTGCAAGAAGCCCGTGCGCTTGCGGTTGAGGGCATACAAGCAGAGTTTGGGTATACACAGACCCTATGGGACGAACTGCAGACCATCGTGGACGCGAACGGCAAAGTTAAAGAGGGTTACGAGGAAAGAGCCGCCTTTATAACCAACGAGTTAGCGCAAGCCCTGGGAATTGAAATTGAAACAATTGACGGCGTGATCCAACAGTACGACACTCTTAAAGGTTCCGTAGACAGGCTTATCTTGACCAAAAAAGCTGAAGCCATGATGGACGCTTATAAAGAGAGTTATACAGACGCACTCAAAAACCAGAAGCAGGCCGTGGAGGACTACACTACCACCCTACAAACTCTAAACAGCCTTAAGGGCGAAGCCGAAGAGTACGACAGAAGACTTACCGAGGCGTTGTCTGGTCAAGCAGCCGCCCAACAGGCGGTAAACGATCTGGAAGCGCAGGGAATTACAAGCGGGGCGGAGTATGAGGCGGTGAAACGGGCGCTGGGAACAGCCAATAACGAGGTCAATACTGCCCTGGCCGCACAAGAGGCCGCCTTAACAACCCTTGAGCCTGAGATCCGTAACGCAGAAAAGGCCCACCTTGACGCGTCAGCAGCACTCTCCGAACACAACACCACTATCGCAAACTACGAGGGGTTAGGCGGCGCAATAGCGGCAGACTCCGACCAGGTGGCCGTATGGACCGCGCGAATGATCGGAGACATCAAAAACTCAAACACATCGACCAAAGACGAACTTGCCGACCAGGTCAAAAACTTTGAGGAGAGTTATAACAACCAAAAGGCCGCGGTGGAATCCGGAGCGCCCGGCGTTACGCAAGAAATGGTCGATCAAGCCCAGTTGATGCTTGCACTTGCACAGATTGAGTACAGTAAGATGCCCGGCGTAACGGTGGATGAGCTATACAAGTGGGAAAACATTGTTAATTCTACAATTGAGTCCTCTAAGACACCTCAGACGGCACAGGAAAAGGCGGAGGAAACCGGCATTGTCACAGCTCAGACACTCCGCAAAAATCAACCAGACGTGGAAGAGGCGGCAGAAGAGTTAGTCGATTCCGTCAATGATGGGATTGAGGGCGCTGATAACACCAGCACAGCGGAGCAGTCCGCAGAGGAGACGGCAGAGACATACGCCGGAACCGTCGAGGCCGGAACCGCAGATGGAGAGCAGAGCGGCACGGAACTGGTAGAGTCCACCAATGCAGGCATAGAGTCCGCCGACAACACCAGCGCAGCCACTCAAAGCGGCACAGAGACCGCTGAAGCAATGGCAACAGCAACGGAGGCCGGTGCGCCACAGGTGGAGCAGTCAAGTGCTTCCCTTGCGGAGGCGGGCAATCAGGCGCTTTCTGGCGTAGATATGTCTACTAGCCCCACCACAGCCGGTCAGGCTGCCGTGGATGCCCTTGTGGCCGCTATAGAGGCGGGCCGTGAGCGTGTCCTCGGTGCGGGTCGCAATCTAGGCAACGCCTTTGCAGACGGCGTGAAGTCGGGGAATTTTGGTACGAACATCGTTAACATGATCCAGACCGCGATCCTGCAAATGACAAGCGCGATTACTAGCAAGATATCCACTGTCTCGGCAGCGGGCAAGAATCTCGCTAATGCAGTTGTAACCGGCTTTAAGTCCGCTAACGTGCAGAACCTTATAGTTACGCAGACTACGCAGGCCATGACGGCAGTTGTGGCGGCTATCACAAGCAAGGTTTCCTCTGCGCAAGCAGCGGGGCGATCTCTCGGTGTTGCGGTTGTTGCGGGATTGCAGAGCGCGAACCTTAACGGACTCGCAGACATTGCC
>Ga0153945_1000081_pt1 | contig 29221 bp, 25 predicted proteins | sample TSNJ029MetaG_FD_104720 | JGI IMG/M metagenome (GOLD analysis project Ga0153945, IMG submission 104720) | Attine ant fungus gardens microbial communities from New Jersey, USA - TSNJ029 MetaG | ecosystem: Host-associated > Fungi > Mycelium > Unclassified | place: USA: New Jersey, Wharton State...
ATTGGGTAGGATAAGGGGGAAGTATACCGGAAAGGAAGTGTGCACTATGTCCACATCTGAACTCTATACGGTGATATTCCAGCGCAAGTCGGTCCGCAAATACGCCTCCGCGCCGCTCGAGCAGCCGGCGCTGGACGAGATCAAGGCGTTCATGGCCGGGCTGCCGAGCCTTGCGCCGGGGGCGCGGGCGCAGCTGCGGCTTTTGGGGCCCACCCAGGTGGTACGCGCCATCAGCGCCCCCCATTACGTGGGCGCCTACGCTGAAACCGACCGGCTTTCGCTTCTCTGCGTTGGTTACTGTCTGGAGCACCTGGGACTGTGGCTCGCCCAGCGGGGGCTGGGCTGCTGTTACAGCGGCATGGCCGCGCCCCACACCGACTGCGCAGTGTGGGAGGGGATGCCCTCGGTAATCATTATGGCTTTCGGCGACCCCGCCGAGCCGTCGCGGCGCACCGGCATGAGCGCCTTTAAGCGCAGGAGCCTGGAGCAAATCTGCACGGGAGACGTGCACAAGTCCATCGCGGAGGCCGTACGGCTGGCGCCGTCCGCGTTCAACAACCAGCCCTGGCGGCTGCGGGGCGACAAGAACACGCTGGAGCTCTATTTCAGGCCGCGCGGCCTGCGGGCGGGGCTGGCCTCGGGCATGGGCTGCATCGACATGGGCATCGCGCTGGCGCACCTGGAGATTGGGGCACGCCAGCAAGGCTTTGACTGCCGCTTCGCTTTTGGGCAGAGCGAAAAGCCCTTGGGCAAGAAAGATGAGCTGGTTTGCAGGGTGCATCTGGCAGGCTGACATATTAAGACCTGTTCTAAAACACCTCGCTTATCCATTTGCGGCGGGTTTTAGAACAGGTCTATTTTGGCAGGCTTACTCCTTGCTCTCCACGGTGTTGATGCCCTCGCGCTGCAGCATGGACTGCATGACGTCAATATCGGTGGAAATGTCGATGGCCTTGTCGAAGTACAGGTTGTCCAGCTCCTTTTGAAAGGCCTTGACCAGGTCCTGCATCGTGCCTTCGATTTTGTTCAGGGACTGGCGAACGTTTTCGCCCTTGACCTGCTGGCGGCTAAACTCATCATAGGTGGCCAGCAGCTTGACAGTGGTGGGCAGATAGCAGCTCAGGAACTGGCGGGTCTGCCGAAGCTTTTCGGGGTGCTCCTCCAGGTGGGACAGGATATCCTGCGCCACGATCACCAGCTTTTGCACCGACAGATCGATCTTTTCGTCTGTGATCACGCGGTCGAGCCGCTGCAGCTCCTGTAGCTGGCCCATGGCGGTTTTAAGCGCGTCGTCCACGTCCTTGTTGCCGGTCTGGACAGGCTCGCGTTTCTGCTTGGGGCGCTTGACCTCCACCACGTGGTGGGTCGTGGGGGTGAATCGCCAGACGATCACCAGAACAACCAGACACAGCACCACCGCGCCGCCCAGCTTCCACACACTGTTGAGCGGGAACACCATCATGTACAGCACCAGCGCCAGCGCCGACACAACCAGCGGCATGTTGGAGCGCTTTTTCACCACCTTGAGCATGGTGTCCGAGCCTGGGTCGGGCTCGGGGGGCAAAACGGGCTCGCTTTGGCCGGGAACCAGCTCGCCCCGGTACAGGTCGTACTGCACCGGGATCCCGAAGTAGCCACGCTGAATCATGATCTGGATGTCGTCGGCAAGCTTGTCCTGCGGGCGGCCTGTCAGACGGGAAAGCTCCTTGATGGACAGGCGGCCGTAGCCGCGCTCCATGGCTCTGGTGATGATTTTGCAGCGGGACAGCAGCGAAAGCGTGCGAATCGCGCAGTAGAGCAGAATGCCCGCCAGGCCCGCCCCCGCCAATACGCTGAGAAGCGCGTCCCCCAGGCTGCCCCTTGCGGCAAACAGCGCGAACAGCCGCAACAGCGTGATCACGGCGAAGCCGGACGCCGCCAGCAGGCTCGCCACAATCTGCAGCACCGCTGTAAGCGCGGAGGAAAACATGTTGGTGCTATTTCTTCGTTTATACATAAGAGAGCCTCTTTTCTTTGCGGTCTCTGCTTTTTTTGCTATCCATAGTGTATCAATACGGCGGGTACAAGTCAATTAAAAAAGGGGCATTATGGGATAAACAGTTGATAAATTATCATTAACGTATTTTTAACAATTACGCGCCTGACGAAAAAAAGTGAAAAAATATAGCTAATTTAGCAAAAAAACATGATAATCCCGCCGGGAGCTTGTCACTTTTACTAAATTGCGCAAATATGATTGCATTTTGTTCTATTATCAGTTATAATTTTTCTTGCTTTCACAAATACAATAGTGAAACGTGGACGATTAGCTCAGCTGGTAGAGCATCCGCTTGACGTGCGGAGGGTCAGCGGTTCAAGTCCGTTATCGTCCACCACGGGGTGCTGTCTCTGCAATAGCGGGGGCGGTGCTTTTTTTATCTTTTACGGGCAGGCATCGTATGTTGCATTATGTCGTGTCAAGTGGTAAAATGAAAGGCAATATGTAAATGGGTTATGCAAGCCACTTAAGGAGAGTATGAGCATGGAACTGAAGATCGAGCTGGCGAAGAATCTGAAGCCGAAGCCCCGGGATGAGGCAGCGCTTGGCTTTGGAAAGCTGTTTACCGACCATATGCTGTTGATGAACTACAGCCAGGACACAGGCTGGCACAATGCGCGCATTGCGCCCTACGGCCCGATCTCGCTGGATCCGGCCGCCACCTGCCTGCACTACGGGCAGCTTGTTTTCGAGGGCCTGAAGGCCTATCGCACCGACGGGGACAGAATCGCGATGTTCCGGCCGGACCAAAACATCACGCGCATGAACGAGAGCAACGACCGCCTTTGTATCCCCAATCTGGATGTGGAAGATACGGTAAAGGCCATCGCCAAGCTGGTGGAGGTGGAACAGGAGTGGATTCCCTCCTCGCCCGGCACCTCGTTGTACATCCGGCCCTTTATACTGTCCACCGAAGCTTTCCTGGGCGTGCATCCGGCAAAGGACTACCTGTTCGTGGTGATTCTTTCGCCCGTGGGCGCCTATTACAAGGGCGGGCTCGCGCCGATCAAAATCTACGTGGAGGATAACTACGTGCGGGCTGTCAAGGGCGGGACCGGCTTTACCAAGTGCGCGGGCAACTACGCCGCGTCGCTGCGCTCCCAGGTGGAGGCGGAAGGGCAGGGCTTCGAGCAGGTCCTGTGGCTGGACGGCGTGGAGCGCCGCAACATTGAAGAGGTCGGCTCTATGAATGTGTTTTTTGTTATCGACGGCCAGGTGATCACCCCGAAGCTCAACGGAAGCATCCTTTCGGGCATCACGCGAAAATCGGTCATACAGATCCTACAGCACTGGAAGGTGCAGGTTGTCGAACGAACACTCAGCATAGACGAGGTCGCGAAAGCCCACCGGGACGGAAAACTGCAGGAGGCTTTCGGTACCGGAACCGCGGCGGTTGTTTCCCCCATTGGTCTGCTGAAGTGGGGTGAGACCCCCATGACAATCAACGACAACAAAATCGGTGAGCTGTCACAAAAGCTGTATGATGAAATCACAGGTATTCAAACAGGAAAAAAAGAAGACCTGTTCGCATGGAGATATTATGTAAAATAAAAAAGAAGCAAAAAGTGGACCTGAGGCTTACCGAGGGTCCATTTTTATTATCCGTTTTTTAACCGCCGCGATATGGGCGTGCAAGCGCAAGCCGGTGTCATTTGCTGAAGTCGATCAATGTACTGTTGCACTTGTTGCGCTCCTCGTAAAACAAGCAGTGTCCGCTTTGCTCAAAGGGCACGATGAAGGAGGAGGGGATTCCCTTGTTCATCTCCTGCGCGAACTGAAAAGGGCAGACGCGGTCCTGCGTGCCGTGCAGAATTGCTGTTGGAACCTTGATTTTTGCTAGATCGGCGCGAAGGTCCTCATCCCGCAGGGACTCGGCGGTCTTGATTGTGGACCAGGCGGCCGCGTCTGTACAGATGCCCTGGAACCAGTTTAAGTACTGCGTGCTGGGTGTTCCGGCAAAGCACTGTTTGCCGAATTCGGAGACCGCTTTCGGGCGGTCGTTGTAAATTTGGGAGATCAGCAAGTCCACCTGCTCCCGGCTCATGCCGTAGGGATAGCCGGGGCGCTGCACGAAGCTGGGACACGCGGCGCCCATCAGCACCAGGCGGCGCACCCGCGCGCCCTTGTAGCGGGACATATAGCGCACACAAATGGCGCCCCCCATGGAAAAGCCGCACAAAGTGACATCCCGGAGCCCCAGCTCCTGCAGGCAGTGGCACAGGTCGTCGGCCATGCGGTCGTAGGAGTAGCCGCGCAGCGGGCGGTCGGAGGCTCCAAAGCCCCGCAGGTCGATGCTCACACAGCGGATGCCGTACTCGGGCAGGACAGTGTACTGACACTCGAAGATATCCTTACCCAGGGGCCATCCATGTACAAAGACCACAGTTCTTTTTGCCCGCGTATTCAGGTCCTGAACCGCGCAGCGGACATTTTCCTCCACAGTGATTCGCATAACTAAAATCCCTCCATAAACGTGATATCCATAGAGTATTGTATGCGAATAAGGGGTGTTTTGTGCCGCATTCGCTTTATATATGAAAACAGGAAAGAAAATATCGGCAGCCGCTTTTACGTATTGCCCTTTCATTCGTTTTGCTATAATTCTGTTGAGGAGGAGATTCCTTGTATAAGGTAGTAGTGGTCGAAAGAGATGCTAGTATTCGGAAATCCACGCTGGATGCCGTCAACTGGGAATCCGAGGGATACATTGTTGTGGGCGAGGCGGAGAATGGGAAGAACGCACTGGAAATCATTCGTGAAACAAAAACGGACCTGGTGTTAACCGATACCGAGCTGCCTGAAATGGATGGAATCAGTCTGGCCACAGCCCTGGAGGAATTCCCCTGGGTGCGGGTGGTCTTTCTGGCCGATTACGACGCGGCCAGACACAAGACCGCCGTTCAAAAGCGCAATGTATTGGACTTTATCTGCAGGCCGGTGTCGATGCAGGAATTGTGCACGGTGCTCAAGTCCGCCCATAAGCGCCTCGACGACGAGCGGCTTCGGCAGCATGAGCAGGAGCTGGAAAAATCCCGCCGGTATGTGGAGCGGTCCGCGCACAAGGCCGGTATGATGTACTCGGTGATGTGGGACGGGCTAAAGAAAGATAAAATCAAAAAGCTGATCGATCGCCACGATCTGCACCTGAAAGGGGAAAGCCACCTCGTATTCCTGGTCAGCATCGATGAATCCACTCTGCCCAAAAACGCTTTTCAGGCGGAGGTCAGGGAATTCCTGCTGTCTGTCATACTGGGCACAGTCCACCGGAAAGCTGACGGAGGGATGGGAGTCGAGGCTTTTATTCATAATGGATGCGTCGTGGCAATCTTGAGCGACATGGCGAAGACCATCCAAAACGACACGGGAGAGATCATCGAGGAACTAAAGCGGGAGGTGAGCACAAAATGTTACTTCTCGGTCAGGATCGGCGTAAGCAAGCCGTTTTTCTGCCTGACCAAAACCGCAAAGGCTTTCCATCAATCCGCCGAGATGCTGTACAACCAGATGTGCTTCAACGGCAAAACCCGCCACGGCAAGGCGCAGCGCGGAAAGACCGAGAGCAGCGTGGCGGGGCGGCTGCGGAAAATTGAATTTGTCGCCATGATCCAATCCGGGAAAAAGAAAGAGCTGTCGGAGTATCTGCACAGGGTCGTCGGAAAGCTTATGAATGAAAATACATCTCTCGGCGCGTTTGAGCTGTGCTTTATAGGGCTGTGCTACTTTTTGTACTCGGCCCTGCATGAAAGCGAGGAAGATTTGGCAGCCGACCTGGGGGATAGCATGCGCTGTCTGTTTATGCTGTTCAGGCAGGAGTCGATCGAGTCAATCCGGTGCTGGTTCGAAAACCAATGTTATCGGGTAATGGATATCATAGAAAGTGCGCGGGGCAGGGGTGCGTCAGTCACCGACATGAAACAGATGATGACCTACATAGACGAAAATTTCTGCGACAGCAGCATGACACTGCTCAATCTGAGCGAGTATTTCCACATTACGCCGAACTATCTGGGTACCATGATCAAGGAAATGACCGGGGAATCTTTTTCCAACTATGTGGCCGGCAAAAGACTGAAAAAAGGTCACGACCTGTTGATCGAAACCGAGAAGAGCATACATGAAGTCGCTATTATGGTGGGGTATTCCAAGGGGGATTATTTCAGCAGCTGCTTCAAAAAGCATTACGGCATATCCCCCTCGCAGGTGCGTGTGGGAAAGCGCAGCCAAAGCGCCAGCGCTGAAGCCGTATAAGCAGACCTGCTCTGGAACCCATGTAATAAAAGCGCCGCGCGAACAGCGTATCGTGTTCGCGCGGCCCCTGCCGTCAACCCGGCAATATGTTCTATTTTGTGCGGCGCGGAAATCTGCCTGCGCTTGTGTTGCGGATCAGCGCAAATTCTGCTCCAGCCGCCCCCGCATTTCGGTGATGATTTCCTCGGTGTTTACTACAGTGGGCGTAACGCCCTCGCACAGGCCGGCCAGATCCTTTGTCATGACGCCCTCCTGCAATGTGCGGATGCAGGCGGCCTCCAGCTTATCGGAAAAATCCATGAGCGCCGGGATATTGTCCAGCTCGCCGCGCTTTTTCAGCGCGCCGGTCCAGGCGAAAATGGTGGCCATGGGATTGGTGGAGGTCTCCTCGCCCTTCAGGTGCTTGTAATAATGGCGGGTCACGGTGCCGTGGGCGGCCTCGTATTCATACTTGCCCTTGGGGCTCACCAAGACGCTGGTCATCATGGCCAGCGAGCCGAAAGCGGTGGAGACCATGTCGCTCATCACATCGCCGTCGTAATTCTGGCACGCCCACAGGAAGCCGCCGTCGGAGCGGATCACCCGCGCCACGGCGTCGTCGATCAATGTGTAAAAATACTTGATGCCGGCCGCATCGAATTTGGGCTTGTATTCCTTGTCATAGATGTCCTGGAACAGCAGCTTGAATGTCTGGTCATACTGCTTGGAGATCGTGTCCTTGGTGGCGAACCACATGTCCTGATTGGTGTCCAGCGCATACTGGAAGCAGACGCGGGCGAACGCGCAGATCGAGTCGTCCCGGTTGTGGGTGCCCTGGAGCACGCCGGGTCCCTTGAAGTCGTGGATCAGCTGGCGTGTTTCGTTGCCGGATGCATCGGTGAAGACCAGCTCGGCTTTGCCGGGGCCCTCCACGCGCATCTCCTTGGCGGCGTACAGGTCGCCGTAGGCGTGGCGCGCGATGGTAATGGGCTTCTTCCAAGTGCGCACCGTGGGTTTGATACAGTCGATCAGGATTGGCGCGCGCAGCACGGTGCCGTCCAAAATGCCGCGGATGGTGCCGTTGGGGCTCTTCCACATCTGCTTGAGGCCGTACTCCTCCACGCGCTGTGCATTGGGGGTGATGGTGGCGCACTTTACGCCGACCCCGAAATTGTCTATGGCCTTTGCCGCGTCCACCGTCACCTGATCGTCGGTTTTGTCGCGGTAGGGCAGCCCGAGATCGTAATACTCGGTTTTCAGGTCTATATAAGGCACGAGAAGCTCGTCCTTGATCAGCTTCCAGATGATGCGCGTCATCTCGTCCCCGTCCATTTCCACAAGCGGAGTGATCATTTTAATTTTGTCCATCGCTTTCATCCTTTCCATAATTGCGGTAAATCTTCCACTACCTTACTTTACTAGGAATGAAAGAGTTTGTCAAGGCTCCCTGATCACGGTATCAGCCCATTAAACGCTCCTTGTGGCAGCCGGCGCTTCGGTCAGCTGCCGCCGAAAAAACCCGCCTTTTCGGCGTAGTGTTCGCCCAACAGGGCGTCATACTGAATCATTCTGAGCCGGCCCAGCAGCTCCGCGGCCCTGGGGGACAGGCTGTCGGGCGGCACGGTCATATCGCGGGCGTCCACGCAGAAGCGCTCGTGGATGCCGTGCAGCTCCAGGTCCAGCTCCCGCAGCAGCAGATCGAAGGGGGTGGGGGGAAGCCCCGCAAGGCCGGATGCCAGCGTGGGCAGCAGCATGGGAGAGCGGGTGCCGAAAGCGGCGTGAGGCAGCTGCCTGTTGGACCAGATAAAGAAAGGCGTCTCGTAACGGGACCGCTTTTTGTCCCGGATGAAGCCGCCGGGGTAAACGCCCGGCAGATGGTCGCCCCAGAACACCACCAGGACCTCGTCCCCTCTCCGGCCGAGCTTTTCCAAAAAGGACGCGGTGGCTTCATCGGTGTAGCGCAGGCCCTGCACATAGGTTTCCAGCGCGCGGTTGTCGGCCTCACAGGGCAGTCCCCCCGCCTTGATCGTGTTCGCGAAGCGGTCTTTCCTGGCGTAATCCCCGTGGTTCTGCATGGTTACCAGATGAAGGAACAGCGGCTGCTCCGAGGCGTTCAACAGGTCCAGCGCCTCCTTGTAGGCCTCGGCGTCAGAGATGTAGGGGCTCCCATCCGGCTTGCCCAGATGGCGCATGCCGCTCTGATCGATAAATCTGTCTATGCCCATGGCCGGGTAGGCCTCGGTGCGCGCGTACATGCCGCGCTGGTACGGGTGCAGCGCGACAGTGCGGTAGCCCAGCCCGCGCAGCCGGCGCGGCAGCGCCGGGAACGATTCGTGGCGGTTCACGGCGTTTTCAAATGGGCTTATACCGCCGGTAAGCGCCGTTGAAAACCCCGAGAGCGCCTCAAATTCACAGTGGGCGGTGCCGCCGCCGTAGCCCGGGGCCAGCACATAACCGGAGGGGCAGCGCTCCATAAGCGCCCGGATGCGGGGAATCGGGTCCTTGTCCAGGTGCAGGCCGGCCAGCCGGGTGGGGTCTGAGAAAGCCTCGCTCATAATGTAAAGGATGTGGGGGCGCCTGCCCCGGGGGGGCGCCCCCTGCAAGGAGTAGCGCCCCACAACGCGGAAAACGGCGTCCCTGCCGTAGTCCTCGGGCTTTTCCATGATCGGACGCCCGCACAGCGAAAGGAAAGCGGCCAAAAATCCATTTTTCTCAAACAGCGCATGGGTGTTTCCATACAGCAGCAACGGGGCGTAGTCGGCGCCGCACCGCTGCATCAAGCGCCTGGCGGGGCTTTTGTCGCGGCCGGCGCGGCAAAACGAGATCACAAGCAAGGCGCCGGCCAGCGCGGCGGGCAGGCGCCACGCCAGCGGGTAGGCGGGGGTGGGCAGCAGCACGCGGTCGAGGATGAGCTCAAGCCCGCCGAACAGCACAAGCCCGGCGAGCAGTGCCAGAACGGCCACCGGGGAGATCATGCCGAGCAGCTTGCGCAGGTTCAGGGCCATGATCAAATCGCGGGGCACAATGGTTTGCTCGCGGTACCGCAGCATTAGATAGTTGGCGAAAGCCAGCACCACAGCCAGAACCGCACTAGTATAGCAGCCCCAGACAAAGCTGCCCGACGCTCCGAAAAAGAACAAAAAGATGCCCCAAACAGGCAAGGAGCCCGCCCAGAGCAGTGGAATATGCCCGCGCATCCACCCGCGCCAGGCGGATAGGTCCAGCCGCTGGTGCAACAGCTGGGCAAGGGCCGCGGCCGCCAGGGACAGCATGCCGCCGCACAAAAGCAGGCAGGCAAATGAAATGAACGTGACCGGGCCGGTCAACAGCAAGACCACCTTCCAAAATTTGAGTATTCAATTATACTACCACAAAAAACAAGGACAAGCAATGCGGGATATGCTATAATGCTAAAAAGAACAAGCTGTTTTTTTATGATTTTTTAATCTCACCTATATTGTGATTAAATCTTGGTGGATTATGATAGGACCGTGGAAAACAATCCAAGCATGTTGAATACACAGGAAAGCGAGTGATTGCAATGGCTACCTTGGAACAGGTTGAAAAACTCAAGCAACGCGCAAATGTCACCTATGACGAGGCCAAGGAGGCACTGAACGCCTGCGGCGACGATCTGCTGGACGCGCTGATTTATCTGGAAAAGCAGGGCAAGGTGAGCCCTCCCCAAAACGGCGGCTTTTACTCCTCCCGGCACACCGGGCAGGCGTCGCAGCCGCCGGGAGCCGGGGCGACCCCCGCGGCGCAGCCCAAGGGCGAAAGCCTGGGCGATATGCTCGGCAGGCTCTGGAAGTGGACCTGCAAGATGCTTCGCCTCGGCAACAGCAATATGTTCGAAGTCAGCAGGCACGGCGAGCTCGTGATGACTTTCCCGGTCACCGTGCTGGTGGTGCTGCTGATCTTCGGCTTTTGGATCGTGCTGCCTCTGATGATCGCGGGCCTGTTTGTCGGCTTCCGTTACCGATTCAGGGGCGACGAGCTGGACAAAACCCGGGTAAACAGCGTGATGGATTCGGCGGCAAAGGCGGCCGACAGCATTAAGAGCGAGATCGTAAAGCCCGGGGAAAACAGCGACGAAACACTGTAGCACAGGTCTTTTTGACGCAAAACGGTGGAATGGAGCGTAGTATGAAAGAAAAAATCCTGCTGGTGGAAGACGAGGAAAAGCTGGCGCGCTTTGTGGAGCTGGAGCTCTCCTACGAAGGGTACGAGGTCCACAAGGCCGGGGATGGCCGCGCGGGGCTGGCAATGATTGAAAGCGAGCGGTACGACCTGCTGCTGCTGGACATCATGCTGCCCGAGCTCAGCGGCATGGAGGTGCTGCGGCGGGTGCGCCGCGGCAGCAACATACCGGTGATCATGCTCACGGCCAGGGATTCGGTGATCGACAAGGTCACCGGGCTGGATACCGGCGCCGACGACTACATCACCAAGCCGTTTGCGATCGAGGAGCTACTGGCCCGCATCCGGGTGGCGCTGCGCGGCAAGGGCGCGGCCCACGGCGGCGGGGAGCTGCGGCTGGACAGGCTCTGGCTGGATGTCGCGTCCCACACGGCCATGGTGGACGAAACGCCTCTGGAGCTGACCAAGCGGGAATTTGACCTGATCCGGTACATGATGGAGAACAAGGGCATCGTGGTAACCCGCGACGCCCTGCTCCGGCATGTCTGGGGCTATGAGTATGAAGGGGAGAGCAATGTGGTGGGGGTATACATCCGCTTTTTGCGCTCCAAAATCGACGAGGCCTTCAATGTCAAATACATCCACACTGTGCGGGGCGTGGGGTATATCCTGAAAGACGGGGATGCTTGATGAAAGACTACTCCTACGCGGCGCCAAAGCGCCGCCGGCCCGGCTCGTTTGTCTGGAAGCTGACGCTGCGGCAGACAGGGTATATTTTTAATATCCTATGTTTGCTGGACATTCTGATCGTTGTATTGTACACGGGATCGCTGATTGCCGTCACCGAGCAGGCGGTGAACAGTGTGGTGACCGGGTCCGCGTCCGGCGGCACCGGCGCCGCCTCGGTTCTGTCGCCCGGCATGACGGTGACACAGGAGCAGGGAATGCCCGCCGGCTACGAGCTGCCGCGGCAGCTGGAGCGGGAGCTCTACGCCCCCGAGGGGACACTGCGGGGCTTCCGTCTGAAGGACGCCGAAGAAAGCTATCCCTGGGGGATGTCCCGGATCGAGTACGAGGTCTGCGTGCCCAGCGAGGACCGGCAGGGCTATACGCGGATCACATTCGATCTGAGCCCAAACCTCCACCGCTTTTGGAGCGCCGCTGCCACGATACTGTGCGCGCAGGCATTTCTTCTGATCGCCAGCCTGTGGGGTGTAAGCCGTTCGGTGCGCAAAACCCTGGCGCCGATCCAGCAGCTTGCCGAAACAGCGCACACCATCACCAGCGTAGCCGCGCCCGCGCCCAAGCACCGGGAGGAGTTGCAGCTTTCGGGCACCATCGACACACTCAACACCATCACGGCCAAGCGGCTGGACACGCGCATTCCAATTGCGGATGAGCGGGCGGAGCTGCGGGGCCTTGCCAGCGCCATCAACAGCATGCTGGACCGCCTGGACGCCGCCTATCAGTCCCAGCTACGCTTTGTATCGGACGCCTCCCACGAGCTGCGCACCCCCATCGCGGTGATCCAAGGCTACGCAAACCTGTTGGACCGCTGGGGCAAGGAGGACCCGCAGGCGCTGCAGGAGTCCATCGACGCGATCAAGGCCGAGGCGCTGGGCATGCAGGCGCTGGTGGAACAGCTTCTGTTTTTGGCGCGCAGTGACAACAACTCCCATGTGCTGCAGCTGGAGGCGCTGGACGTTTCGATGCTGGCCACCCAGGTGATAAACGAAACACAGGTGATCGACAAGGCGCACTCCTTTTTTTCCGACATAGATCCCGACCAGTGGGTAATGGGGGACGCTGGAATGATCAAGCAGACGCTGCGCATCTTTATGGACAACGCCATCAAGTACACGCCGGAGGGCGAGCGCATCAAAATCACGGCCAGCGGGGACTCCACCTGGGTGCGGGTGTCTGTTTCGGATAACGGCATCGGCATACCGGAAAAGGATTTGCCCAAGGTGTTCGACCGGTTTTTCCGCTCCGATGAATCCCGTGCCCGGCATACCGGCGGCACGGGACTGGGGCTATCCATCGCACAGTGGACCATACAGCGCCACGGCGGCCATGTGGAGATTACGAGCCGCAAGGATTTCGGGACCAAGCTGACCATGCTGCTGCCTACCGCCCAGCCCCGGAGCGCCGATCTGCCGGCGGCGCAATAAATTTACGCCGCTAGCCGGTGTAATTGCAGCGCTGCTGTAAATAAAAAAGCCATGGCCTTGGCAACAGGGCTCCGCGACAAACACCCCCGGCATCCGCTGGGGGTGCTTGTCGCACACTTTTATAAATCGAATGCGTCGTGGATTACCGTGACCGCCTTGGCTCCGTTTTCCTTGTCGATCAGCACCGATATTTTGATTTCACTGGTGGAGATCATGTGGATGTTGATGTTGGCCTCGGCCAGGGCCTCGAACACCTTGGCTGCCACGCCGGGGTTACTTTCCATGCCCGCGCCCACCACCGACACCTTGGTGATATCGTCTCCGGAAATGATTTCCTTACACTTCAGGCTGTCCAGAATCTCGCCCAGTGCCTCCAGTGCCAGGCGCTTGTCCTGCCTTGCAAGCGTGAACGTGATGTCCTTGGTGCCCTCGCGGCCCACCGACTGCAGGATGATGTCCACGTTGATTTTTATGCTGGCCAGCAGCGAGAAAATTTTAAAGGCCATGCCGGGCTGGTCCGGAATGCCGATGATCGAGATTCTGGCGACCTCATCGTCCTTGGTAACACCTTTGATGAGCATTTTTTCCACGTTGGCAACCTCCTTGACTACTGTGCCGGGCTTTCGTTCCAGACTGGACAAAACCTCCAGCTTCACATTGTATTTCTTCGCCATTTCCACCGAGCGGTTGTGCAGCACCTGCGCGCCCAGGGACGCCAGCTCCAGCATTTCGTCGTAGGAAATCTCCGTCAGCTTGTGGGCGGTTTTCACAAGGCGGGGATCCGCGGTGTATACGCCGTCCACGTCGGTGAATATCTGGCAGCGGTCGGCGTGCAGCGCGGCCGCGATGGCCACCGCGCTGGTGTCGGAGCCGCCCCGGCCCAGTGTTGTGACGTCGTCGTAGCGGTTGAGCCCCTGAAAGCCGCACACGATCACGATGTTGCGCTTATCCAGCTCGTTTTCCAGCCGCTCCTTGTCGATGCGGCGGATACGGGCGCGCCCGTGGTTGGAGTCGGTGAGAAAGCCCGCCTGCCAGCCGGTTAGGGATTTGGCTTTGCCGCCCTGCTTTTTGATCGCCATGGCCAGCAGCGACGCGCTGATCTGTTCGCCCGCGCTCATGAGCATATCCAGCTCCCGCCGCGAAGGATTGCCGTTGATCTCCCTGGCCTTGGCGATCAGGTCGTCGGTGGTGTCGCCCTGGGCGGACACCACCACCACCACGTCGTTTCCGCCCGCGGCGGTGTCGAGCACGATCCTTGTCACATTCATAAGCCGCTCGGTGTCCCGCACCGAGGTGCCGCCGAATTTTTGCACGATTAAACTCATACGGTCCCTCCGAAATTTATCATTCTCAAAAGATGCTCAGTCCAGCATGACTTTCGCGCCGAAATTGTCGATAGACAGGATGTGCAGCTGCCAGCTCCGCAGCCCCATATCGTCCAGGCTGTCCCGGATCTTCTGCGCAAAGTCCAGCACCGAATCGTTGAAAATGGCCATGAGTGTGGAGCCGGCCCCACTGATGTAGGCGGCGTAGGCCCCGCTGTGGTAGCACATGTCCATAACCTCCCGCCCATGGGGAATCAGCTTCAGCCTGTGGGGCTGATGCAGCCGGTCGTCGGCCGCCACCCGCAGATTTTCGTACTTGCCCGAGTAAAGCGACACCGCCATCAGCGCGGCGCGGCTCAGGTTGAAGCGCGCGTCCATATGCGGCAGCGACTGGGGCAGCACGCTGCGGGCCAGCGAGGTCCTGAGCTCGAAGTCGGGCACAATGGCGCCCAGCTTGAGCTCCTGGCCCACCTCCTGCTTGACGTAATACACCTTGTTTTCGCTGAGCACGGCCGTGACCAGGCCGCCCACCAGCGCGGGGGTGGAATTGTCCGGGTGCCCCTCGATAGTGGCGGCTACGTCGATGATCTCATCCTGACTCAGCGGGCGGCCCATCAGCTCGTTTGCGCCCACCAGGCCGCCGATCACACAGGCCGAGCTGCTGCCCAATCCCCTGGCAAAGGGGATGTTGCTGATTTGCTCAACAGCCAGACCGGGAAAGGGCCTGCCGCACATTCGGTACAGGTCCCGGGCCGTTTTGTACACCAGGTTTTCCTCGTCCAGCGGAATGTCCGCGCCGTCGCGGGAAACGATCGACAGCCCATCCCACTCCCGCATGTAGACATAGTTGTACATCCCGCCCACGGACAGCCCCAGACTGTCGAAGCCGGAGCCTATGTTGGCGCTGGTGGCGGGGATTCTGATTTTTACCACAGCGCGGTTCCTAAAGATCCAGCCTGCGAATTTCCGCCAGCACGGCTCCGCCCGCCTTTTCCAGCGCTTTCAGCTTGTCGTCCAGCGCGCTTTCACTCATGGCGGGGGTAAGGAACGCAAATTCATCTTCCGGGGCGTTCTGGCGTGTCAGGAACGTGACCTGGCCGAAGACCCCATGTATGGCCGCCTTGTTCGGGGCGGTGCAGCGCACGTATTTGACCACCTGGTGCTCGCGGTAATCGGCGACATTCCGCCGGTCCGAGTCCTTCCAGTGCAGGCTGCTGATGGTGCCGGAGGCCTTGGCGCAGTCGATCACATCCCCCACCACAGCCGAAGCGGTGGGCAGCTTGCCCGCGCCCTTGCCGTAGAACACCACGTCGCCGGTGGCGTCGCCGCGTACCAGCACGGCGTTGAACACGTCGTCCACGCCGGCCAGCTGGCTGTCCCTGCCGATCAGGGCGGGGGAAACCAAGGCGTAGACCTGACCGTCCGGATTCTGGGACGCCTGACCGATCAGCTTGATCACACAGCCCGCGTTGTCGGCGTAGGCCACGTCCTCCAGCGTGATCCCGGTGATCCCCTGGGTGTGCACCGACTCCGGGTACACATGGGAGCCGAACGCAATGGAGGCCAAAATGCAGATTTTGCGGCAGGCGTCGTGCCCATCCACGTCGGCGGTGGGGTTCGCCTCGGCGTAGCCCAGCTGCTTTGCCAGCAGCAGCGCGGTGTCAAAAGCCATGCCCTCCTTGATCATCTTGGTCAGGATGAAGTTGGTTGTGCCGTTTAGAATGCCCGCGATCGCGTCGATGCGGTTGGCGGCCAGACACTGGTGCAGCGGCCGGATGATGGGGATGCCGCCGCCCACGCTGGCCTCGAACAGGTAGTTGACGTTGTGCTCTTCCGCCATGGCCAACAGCTCGGCGCCCTTGGCGGCCACCAGCTCCTTGTTGGAGGTCACCACGCTCTTGCCGGCCTCCAAGGCGGCCCTGCTGTATTCATAGGCCGGGTGCACACCGCCCATGACCTCCGCCACCACCTGGATGTCGGGGTCGGACACGATGTCCTGGTAATCCTTGGTGAATTTTTCCCTGTAGGGGCAGTCGGGGAAGTCGCGCAGGTCCAGTACGCGCTTCACATGAATCTGCTTGCCCGACCTGTCCGCGATGCTCGCCGCGTTTTTGCCCAAGACCTCGCACACGCCCGAGCCCACAACGCCGTGGCCCAATACCGCGATTTCTACCATAATAAGTCACTCTCCTTCATGTATTACGCAGTCAGCTGCCGCACGCGGACAACACCGCTGAGCAGCGATAAATCCTGCACGACCTCCGCGATCTGCCGCTCCAGGCGATCGCAGCGCAATGAGATTGAAACCGGCGCCACGCCGTCCACCGGGATGTTTTGGTTGATGGTAAGGATGTTGGCGCCGCTGGCGCTCAGCGCTGCCAGAAACGCGGACAGAACCCCCGCTTCGTCCAGCAGCTCGGCGGATATGGTGGCGATCTGCCGCGCGTTCTGGTGCTCATAGGCGAAGACCCGGTCCCGGTACTTGTAAAACGCGCTGCGGGAAATATCCGCCATGCGGGTCGCCTCGGACAGGTTCTTCGCTTTTCCCTGCGCCAGCAGCTGCTTGGCGTACACCACCTTTGTAAAGGCCTCGGGCAGGGCGCTGGTGTCCACTAGCAGGTATTTCGGGGCTGCGTCGCCTTGCATGCGTCCACCTCCAGAATACGTTTGTATTCACATAAGGTACACTCTAACATGCTTTCCAAACAATCTCAAGAGGAAAAAACAGCTAAATAAGGCGTAAATCAGCTGTTTTATGCCAAAATTTGATATTACCTCTTCAAATAGCGTGTTTCCTGCTAAATGCTCCGATTTATGGCCGAATTTCTATTCTATTTGCAGAAGTTACAGCAGATGTTGAGCAATGTGCACAAACGCACCGCTGTTTTTTTTCTCTGCAAGCGGGAACGCTATAGCAAACGGAATCATAATACGGAAAACACCTCTTCCATGACTTTCGTGTATGCAACGGCCCGTAGGTCACTATCCTCATGCCCGCAGCGGCGGTTGTATTGAGTAAAGGAACGGGACGTTTCCGGTTATTTCTTCCCTATTTCGTAAGCAAAAAGTGGGGGTAAAGGCGTTGGAGCTTTCAAAGCAGAAAGCCACTTTGGTGCGCGCGGGCTGCTGGGCGCTGAGCGCCGCTGTCGCCTATCTTATTCTGCGGTATCTCATACCGTTTTTGCTGCCGTTCCTGATCGGCTTTTTCATCGCGTGGATGCTGCGGCCGGTGGCGGCCTTTATCAGCCGCCATTCCGGCATGGGGCAGCGCGGCGCTTCCATCATCTCAGCGGTGGCGCTTTACCTGGTGGTGGGCGTCCTTCTGTGGCTGGCGGGCGTGTGGATCGCCGATTGGTGCAGGGCGGCGGTAAAGGCGATGCCCACATTCTTCCGGGAGAGTGTCGCCCCCGTGGCGGCCGAGCTGTGGCGCCGCCTTGGCAGGCTGGGGCTGCGATTCGCCCCGCAGGGCGGCGAGCTGGTGCAGGAGAACGCGGAGCAACTTCTGGCGGCCCTTGGGGAGTCGCTTTCCACAAAAGGCATGGAGTGGCTGGGTGCCGTGGCAAAGAGCGTTCCCACCTTTTTGCTGGCGCTGGTGTTCGCGATTATTTCGTCGGTGCTGATCTGCGCCGACTACGACAAGGTCACAGCCTTTGTGATGCGCCAGCTTCCCGCACACACGCGGGAAGCTGTGCTGGAGGTGCGGGATTTTCTGGCCAGCACGCTTTGGAAACTGATCAAGGCCTATCTGATCCTGATGCTGATTACCTTTGTGCTGCTGTCGGCCGGGCTGTGGCTTCTGAGGATCGAGCGCTTCTGGATGCCGGCGGCTGTCACCGCCCTGCTGGACCTCATGCCCGTGATTGGCAGCGGGCTTGTTCTGATTCCGTGGGGTGTTTATCATGTGCTGGGCGGCGAGTACGCCACCGGCATCGGACTGCTGGTGGTGTGGGTGGCGCTTTCCGCGGCGCGCGAGATCCTGGAGCCCAAGATCGTCGGGGATCAGATCGGCCTGCACCCGCTTACAGCTCTGGTCTCCATGTACGTAGGCTTTCGGGCGGCGGGCTTTGCCGGGCTGCTCATCCTGCCGGTCCTTTGCCTGTTGCTGCAATACATGCAGCGCAGGGGCTTTGTGAAATTATTTAAATAGAATGAAAGCCCCGCCTCGCGCATAAGTATGGGACAGGAGAGGGGGGGGGATGGCCATGAAGAAACGGCCGGACAGCGTTCTTCAATGCCTGATTTATCTCACCGCGGCCCTGCTGGTGGTGTCGGCAGCGTCGCTGGGGGCGCGGGTTGTAACGGCAAACGCCCCGGCCGACGCGTATCCGGAGCTCTATGCGTTCAACGAGCACGGCTGCATCCAGCCGGAGCAAAAGACAGTTTACTTCACCTTTGACGACGGCCCCAGCAAAAACACTGAAAAGCTGCTGGATATGCTGATCGAAGAGGAGGTGAAAGCCACGTTTTTTGTGTGCGCGCAGGCCGAGGACAAGGAGTATTCCGCCAAGCTGCTGCGCCGCATGCGGGACGAGGGCCACACCATCGCATTGCACACCTACAGCCACAAATACCATGACACCTACACCAGCCTGGAGAGCTATCTGGAGGATTTGAGCAAGATAGACAGCTTTATCTTTGAGGCCACGGGCCAGCACGCGGGTCTGCTTCGCTTTCCGGGCGGCAGCGCCACTGTCAACTGCGACAAGGCCCTGATGCGGCGCATCGCCGACGAGGTGACCCGGCGGGGCTATATCTTCTATGACTGGACAGTCCCCAGCGGGGACGACACAGCACACCCCAAGGACGTGGAGGAGCTGGTGCGCTGCATCATGGGCGGCATCAAGGACCGGCAGCTGGAGATTGTGCTCTGCCACGACAACGCCACACCCACCACCACCCCCGAAGCGGTGCGGCAGTGCATAGGGCTGCTGCGGGAGCAGGGCTACGCTTTCGACAGGCTAACGCCCCAGGTGGAGCCTGTGCAGCTGGTCTACGAGAAAAAATAGCAAGGATCGCCCGCTTGCAAATGGCAGCGGGCGATCCTTGCGTTGCTGTTTTGAAATAAGTCTAATAGAGTCTGTCCACATACTTGTGCATGAAGTCCCGGTTTTTGTCGTAGTGGTAGGGGTTCTGGATCAGCTCCAGGCGGTCCAGATTCAGCGGCGCGCAGACCACATCCGGCTCGAAGCCGCCGCTTGCCCGCGCAACAATGCCGTTCTTGCGCTTGACCATTTCGTTGGGCGCAAAGATCGCGCAGCCACCCTCCATGGAAAAGCCCAGGCCGGGATCGCCCACAAGCGCGCTTTGCACGCCGTAGAGCTTGCTTTCCTGCACCCGCATGTTGAGCCCCAGCGTGGACATAATCGGCGTGTACTCGCCCTTGAACGCGCCGGGGCAAAGCAGCAGCTGCGCACCAAGATTTTTGGCGATGCGGGCGAGCTCGAAGTAGTCCGCGTCGGAGCCGGTCAGGATGGACAGCAGTCCCACCGGCGTGTCGAACAGCTTCAGCTCGCCGGCGGGCTCAATGCCCATCTCATGCTCCAGCTTGGAAAGCGCCAGCTTGTCCTGGTAACCGGCCAGGTCCCCCTTGTGGTTGAACAGAAAGGCGCGGTGGCGCAGCTCGTCCTCCTCGAAATACAGTGTGGAGCCCGCCGCGATGTAGATTCTGTGGCGCGCGGCCAGCGCGGCCATGGTCTGAAAATAGGCCTCGAAAGCGAAGTCGGAAAAGTAGGAAAGGATCTTGTGCAGCGCGGCCGGATCGATCTCCTCCTCGCCGGAGGAGCGCAGCGAGACCACGCTCTTTTCCGCCTGCGGAACCAGCGACACCGGCAGAAGCCCCGTATGCGCGGGGAAGCACACCAGCTGCGCCCGGCGGTTGACAGCGTCCGCCACATAGAGGTTCATATCCACAATGTAGTCGGACAAGGAGGAATAGCGCTTGACCAACACCTGAAGACTCGCGATGTTCGCCGACTCGGACGACACCGCGTACAGATTATCCGCCGGGATAATCTCCAGCTTGTCGATAATTTTCTCGATTTCCTTGGCCGATACCTTGTAGGACATCAGCAATGCGAGATTGGACATGGTAAACTTATTCACGGGCCAAGCCTCCTGGCGCATTGTGGGCGCTTTTCTCACAGTACGGGACAGCAATATCTTACAGTTTATTATACAGCGTTCTGCCCGCGCATGCAAGGGGACGGCCTCCACCCGTGAACTCTTCGATTTTTCACGGTACTCGCACTACCCTATCTCAACATACCCTTTGATGTATCCGGCGGGTTTTTCCGCAAGCGCCGTGAACGCGGCATTAATGTCTTCAAAGGCGTACGAATGGGTAATCATGTCCTTGATATTCAGCCGGCCGGCCTGAATCAATCGAAACGCGGTGGCTATATAATCCACATGACGCCAATCGCGCCTTTCGTGGGCATTGACTACCGTTATGGCTTTCCAGTTCCACAGCCTCATGTCCACGTTTCGCACACCCGACTGGTGGTATCCCACGATAGACAGAACCCCGTGGGCGCGAACCATATCGGAAGCCAAATCAAGACCGGCCTGGGAGCCACTGCTTTCGACAACAACATCCACTCCGTTTTGAAAAAGCGCGAGTTCTCCGAACAATACTTTATCGGCCTTTGGCACTTCATGGGGGAGGTATGCTTCATCAGCGCCTAAATGGAGCGCGTGCGCCAACCCCTCCGCTCGAACATCCACCGCAATCACGCGCACGGCTCCTTTCGCGCGCATCATCTGCAAAAACCCCAGCCCCATAAATCCAGTTCCGACAATACAGACCGAATCGCCGGGCCGGACATCCGTGCGCAATGCTCCGCTGATAATACAGGAGAGGGGCTCGCCCATGGCTTCCTTGGCGTCCAATTCGTCCGGTACCGCGACCAGGTTATCCTCGTGCTCCACAATGTATTCCGCGAACGCGCCGTAGGTGCGGCTTGTGACCCGGTCTCCGATCCGGCGCTTTGTTACCGAATCACCAACCGCGACAATAACCCCCACATACTCATGGCCAAAAGGACGCCCCAGATCGGTTCCTGTCCTCCAAAGGTGGTATTCAGAGGCGCAGATTCCACATATTTTGATCTTGATTAACGCCTGATTCGGCCCGGTGCCGGGTATGGGCGCCTCAATGATCTCAAGGTTGCCGGGTCCCGCGATGACAGCAGCTTTCACAGTGCACATCCTTTCCCGCACGCACACATCATATGCTTATGCTTCTAAAGTACTGGTCAAATTCCAACAGCACCTTGTAGCCGTTGGCCATATCCGCTTCGGATGGCGGACAGTCATGCTCCTCGACTGTAAAGCAACGGTCGTATCGGGCACGTTTCAACGATTGTACAAAGGGCATGTACGTGTCGACGATCTCCGCGATGGGGAACGGCGTGCCCGCCGGATTTCCGAAATGGACATGATGGATGTATTGCTTGCCCTTTTCGATGATCTTTGGATCTTCGTTTGCGAGAGCAAGGTGATAATAATCCGCCACCAACCCGATGCCGGGGCTGTTTACATCACGGCAAAGCTCCAGGGCCTCATCCAGATTGACAATCAGATTGTTGATGTAAATATTGCAGGCTTCGAATGCAACATCCACTCCCAAGGGGGCGCATAGCTTACTCATGCCGGTCAACGCTTCCGCCAGCTGTTCCCGTGCCGCCGCCTTGGAAAACCCGGCGGGAACGGTGCGGGACACTGGCGAGCCCAATACAATCGCCCGAATCCCTAAAGACGCAGCCAGTTCGAAAGCGCGGGCCGCATAATCCAAGATCGCGCCCATATCGATTCCAGCTCCGGTCAGGCGCATGGACGCCGGGTAAAAACAATTGGAGGACTCAAAGGAAAGCCCCAATTCCTTCATTTCATCCCGCAGCGTTCGGATCTGAGAGTCGCTCAGCTCCATTAGTCTGTACATAGGCAGCTCCGCATAGGTATAGCCACAGGCCTTAATCAAGCTGCCCCGATAAACGGCAGGCTCGCCGCGGTTTTCCAATACTTTTGTACAACATCCATATTGCATTGCACAACCTCCGTTCTTACAGCAGCTGCACTTATTATCGGCACACCGAAAGCCACAGCTTTGCTGTATGCATTTGAACACAAGGTCTATGTTCAAACGCGCTACTGGGGCGCTATCCCTTTACAGAGCCCTGTGTCAGGCCGGACACCAGCATTTTCCCCAAGCATGTAAACATGACCAATGTTGGAATTACAGCCAGCGTTGCGGCGGCAGTCAACGCCCCCCAATCCTTGCCGAAGAAGCCCAGAAAATCATATATGGACATCTGCACACTGCGTAGCGCCGTTTTGTTGATCATAACCGCCGCGGTGATATATTCATTCCACGCTCCGATAAACACAAACAGTGCGGCGGAGGCGAGTGTCGGCCTGCACAGGGTGGGAAGCAGATTGCCGAGGATATATAGACGCGAGCCGCCGTCTATGATACACGCCTCCTCAATCTCGACAGGAATCAGCTCAAGGCCGCCTTTCATAATCCATGTTGCCATCGGCAGATTATAGGCGGCATACAGGATCACCAGCGTATACCAGTGGTTCGTAAAGCCGATGCTGGAAAAAAGCACATAGTTTGGTATGAGCAAAACAGTGCTGCCCGCCGATAGCGGAATCCCGGCAATGACCAACGCAAACAGTAGCTTTTTCCCCTTGAAACGGAACCGCTGGAAACCGTACGCCGCCAGGAATCCCAGCACAAGGTCAATTGCAATGGCGCTGAGTGCGTAGAATACGCTGTTTATAAATGTACGTAAGTATCCATTGTTGATGATCTGCCGGTAATTATCCAGCGTCACATTGAAGTTAAGGAACTTTGGCGGGAAAACCAAAATTTCGTTTGTGCTCTTCAAGGAGGTTATGATTCCCCAGCCGAAAGGAAGAAAATTGACGGTGAACAGCATAACAAACATAACGATCTCGATAATTGCGGTCGCTTTCATCCGCTTGTTATATTTCATATTTGATCACCCGTATGTATATCAAAATCATGATCGCGTTAATCGCAAACAGAATCATCGCCAGCGCGCTGGCAGTGCCGAAAGTGTAATGGGTAAAGCCCATGCGGTACAAAGTCAGGGAGATCACTGTGGTCGTTTCCCCCGGCCCGCCGGATGTCAGCGTCATTGGCACAATGTTGTTGTTGAAGTTGCTCATGGACAACACAATCATGGATACGGCGATCGGTGTCTTCAGAATAGGGAGCTTGATGCGCAACAATATTTGCAGTGGCGTGGCGCCGTCCACCTGCGCGGCCTCAATGTAATCCTTGGAAAAGCCCTTCAGGCCCGCGAGCACCATGACGAGCGAGTATCCGATCGTCCTCCACGCCACAACGAAAATCAGAGACTGCATCGCATACGTCTGTAGGAACAGCACCGGCTTCTGGCCAAACAGCGACAGCAGGTAGTTGGCGAGTCCCAGCTCGCCGTCAAGGATCCATTTCCAAAGCAGCGCGCCCACCACCATGGATGTGACCCACGGGATCAACGATACGATTTGTATAGCGTAAGCGTATTTTGCGTTCTTCTGGGCATCCACCCACAGTGCCAGCACAATGCCAAGGACGACAGAGATAGCGGTGGCGGAAACCGTCACCAACAGCGTGCGTCCAATCGCCATCCAATTTCCCGGGGATGTCAGGACCTGCTTATAGTTCTTGAGTCCGAGAAAGCTGCCCAACTGCATGAAGTCAACATTGTGCAGGCTCAGATAAAAAGTGTAGAACAACGGAAGAATCATAACGGCGATAATCAGCAGCATGGCAGGGGTGACAAACATAAGGCCGGCTCTTTTGCCGATCGCTGCCCGCATTCCGGTTTTCGCATTCAATGTATGTTGCCTCCTCGCATGGATACCGATCCCACCGGACGCTTTCCGCGCCCGGTGGAGCCGGTATAATCAGGCACTCCGGTCTGGAGCACGGTGTTCCGCCGCGCTGATTCCCTCCGGAATTTTACTTTACATTTCTCTCGTTAAATTGTTTTTCCACGGTTTCCAGTGCATCCTTAGGCGACATGTTGGCGCTCAATACGTTCTGGACCGCTTGATTTAGATCGTCGCGCCAGCCATTGATCGGGTACGCGGTGGGCTGTGGCCATCCGTTGAGCTCAACGCCGGCCAGCGATGCCAGGATAAACTGGTTTTTTGGCTGGTTCAGGACATCCTTTTGCGACTTGATTGTGGATTTAAGGATCGGCATCTGTCCGCCCTTTTCCACCCAAATCGCGTCGGACTCCCGGTTGACCAGATATTCCACGAACTTTCCGGCCGCCTCTTTCTTCTCGGAGCCGGACCAAACGCCCACGGACCAAGAGCTGAATGCACAAGGCAGGTATTCACCTTCCTTGAAGCCGGGATACGGCATCAGCTTTACACTGGACGGATCAAACACGCAGTTGTCCATCAGCTTCGTCACGCGCACGGTTGTTCCGTTGACCATTGCGTATTTTCCCGCTGCAAAATCATTGTACACATCATCAATGTTCTGGCTGAGCAACGTCTTTGGGAGCGCGCCGCTGTTGAAGAGGTCCACATACATTTCCATCGCCTGTATGCCCGCGTCGGTACTCCAGGCGGCTTGTCCCTCCGGCGTAAACAGATGCCCCTGCAACGCCAGAATCAGATGTGACAACATCTGGCTGTCCGAACGCTCCACGGCCAGCGCGCCACCGTATCCGTAACGGCTGACGCCTGTTTCCGGATCGCTGTCGACAGTAAGCTTTTTGGCCGCGTCAACAAATTCATCGTATGTCTTCAGGGGCAGCGAAATCCCCGCCTGGGCGAACAGATCTTCGCGGTATAGGATGCCGGTGTAATTTCCCCAGATAGTGAACTGATAGTGGTTGCCGTCCTTGGAGGCGTAGTCGAAGAATGTACCCTCGATATCCGCTAGCTGCTCCGGTGTCCAGTCGTTGAGGAACATGTTCTCGAAAGGCTCCAACGCACCCAACTGGATGGCGGTCCCAACGTTGTCGTGGACAATCAGCGTAACATCCGGCGCGGTTTTGGATGCGTGCGCCGCCATAAATTTAGTACCAAGGACATCCCATGCGCTCAGCTCTACATTAACTGTGATATGTGGATAATCGCGCTTGAAGTTTTCAAGGATCGCTTTGAGCGCCATCCCGCGGCTGTCTGTACCCTCTGGATCGATGAACGACCAAAACGTGATCTCCACGGGCTTGTCGGACGATACCACCGGCTGCTCGGAGGCGGAGTCTGCCGGTGTGCCGGATGATACGGGCGCGCTGCCAGCTGTGCTGGAGCCTGCTCCGCCACACCCGGTTATCAGACCCATGGTCAGCACCAATACCATAGCGATTGATATGACTTTTCTGACACGAATGCTTGTTACCATTTTCTCCATCCTTTCTGTACGTTGGTGATAGTCAGTTGTAGGAGATGGGAACCACCTGTCCGGTTTGGTAGGATTCCCTGGTTGCCATGACAATGCGTGTCGCCTCTGTACCGTCATACACAGTGACGTCCGCCGGTCGCCCTGTGCGGATACACTCGACAAACGCAGTCATCTCGGCGAGGAACGCCTCGGCGAATCTTGTGCGGAACTCCTCCACACACTCAATCAAAACGCCTTGTCGATTGTACTGCATGATCTGGTCCTTGCCCGGAATCGGACTGACGCGGATCGACCCCTCTGTGCCGATAATCTCGGTTTCAATGTGGTAGCCATGGGCCGCTGTGCGCCCCACGTGCAAAATGCCCATGGCGCCATTTTCATACTGATAGGTGGCGCAACCCACCTCTACATCGCCGAAATCCGCGAATTGCGGGTATGCATAGCTGTTTCCCATGGCATAAACCGATGCTGGACGACTGCCCAGCATCCACCGCTGGATATCCACGCCGTGGACGCCCATGCTGACAAATATGCCGCCGCTTGTCGGCGCAAAGCGCAGAACCGATTCTATGGTCTGGACCGGGTCAATATCGGTGTTTTTAATCATGTACGGTTCGCCAATCACACCCTGCTCTATCATTTCTTTCGCGTGGCGTAACTGGGTGTCGTACCGGCGCATAAACCCGATCATAAAAACCTTGTCGGGCTGCTTTTCCTTTGCCCGCTCTGCCCGCAGGCACTCCTCAATGGTGATACCCATGGGTTTTTCCGTAAATACATGCTTGCCCGCATCCAACGCGATTTCAATTTGCCCGCAGTGCAGTCCGCTGGGTGTGGCAAGTACCACACCGTCCATTTCGCCTTTCTCAATAAATTCGCTGTAATCCGCGAAGCAATCGGTGACGCCTAGCTGTGTTCGAGCAAACGACAGTTCATTGGCATCCACGCTGCAAACGGCGGCCAACCGCGCCCTCGGAATGCGGTCAACCAGGTTTTCGGCGTGGTGCCGCCCTTGTCTGCCCAGTCCGGCAATTCCGATTTTTACTGTGTCCATGCGGTCAATCCTCTTTCTTGTCTTCCTCATCCAACGGAATGGGGGACAGAACATCGTAGTTGGTTTTCTGGTACAAGTCTGCCTGCGGAGGTGTCCCGATGCCGATGGTGTAGAAGATCTCTGTGTTTTCGGCGGGGTTTCGAGTACCGTGGGGAACGCCGGGTGGCGCGTATACGATATCCCCTTCCTTAACCGGAATCCAGCGGTCTTTCAGGAACATCTCGCCCTTGCCCTTAAAAACAAGCAGCGTCTCCTCCGACAACGGATGGACGTGGGGCGTAAAGCCCATGCCAGGCTCATGGATGCCGCTGGTCATTCCGATGTTTGTTGTACCCACCCTGGGGGTCATAACGAGGTTGACAACGACGCCGTTTGTCTCGGTAAATGTCAGGTCGCCTTTAAAAATGCTGAACAAGCCACCCTCGACCCGAACTTTTTCTTTCTTGGTCATATCAGGCACTCCTTTTTGCTCTACTGTTTTGCTGGGTACTGCTGTACCTTTGTGGTGTTCCTGTTTCTCGAGGACGTGTCCAGCGCAATTGCAACTGCCAGTGAATTGTAGCCCTCTTCACCGCTGATGGCAGGCTCCCGATCCTCAAGGATTGCGTTGATGAACTCGTCGTCAATGCCGGTTTTGATAGGCTTGTCGTTTGAGCCGACGCCGCCTGTCATATGCAGTTCGTTTGTGCCGTCCGGGCAGTTGATGATCACCTGGTAATCCGGGTCGTCGCACACCCGCAGGATGCCGTTCCGGCAATAGAAAATCGAGCTGTTGTCCTCGGGGCCGTAGTAGGTCCAGCTGGTGGCGATCGTTCCGATGATCCCCGACCTGCTGCGCATAATGCCGACCATGTTGTCCTCCACGGAAACCGGCGCTCCATCCGGCGTATGCTTATCCAGCGTCGCGCAATAGGCGCAGACCTCGTCGAACTCCTCGTCCAGCAGCCAGCGCATCAGGTCTACCTTGTGGACCCCCAAGTCGGCGACACATCCGAACGCAGCCAGGCTTTTGTCAAAAAACCAGGACGATGTTCCGTCGATTGCCCAAAATTCACAGCCGGGGTGGCCGAACACCGTACGAAAAGTCAACACCTTGCCGAGTTCACCGGAGGCAAGGATTTTTTTTGCCTTGCGGTAAGCCGCGGACATACGCTGATTATGTGCGATCATCAGCTTTTTACCGGTTTTCTTTCCCATTTCGATCATAGCGGCCGCATCCTCCAGCGAAACACTCATCGGTTTTTCGCACAGCACATGTGCACCTGCTTCAAACGCATCCACCGTCATCTGGCGGTGCGTTGCGTTGTTTGAGCAGACCACCACGGCGTCCGGGCGCGCCCCAGCCAGCATCGCCTTGTGGTCCGGGTATGCTTTGCAGCCATATTGTTGGGCCATTTGCGCCGCGCGCTCCGGCACATAGTCGCAGCAGCCCACAAGCTCCACATTGGGATTGTCCGCCATCTCACAGAAATGGCGCTTGATCGCGATCATCCCACATCCAATGATTCCAACTTTCATTTATTGACTCCTTTCATTTGCTGTTCCTGTTTCAAGAGATAAACTGGGATATGTATCTGTAGGATAAACGAACCGCATTCATGATGCCCTCCGCCTCCTTTTCGAAAGTGCGGTCCTCCAGCTCCATGCATATGGCTCCGTCGTATTCGATATCGTAAAGGGCGGACAGAAACGCGCCCCAATCCATGTCCCCTAGGCCGGGCAGCTTTGGCGACATATACTCTAGAGGATAGGAGAACAATCCAACATCGTTTATCTTATCCGGGTACATTTTAATGTCCTTAATGTGCGCGTGGAATATTTTATCGCGAAACTCATACAGGGGCTTGATGTAATCCATGCCTTGCAGGTAGAGGTGGGATGGGTCATAGTTGAGACCGAAGTAGTCGCTGTCGATTTCCCGGAACATGCGCCGCCAGATTTTCGGCGTCGACGCCAAGTTGTTACCGCCAGGCCATTCGCTCTCTGTAAAATACATGGGGCAGTTTTCAATGCCGATATAAACCCGCCTCTGTTCCGCATACCGAATAATCGCCGGCCAAACCTTTAAAAAATCCTCGAAGTTTTGTTCAACCGGTTTCGTCTTGTCCTTGCCGATAAAGGTGTTGACGTGATACACCCCCAGTGTTACCGCAGCGTCAATGAGATTTTTAATGTGGTTAGCAGCCGCTTCCCTAACCTCCTGATTGGGGTCCAGAGGGTTTGGATAATACGCAAGAGCCGATATTTCCACATTGTGGAACCGGCAGCATTCGCCGATACGCTTTGTATATTTATCATCCAGCGCGGATACATCAAGGTGGGTCACCCCTGCGTATTTTCGAACCGACTTCCCAACCGGCCAACTGGCGAGCTCCACACACTGGTAACCTATTTCCGCAGCAATCTCAATAACTTGCTCAAACGAAAATTCACCCAGTATCGCGCTCAACAGCCCGAGTTTCATATAATCCCTCCCTCATGTGTAGGCTCGCTGTGTTTTTTGTAAATTTGACCACATTCGATGAATTACTTCTGAAAATATGCTATCACATTTTATGGCTATTTTCAATAGAAAATGGGCAATTTCGTCATAATAATTATCATATTATATTGATTATCGTTTATTTTATATAATGATTTTCAGAAAATAATGATGTATACTATAAAATAATAAGTATATTTCTGAAATTATTGAAACAAATTTGTAATCTTATTTTTGTTTTATGTAAAAACAACATAGGCAATTTGCGAAAGTAATCCTTGAAAATGGAAACAAAGCACAAAGTGAGAAAAGAAACCAAGAAAAACGAAGCGGCTAAAAAAGGGTGCAAGAAATAAAGGTTTTAAACCTTATGGTGAAATATTTAC
>Ga0153945_1000083_pt1 | contig 29024 bp, 27 predicted proteins | sample TSNJ029MetaG_FD_104720 | JGI IMG/M metagenome (GOLD analysis project Ga0153945, IMG submission 104720) | Attine ant fungus gardens microbial communities from New Jersey, USA - TSNJ029 MetaG | ecosystem: Host-associated > Fungi > Mycelium > Unclassified | place: USA: New Jersey, Wharton State...
CGGCGTGCTTGTAGCGGCTTTCGAAGATGTTCTCCACGAAAACCGATGTTCCGTCCGCAACGCAGGACAGCGCCATCAGCGGCGACTGCGCATCGGTGGGAAAGCCCGGATAAGGCATGGTGCGCACCATGCGCACGGGCTTGGGACGCGCGGCGGACGCGAGCCAGATGCTGTCCGCCGTGATGCGGACCGTACAGCCCGCCTCCTCTAAAATCGGATAGACTGCGGTCAGATGGCCCGGAATCACATTCTTGAGCAGAACTTCGCCGCGCGTGATCGCCGCGCAACACAGATAGGTTGCGGCGGCAATGCGGTCGGGGATCACCTGGTACTCCACGTTGTGCAGCTTTTTCACGCCGCTGATGTAAATCGTGCCGTTGTCGCCGATCTGAATCCGCGCGCCTGCTTTGATCAGGAAATTTGCAAGGTCTTCAATCTCGGGCTCCCGCGCCGCGTTGTGGATCACGGTTTCCCCTTCCGCCGTGCAAGCCGCCAGCATAATGTTTTCGGTCGCCCCCACACTGGGAAAGGGCAGCGATATACTCGCTCCACGCAGCTTCTCCGGCACCACGCAGTCCAGATAGCCGTGGTCCTCCGCGATTTCCACGCCAAGCTTTTGCAGCGAAGACAAATGCAGGTCAATGGGCCTGGGACCCAGCTCGCAGCCGCCTGGCAGCGAGACGCGCGCCCGACCGCAGCGCGCGACCACCGCGCCTAGAAACACCACCGAGGAGCGCATCTCCCGCATCAGGTTGTCGGGTATATCGCAACAGCTCAAGCTTTTGGAGCAAATCTCCACGCTGTTGCCCTCCCATTTTGCTTCACAGCCCAGATAACTCAGTATATTGCATGCTGCGGTAACATCCGACAAAGCCGGGCAGTTATGTAGCACGCTCTTCCCTGTCAGTAATGCTCCGGCCAAAATCGGCAGCACCGCGTTCTTCGCGCCGTGAATTGCCAGTTCGCCGCTGAGCCTGTTGCCGCCTTCAACCGTAAATTTGGCCATTCCTTTCACCCTTTCATAGCGTTTTACAGCGATTCCAACAAAAAGAAAAAGGGGTGATCGCTGCATTCCGGCGCCGGTCCGCCTCTGCTGAGGTGGGCGCCGGCCCCCGCGCTTTCTTCTTACAAAGCAAAGCGCGATAGCTCACAAGCCATACTATGCAAAACGCTATTAATAGGTGATAATGCCGCAAAATTGCGGCTTAAAAAATAAAAACGGGACTAAATTCCATTATTTTTGATCCCAAGACTGTAAACTTCGGTACATATACGCTCGTTTGCGTCGATAATCGCCAGCGATGCGGCGTTCCTCCCGATGTTTTCAAGCTCCTGCGGGTCGGCGGTGAGCTCCCGCACAACCTTGCAGAGATGCTTGCCGGTCAGGTCCTTTTCCTCGATCACAACTGCCGCGTTCTTGGACGCCAACACCATCGCGTTGTGGAACTGGTGGTTTGCCGCCACATTGGGCGATGGAATCAGAATGGATGGCCGGCCGGCCGCCTGCAGCTCGCTGATCGAGAGAGCGCCCGCGCGGCAGATCACCAGGTCGGCGGCCGCCAGGCACTGTGGCATGTTGTCGATGTACTCGCGAATGTCGATGTGTGGGTTATCGCGCCAAGCGACCCCCCTTTTCAGCAAAAGCTCCGGGAAAAGCTCGGTGCCGTATTGCCCGGTGGCGTGTATGTGGTGGATGCGTCCGGTGGCCACAAAATGAGCCACCACATCCGCAATGGCCTCGTTGATGCGCCGCGCGCCCAGGCTTCCCCCGAAACTGAGCAGGCACAGCCTGCCGCCCACCCCCAGCTCCTCGCGGGCCTTGCCCCGGTCCGCCAACAGGATCTCCTGGCGGATGGGATTGCCGGTTACAATATACTCCCTGCCGGCGGGCAGGTGATCCTTGGCCTCCGCCACCGCCAGCAACACCTTGTCCACATATCTGGTCAGCAGCTTTGTGGTTACGCCCGGAAAGGCATTCTGCTCGTGGGTGATCGTTTTGACGCCCAGCTTAGCGGCCGCGCGCAGGATGGGGCCGCTGACATAGCCGCCCGTGCCCATCACAAGATCGGGTGAGAAGTCCTCGATGATATCCCTGGCTTTCGAGGACGCGCCGAGCAGGTAAAGGGCTGATTTTGTGTTGTATTTGATGTTGCGCCAGTTTAGCTGCCGCTGAAAGCCCTGAATCTCGATAGGCGCAAAGGGGTAGCCGGCCTTCGGCACCAGCCTGGCCTCCATCCCCTCCGGGTTGCCCGCAAACAGGATTTTGGTGTCCGGCAGCTCCTTTTGAATGGTATTGGCCACTGCCAGCGCCGGATTGATATGGCCCGCCGTGCCACCGCAGGCGAACAGGATTCTCATAGGCACAAGCCCCCTCTCTCTTCTTCAAAAAGCCGCGTGCATCCCCATGCCAGGTTGCGTCCACCAGTCGGTGACTCGATGCTTACAGCTTTTCCAAGGTGGTTTGTCTGGATACCGCCAGCACCACACCCATCTGACAGAGCAGCATGACCAGCGACGTTCCTCCGTAGCTGAAAAATGGCAGCGATATGCCGGTATTGGGTATCGTGTTGGTCACCACCATGATGTTCAGCACGGCCTGCAGGCCCACCTGGGCCGTGAGACCCACTGCCAGCAGCGAGCCGACGCGGTCCTTGCAGCGCATGCCGATCACAAAGCCGCGCCACACCAGCAGCGCGAACAGCAGGATGATGAACGTGGCGCCCACAAAGCCCAGCTCCTCGCACACGATTGCAAAGATGAAGTCGTTTTGCGGCTCGGGCAGGTACAGATATTTCTGCCGGGAATTGCCGATGCCCACGCCCATCAGTCCGCCGGAGCCGATGGCATACAGGGACTGAATGGTCTGAAAGCCCTTGTCCTGCGGGTCGGAAAACGGGTCCAGCCAGGCGACAAAGCGGTCGCCCGCATACTCGATCACGCCCGGGATCATGACGATGACGCCCAGCGCCACAAGCCCTATGACTGCCGCCAGGCCGAACCATTTCATATTCGCGCCACCCACAATCATCATGATTGCGCCAATGGACAATATCAGCAAGGTGCCGGACAGGTGCGGCTCCAGCATCATCAGCACCACAAGGACACCCAGAATCCCCGCAAAAGGCAGAATCCCGTGGCGGAAAGTCTTCATTTTGTCGCCCATGGCGCAGATCAGGTGCGTAAACAGCACCACCACCGCGAATTTCGCGATCTCGGAGGGCTGCAAGGTGGTAAAGCCTAAATCGATCCATCGCCTGGCGCCATTGATCTTTTCCGAAAAGAGCACGACAACCAGCAGCAGCATTGTCACGATCATGATCGGCCATGCAAGATTGTACAGTACCTTGTAGTCCACGGTAGAGATCATCAGCATTAGGATACTGCCCAAAATGGCAAATACCAGCTGGTTGGAGATAAAGGTGTAGGAGTTGCCCCGGTAGTAGTACGCATAGGGATAGCTCGCTGAAAACAGCATGATCAAACCGATTGTCAGCAGCAGCGTGACCAGGATCAGAAACGTCATGTCCACACTGCCAACCTTTGTGTTAAAGAGCGAAAAGCCGCGCTTCACTTCTGGCATAGGCGCGGGTCTCGCCCTAGATGCTCGTTCGGAACGATCCAATCTTCATTTCCCCTTTCATTTTCCGCACCACCGCAATAAACAACTAGAACCGCATGACCGCAGTCACTGCGACCACACAGCACACGGCCTGCAGCAGCGAAAAAACCACCACGATTTTGCTCTCGCTCCATCCGCACATCTCAAAGTGATGGTGAATCGGACTCATCTTGAACAGGCGCTTCGGCGTTCCGGTCAGCAGGCGCGTGAGCTTGAAATAGCTGACCTGGATCACAACTGAAAGACCTTCCAATATATATATTAGTCCCAGCAGGGCCAAATATACAGGAATTCCCAGCCCAAATGCCAAGGCGACCACCATGCCGCCGAGGAAAAGGGAGCCTGTGTCCCCCATAAACACCTTTGCGGGATGGAAGTTCCACATCAAAAAGCCGATGCAGCCGCCGGCCAGCGCGCCGGACATGACGCTCATGCCCTCGTTTCGCAGAACGGATGCCGCAACCAGAAATCCAAGGGACGACACAAAGGTCACCGAGGTGCACAGCCCGTCGATTCCGTCGGTGATATTCACCACGTTGGTCATGTACACAATGCCGATCACGGCCAGCGGGAAGTACAAGATCCCCAGCTCCCACTCGCCCAGAAAGGGGATCCGCACAAAGGTGGAGCGGCTGCCCGCCAGGTAAAGCCCGGCGATGTACAGGATGGCGATAAAGAACTGCATCACCATCTTCTGCCCGGCCGACAGCCCCAGATTGCGCTTTTTGACCACCTTGATGTAGTCGTCGACAAAGCCAATCAGCCCGAAAGCCAGCGCCATCAGCAGCCCCAGCGCGATGTACATGTGGTCCAGCAGGCGGTGGCTGAACATGGCGCCGCCGCTGCCGCTGAGCAGCATGGCGTAGCCAGCCAGGATGCCCAGCGTGATGCCCGCGATAAACAGAACGCCGCCCATGGTCGGCGTGCCCTGCTTGCCCTTGTGCCACTTGGGCCCGATATCCAGGATGGTCTGGCCGTATTTGATTTTCCGCAACAGGGGGATTAGCCAAAACCCCAGAAGAACGCTGACACCGAATGCGACCACAATCGCCGACAGAACCGGCAAGTTACTCATAGTATATCAGCACTCCTCATATACTTTTTGTATAATATTTTCCAGTTTCATGCCGCGGCTCGCCTTGAACCACAGGATGTCGCCGGGACCGACGATCTGCTTGAGGTGTGCAAAGAGCTGTTGCTGGGTTTCAAAGTGCCGCGCATCCCTCAGGCCGCTGTCCCGGGCACCCCGCAGGTAGCCCTCGGCCAAGGGTCCGGTGCATAGCAGGATGTCCGCCTGCCGCGCCGCCTGCCGCCCCACCTCGTAGTGGGACCGGGCGGCAATCTCGCCCAGCTCCAGCATGTCGGACAATATGGCAATGCGCCTGCCCTCGCGGTGCATGCTGCCCAGTGTGGACAAAGCCGCCCGCATCGAGTCGGGGCTTGCGTTGTAGCAGTCCTCCACTACCGTAAGCCGGCCGTGCTCCACCACCCGCTGCCGCATACCGGCAGGCTGGTAGCTTCGCAGCGCCGCCGCCGCGTCCCGCGGGTCGATGCCCAGAGACACCCCCGCCAAGAATCCGGCCAGCGCGTTGCTCACATTGTGCCGGCCGACAGCGGGGATCTGCGCGTCGCAGCGCTCGCCGCCGCACAGGATTTGGAAGCTGGTTTGGCCCGCGTGCTCCTCAATCCGGCGCGCGCAGGCGTCGGCCGCCTCGTCCTCGACGCTGTAGCGCAGCACTCTGCCCACACCGGCGCTGCTGTCGAAAGTGGTCAAAAGGTCGTCGTCCCCGTTCAGGATCAGGGCGCCGCCGTTCATGCCGCGCGCGATGTCCAGCTTTTCGCGCAGGATTCCCTGCCGGCTGCCAAACCGCTCCATGTGGGAAACCCCGATGCCGGTGACAATGGCCGCATCCGGCGCGGCGCAAAGTGAGAGGGGCACCATCTGTCCGGGGCCGTCCACCCCGATCTCCAGCACCGCCGCGCGGTGGTCTTCCTCCAGCTGCAGGATTGTTTGGGAAAGGCCGATCTCATTGTTCAGGTTCTGCTGTGTCTTCAGCGTCCTGTACCGCGATTGCAACACGCTGGCGGCCATCTCCTTTGTGGTGGTCTTGCCCACGCTGCCGGTAACGGCCACAACCTTTACATCCAGGCTGCGGCGATAGAGTCCCGCAATGCGCAGCAACGCCCAGCGGGTGTCTTTCATCAGCAGCACCCGCTCCCGGTTCCGGTCCGGTAGGCACTCGGCCACGGCCCAGGCGGCCCCTTGCTCGAGGGCGCTGTCCACGTAGTCGTTGCCGTCGAAGCGGTCGCCTCTCAGCGCTACAAACAGACAGCCCGGCGGCAGGGCACGGGTATCGCTGGAGACAGCCTTGACTACCTCCCGTGTCGGGCCCGTGTACCGCGCGCCCAGCTCGCGGGCGATCTCTGCCATCAGCAGCGGCTTCATCGTCATTCTCTTCCTTTCCGGGGTGTGGTGAACGCAGTGGCCGGAGCTACTCTTTTATGCCCAGCATCTCCAGCACGATCTCCCGCTCGTCAAAGTGCACGGTGCCAAAATCCAGCACCTGATAATCCTCATGGCCCTTGCCCGCCAGCACCAGCGTGTCGTCGTCGCGGGCGTTTTCCAGCGCCCACTTAATGGCTCCATAGCGGTCGGCGTCCACCTTGTAGGGCGTCCCGTGCCCCTTGAGCCCGGGCAGGACATCCTCGATGATGCGCTGGGGCGACTCATCCCTGGGATTGTCGGAGGTGAGGATGACAAAGTCGGAGAGCCTTGCCACGATCTCGCCCATGATGGGCCGCTTGGCCCGGTCCCGGTTTCCCGCGCAGCCGAACAGTGTCACAACTCGTGCGGGCGCGAACTCCCGCACGGTCTCCAGCACGTTTTTCAGACCGTCGGGCGAGTGGGCGTAGTCGCGGATCACGGTGTAGGGCGTACCGGTTGGCAAAATCTCAACCCGGCCCGAAACGCCGGTGCATTTGGCTAGCCCCTCCACCACCACATCCAGGTCGATGCCCGCCGCCATGCAGCTGACCGCCGCCGCAAGGGCATTGGCCACCGAGAACATGCCGGGCATGCAAAAATCCACCCGCGCCAGCCTTTCGCCCGCCAGCAGCGCAAAGCGGCTGCCTGTGGAGCCAAACTTGATGTTGTGGGCGGTGTAGTCCGCTTGGTCGCTCCCGCAGGAGTAGGTTATCGTTTTACAGTCGAGCTCACCTTGCAGGCGGCGGCCGTATTCGTCGTCCAGGTTGATTACAGCGGTGCCGCACACATCGAACAGACGCCGCTTGCAGGCGTAGTAACGCTCCATGTCGTGATGGTAATCCAGGTGGTCCTGGGTCAGGTTGGTGAAAGCGGCTGTTTCGAAGTGGCAGCCCGCCACCCGGTGCTGGTCCAGCGCGTGGGAGGACACCTCCATCACTGCGTATTCACAGCCCGCCGCCACCATGCGCGCCAGCATGGCGTGCAGCTGCTGTGCGTCCGGCGTTGTGTATTTGGCGGGCAGCACCATGTCGGCGATCTCGTTGTGGATGGTGCCAATCAGCCCCACCCGCTTGCCCGCGCACTCCAAAATTTGCTTCATCAGGTAGGTGATGGTGGTTTTTCCGTTGGTGCCGGTGACCCCCATCAGCTTGAGCTTGCGCGCCGGATTCCCGAAGAAATTCCCACACATAATGCCGTAGGCCTCCCTGGTGTCGGCCACCAGCACCTGGTTTTCCAGCTTTAGGTCCCGCTGTACCACAACAGCGCACGCGCCGGCTTTCAGGGCCGCGGCCGCGTGGTCGTGGCCATCGAATTTCAGCCCCGGCATGGCGAAGAACAGGCTTCCCTTTTCCACCTGACGGGAGTCGCTGGTGATTCCGGTTATTTCACAGTCCTTTATGTCGTCTTTGCAGCTCACGCCAAGCCGCAGCTGTGACAAGGTCATGCCTTTTCCCCCTATCGGCGCCCGCGGCTGGGCGGCGGGCTACAAAAATCAGAATGGTAAAAATGTGAACAAAATAATGTGATATTATACTAATTGTAATTTTATATATGATATTTTACAATTTTGCGGCTATGGAAGTGCTTCCTCCACGTCCGCGTCAGTTGTGATGGAGCGCGGGTCTTTCTGCTCGCCCTCGACCAAGGTGACGATCACGATGTCGCCGGTTTTCGCCTCGGTGCCGGGCAGCGGCCACTGGGATTCCACCACGGTGGGCACGCCGTCGGTCTTCAGGCCGCGCAGCTCGATGTTCAACCCCGCGCCTACAATGACCTTGTTGGCTCCCTGTGCGGTCAGGCCCACCACATCCGGGATCGCGATATCGGTCTTGATGTCGTCCTCGTGGGTGTACAGGATCACGGTGCCGCCCTTGGCGATCGTCTGGTTGCCGTTGGGAATCTGACGCAGCACATCGGCACCGTTGCCCACGATCCTGGTCTTCAGGCCCAGCGGTGTCAGCTCCGCCTGGGCGTCGTGGGGCTTGAAGCCGATCAGATCGGGTACCTTGACCTCCTTGTCAGCCAGTTCCTCCTGGGTGTACTGCGGGTCGATATTCATATAGGGCAGCGACTCCTGCAGCACGGCGCCCACCACCGGGGCCGCGATCACCGATCCGAACACATGGTCCAGCTTGGGCTCATCCAGCATGACCAAGACCGCGATCTGGGGATCGTCCGCAGGGGCAAATCCCACAAAGGACAGCACATTAAGCTCCAGCGGCTTCAGATCCAGCTTTTCGGAGGTCCCTGTTTTGCCGCCAATCCTAAAGCCGGGAATGGCCGCTTTTTTGCCCGAGCCCTCCTGCACGACGGCTTCGGTCAGCATGCGCATGGTGGCGGAGGTCTCCTCCGAGATCACCTGGCGCTTCACGGTTGGCTGGGTGGTGCTGATCACGTTGCCCTCGGGGTCCAGCACCTGCTTGACAATGTATGGCTGCATCAGCTTGCCACCGTTGACCGCCGCGCTGGTGGCGGTGATCAGCTGAAGCGGCGTAACCTTGAAAGTCTGCCCGAAAGAGGTGCTGGCAAGCTCTACCTTGCCGGGCTTGTTGAGCACCTCAAAGGCCTGCCGGATACCCGGCGCCTCGCCGGGCAGATCGATGCCGGTGACCTCGCCCAGGCCGAAGCTTTCCATATAATCGTAAAGCAGGCGCGCGCCGATGCGCTGGCCTACCTGGATAAACACCGGGTTGCAGGAGTTCTGCATCCCCTCGATAAAGGTTTGACCGCCGTGGCCGCCCTTTTTCCAGCAGCTGATGTTCCGGTCCGACACCTTGAAGCTGCCGGTGCAGTTGAAGTGATCGTGTATGCTCAGCACACCGTTGTCCAGGGCGGTGGCCGCCGTGATGATCTTAAACACCGAGCCAGGCTCGTAGGGGTCCGAGATGGCCTTGTTGCGCCACTGATCGTATTGCAGCTGCTTTTTCTTATCGTTGTACTCCTTGCTGCCCTCGGGCAGCAGCTGCAGCTGGGTCAGCGCATTGGGATCCGCGATCTCAAAGGGGTCGTTGGGGTCGAAGTCCTGCTTGGTGGCCATGGCCAGAATCTCGCCGGTTTTGGGGTTCATGGCAACACCCGCGGCCCGATTACCGATGGAGTGCTCCACAATAGCGGTCTCCAGGTTCTTTTCCAGGTAGTGCTGGATCGTCTCGTCGATGGTCAGCACGATGCTGTTGCCATCCTGCGCGGGAAACTGCTGTTGGTATTTAAACGGCATGTCGCTGCCCTTGGCGTTTTTGGCCGACACCACCATGCCCGCCGTGCCTGAAAGGGTCTTGTCGTAGTAGGCCTCCAGGCCGTAGGCGCCCTGGCCGTCGTAATTGGTGAAGCCCAACACGGTGGAGGCCAGCGTGCCATAGCGGTAGTAGCGCTTGGTTGCCTGCTCGAAGAAGACGCCCTCCACCTTGTTCTCGGTGGTGTACTCCAGCACCATGTCGGCCACATCGCGTTCCACGCGCTTTTTGATACACTTGTAATAGTATCTGCGGTCGGCCGCCTCCTCCAAGATCTTCTGCTTGTCAACCTGCAGAATCTCCGCCAGGTCCCCGGCCACCTTGTCCACGGTATCCTGATTAAGCTCCGCCGGGGAAATGCACACATCCCACACCGTGGCCGAGCGGGCTAGCACGTTGCCGTTGCGGTCATAGATTGCGCCGCGGCGTGCGCCCAGCGTGGTGGAACGGGTCTGCTGCTCCACGGCGAGCTGCTGCAGCTCCTCGCCCTGCACGATCTGCAGCGTGAACAGCTTGCCGAGTATCACCGCGAACCCAAACACCAGAAACAAAAACAACATAACACGCATGCGTACGCGCATTTTGCCGGATGCAGACTTTTGCATGAACAGGAACCTCCAAATCATAGCGTTTGAACAAATAATGGGGATTGCTTACAAGCCTTATGTGCAAACGCATGCAGCAAAGTATAGCGTTTCTTGTCTAGCTAAAAGCTTCTATTGCTGTAGAACAGATGCATTTACTGTTCCGGTTAAATAAAACAAGAGCTAAGATGATCCCGTCTTAACTCTCGCACAGCTTTTTCACGGGCAGACCCGTGTTCCTTTTTTATTGCCGAGAGTCCCTTTTCGGGGCGCTCTCCATCCCTTTCGGATGCTGCCGTGACGACGGCTTCTCACTATCATCATATTTTACGGTTTGCCGATATATTCCATCAGGCTGTCAAATAATGACCGCGCGATTTTCGCCACACCCGTGGGGTTTTCACCCTGGGCAGGCTCCTCGGGTACGATGATCTTGTCCTCCTCATAAAGGTACACGTACCGGGTCTGGTATTTGTCCAGGCGGTCCATGCCAAGCTCGTCCTTGGCGCGCTCAGCCACCACGCGCAACGAGAGCATGGAGTCCAACTGGCTGGTGACAATCACGTTTTGGCTTTCCAGCTGGGCGATTTCCTCCCGCAGCGCGTTGATGTCGCCTGTGATCTCGTTCAGGCACACATGGTTGTACACCATCAGACAGATTAGCGTGACTACAATCACAAAGGATGCCAGCGCCTTGGGGGTGAACGCGACCGCCAGCGTCCTTTTTGCGGAGCGGTTTCGAACCACCTTGAGCCGGGGCGCCTGCGCCTGCTTTTTCGGTGCCTCCTCAAAGGCCGATAAATCGTATGCCGAACTAGTATTGTAAGCTGCCATAACTGCTCTCCCCCTCGTTTCCTTTATCGTCCTTGTGCGTATCTGCTAAGCTTTCTCCAACACGCGCAGCTTGGCACTCCTGCTGCGTTTGTTCTGCCGAAGCTCCTCTTCGCCCGGCAAGATCGGCTTGCGGTTTACAAGCCTTGCGGCCGGCGTTTTCCCGCACACGCAGATCGGGAAATCCGGCGGACAGGTGCATCCCTTGGCCGCGTTTGCGAACGCCTGCTTGACCATGCGGTCTTCCAGCGAGTGAAACGTGATCACCGCCAGTCTTCCGCCGGGCTTTAGCAGGTCCGTTGCCCGGTCCAAAAAACGGCGGAGGCTGTCCAGCTCACCGTTGACCTCGATGCGCACCGCCTGGAATACCCGTTTTGCAGGGTGTCCGTCCCTTCTGGCGGCGGCCGGGATCGACGTCTTGATGATTTCGGCAAGCTGGCCCGTGGTCTCCACCGGCCGCGCCGCCCTTGCCCGCTCAATGCCCCTGGCAATGCTCTTTGCGTATTTTTCTTCGCCGTAGGATGCAAAAATCCGGGCGAGTTCCTGCACTGTATAGGTATTGATCACATCCCGGGCGCTTGTGCCCGCTCCGCTCATGCGCATATCCAGTGGCGCGTCGTTGTGGTAAGAAAACCCCCGCTCCGCCGTGTCCAGCTGGTGGGAGGACACCCCCAGGTCCAGCAGGATTCCGTCCACCTTTTCGATATCCCGGCGCGCCAGGAGCTCCGCCATGTCACCGAAGTCGCCCTGCGCCGCCTCGAATGCGCCGAAGCCCGCCAGACGGGCGGCCGACGCTGTCAGGGCCTGCTTGTCCTTGTCAATGCCGATGAGCTTTCCGGTCTTCAGGCGCTTTGCGATCTCCGCCGAATGGCCGCCCCCGCCCAGTGTGCCATCCACGTAAACGCCGTCCGGCCTTACGTTCAGCCCGTCCACGCTTTCGCGCAGCAGCACCGAAAGGTGATGAAATTCACTCAAATTAAAACTCCAATTCGTCCATGGCCTCGGCCACCATGTCGGCTGTCAGCTCGCTGCAGCTCTGCTCCCACTTGGCCTTGTCCCAAATCTCGGCCCGGACCAAGGTACCCACGATCATGATGTCCTTGTCCAGCTCCGCGTACTCCCGCAGCGCGGGGGGAATCAGCACACGGCCCTGCTTGTCCGGCTCCACCTCGGCGGCGCCGGCAAAGAAGAAGCGCTGCAGCCCGCGACCCTTGGACATGGGCAGCGCCCGGATTTTTGCTCCCAGTGCGTTCCAGTCCTCCTCGGCGTACACGAACAGGCAGCCATCCAGACCCTTTGTGATGTAAAAGCGGGCGCCCAGCGCCTCGCGCAGCTTGGCGGGAAAGTTGACACGGCCCTTAATGTCCAGACTATGGGCGTACTCGCCGATCAGCATTTCCCCACCTCCAGCCACATTCAGGGATTTTTACCCACAATTCACCACTTCTTATATTATAGACGCTCACTTGCTAAAAAGCAAGTCCGAATTTGTTGCCTATCACGCGAAAAAACCGGCCCCTGGGGGCCGGCCGACAAGACTTTTCCAGATATTGTGTGTGCCTTTTTCTCCGGCACTACTTCTTGTGATTATTCCATTTTTTTCCTATCCAATCTGTCAAAAGAAGAGCCACAAAAATTACACCCATGACCATCAGGAAATAGCCTACGAACCTGCCGATATCCGCTGCTGCAAGCGCCCTGTCGGGGTCTGTCCCGCTTTCAGCGGCGGCGGCAAGCCCAAGCACCCACATGGACGCCGCCCCTGTGGCGGCGATGATCCACTTTTTCATATCCTCACCCCTATCTGCGCAGAAAAGTCGGTTTGAACCAGTTGATGTACAGCCGCACATACCGCGCCAGCGCAAAGTCATAGATCAAGAACACCACGTTGCCCAACGCCAGCATCACAAGCGCCGAATACTTCCCCAAATCCCCCATGTCCACGGCCATGTTGGGCAGGCCCAGCACAAAGAGCGCCACCAGGTAGGCGCCCACGATCATCACGTTAAACAGCCCGATTTTGAGCAGTCTGCGCGCGAATGCGGCGCGTATGCCATCCAGCGAAATTTTCAGCACCGGGTAGTAACCGAAAAAAGCAATGAACATCAGCGCCGCCTCCCGGTCGGGTACAACAAAAACAGACAGCACCCCCACAGTGACATACACCATGAGTGCTGCCTTGCGTCCATTTTCCACCATGACCGGAATCAGCATCGCCCCCGCCATCGCGGGCATTGCGTAGGTGGCAAAGGGGATCATGCCGGTCATAAACATCAGCACCAGGCTCAACGCCGAAAACATGCCGCCCAGTGCGATCTGCGTGCTCTTTCTGCTCATTCTACCTCCCGGCGGCGCCGCGCGTCAGCAGCACCTGATCAAATCCCCGCCCATGCATTCGCAGCAACAGTCGGCGCAGTACAGGGTGGCGCATATGTCGCACATATTGCAGCCGCCCGCGTTCATGCCACCCGGATAGACGGCGCGCCCCGCCGGACGGCCGTTCTGGCGCTGCCACAACAGCTGGTTTTTCCCGGCCTGGTATTCGGGATTTTGGGGGTTCATGGCGCAGGCGCGGGAGATGTTCTCATACGCTTCCTCCAGCCAGCCCCGCGTGTGCTGTACGGTTCCTTTCAGAAAGTGCCACTCGGCGTCGCGCATATGGCGGGGAACACCGTCCAGCAGCTCCTCGGCCTCGGTGATGCGCCGGGAGTTGATCAGCCTGCGGACATCCAAAAATTGGGAACCCGACGCATGACCGCCGTTGCCGCCGGATGCGTTTCCCCCGCGGCGCATGCTCATGATCTGATCATATGCCTCGTTGATCTCTTTCATCTTTTCCTCGGCCAGGTCCGAAAGCGGGTTGCCCTCGTAGCTGTCGGGATGGTATTTCCGCGCAAGCTCCCGGTATGCGGACTTGACCTCATCGTCACTCGCACCCGGAGATACACCCAGCACCTGATAGGGGTCGGTCATTGGATATTCACCTTCCTGGCAAGTATTTCATCCACGCTGGCCCGCATGCCGAGCAGCAGAACATTTTCGATAATCGGCCGGAACCTGTCCGCTTTCAGCAGCTCGTAGGCCTTGGCCGCCTCGACAATGGTCGCATATAGGGATTCGCGCGCAATGCCATGCACACGCTGCCTTTCCTCCAAGGAGCTGTTCCCTGTCAACGCGTACCGCAGCGCATAGGGGTTGTACCCCCCGGCCGCGAGGTCGTCCTCCAGGTCGTCCAGAGCATCGCACAGGTATACGAACCTACCCACGAAGTACCCCAGCCGCTCCAGCACCCGCTGTTGGCGCTTATCACCGCTGAGCAACCGGCAGATGTCCGCCATCATCAGCGCCGTGGGCTCACACGCGGCGTCCACGCTGGCGACGGCCTGCTGCTCCAGCTCGTTCTGGCAGCGGATGGAGCGGGAAATGGCGGCGTCGCAGTCCGGCCGCCTTTCTGCCGCTTTCCGGTACGCCCGCCGGACGAAAGGGTGCAGCATTTTCCACCCAAGCCGCTTTATGCCTGTTTGATCATGAATATTATCCAGCAGCTTGTAGTATATCATCATGATGGCGGTGTCGGCGCCAAATCGCAACACCTCGTCCTCGCCGCAGATAGTGGCCCTTTTGAGCGGATTCACATGGCAGTGTCCGGACGCAAAGCCCGGCGCGATGTCCTCTGCGGCGTAGTATACGATGCATAGAAATGTGAAGTCATAGCTGAGCGTCATCCTGGCGGCGGCACCAAAGGATTTTCCCAACTGTCCGCAAAGCCCGCAGTACACGGCCTTGTAGGTCTCGTACTCGCACATGCGCAGGTGCGGCTTGAAAGGTTTGATATAACCAAACAAATTTTATTGCCTTTCTTTTTGTTCAATACATCTTATTTTACAATAAAATCTGGGACAGTTGTTTAATAAAATGTGAATAACTTTGCGATTCTCATGCCCTGTTCATGAACTTTTATGATTCATGCACCGGGTTTGACCAATACTACGGTATGGTTTATAATAGATAAATTAAGGAAAATCTACTGTGATGTGGTGATGGGAATTGCAGTTTTACTTGATTTTACTGTTGGCGCTGGGGCTTGCCATGGACGCTTTCGCGGTGTCGGTGAGCAACGGGATGCGTCGGCGCGTCCCGCTGTTCAAAAACGCGCTATCCTCGGGGCTGGCCTTTGGCATAGCACAGGGTCTTATGCCGCTGATCGGCTATTTTGCCGGCCACGGCTTTCATGACCTTATAGAACGCATCGACCACTGGCTGGCGCTGGTATTACTGAGCGTGATCGGCGGCAGGATGATCCACGGCGCGTGGAAGGAGCGCGGTCAGGCGCAGGAGGCTTCCGGCAAGGGGCTTTCCCTCCCCCAGCTGATGCTTCAGGCGCTGGCCACCAGCATTGACGCCCTTGTGATCGGCGTTACGCTGGGGTTTATGAACGTGAATATCTGGTTCGCCGTAAGCGTTATCGGAGCGGTGACCTTCCTCTGCAGCTTTTCGGGCGTTTTGATCGGCAGGCTGTTCGGCGGCCTGCTTCGGGATAAGGCCGTGTATCTGGGCGGAGCCATCCTAATTTTGATTGGTGTGAACATCTTCGGAGAGCACATGGGCTTCTGGCACTGAGGAGGTATGATATGCGGATATATACAGGTGTGGATATGCTGGAGATCGCGCGCATATCCAAAAGTCTTGAGAATCCTCGCTTTCTCGCCCGCTGCTTCAGTGGCGAAGAGCAGGCGGAGTATCTGCGCAGGGGCTCGCCCGCCAGCTTCCTGGCCGGCTGCTTCTGCGTCAAGGAGGCGTTTTCCAAGGTGCTGGGCACCGGTGTGCGCGGCTTTGCGCTGTGGGAGGTGTCGGTGCCGCGGGACAAGCTGGGCAAGCCTCGCCTGGTGCTGACCGGCGCCGCCAGAACCCTGGCCGAAGAGCGGGGGCTCTCTTTCGACGTGAGCATCACCCACACAAAGGACCACGCCGTCGCTTTTGTCGTCGGCTATACAGAAAAGTGACAAGGAGTGTTGAAGATGCGGGTGCTGACCGGCGCGCAGATGAAGCAGGCGGAGGAGAACTCCCTCGCCTATGATTTGACCTTTCACCGCCTGATGGAAAACGCAGGCAGCGCGGCCTCCACGTTTATCCGGCGCACTTTTATGGTGGCGGGGCTGAACATCATGGTGTTCAGCGCCAGGGGCAACAACGGCGGCGACGGGCTTGTGGTGGCCCGCAAGCTCGTGGAGGAGGGCGCCAATGTGGTGGCCGTGCTGCTGGACGGCATCCCCCAAAGCCCGGAGGCCGCCGCCATGTACAGCTCGGCGCTGATGGTGCAGATTCCGATCTTGGAGTACGAGGAAAATGCCCAGAAAATCCACGAATACCTGGAGCAGACCGACATCGTGATTGACGCGGTCTGTGGCACTGGATTTCACGGCGAGCTGCGCCCCGCGCACCGGGCGGTATGCCGCGCCATAAACGAGGCGATCGCGGCCGTGGTGTCCCTGGACATCCCCACCGGCGTGGAGTGCGACACCGGCGCGGCGGATGCCGACGCGGTCCAGGCTGACTTCACCATTGCTTTCGACAGCCTCAAGCCGCTGCACATCCTGCCCTCCTCCTTGTCCTGCTGCGGCAAGGTGGAGGTGGTGGATATCGGCATCCCACCCGAGGCCCACAGGGGCATTGTGCCGATCTTCGGCGCCATCGACACCGAGCAGGTGTTTGAAGACCTGCCCCCCCGCGCGGCCGACAGCCACAAGGGAGACTTCGGCCGTGTGCTGGTGGTGGCGGGCTGCCAGAGCTACCGGGGCGCGGCGGCGCTGTGTACGCTGGCCGCGCTGCGCTGCGGCGCCGGCTTGGTCACTCTGGCCTCCACGGCGGAGGTGTGCGCCGGCGTTGCCGCCCATGTGATGGAGGCCACTTTCCTGCCGCTGGCCCAAAGCAACCTGGGCGGCGTTGATTTCGAGGCCGCGCCCGCGCTGCTGGACGCGCAGCTCGCCTCCGCCTCCGCCGTGGTGTTCGGCTGCGGACTGGGCAACACCTCCCACACGGCCCGGCTGCTGGAACACGTGCTAAAGCACGCCGCCTGTCCCGTGGTTGTGGATGCCGATGGCATAAATGCGCTGGCCGGGAATATACATGTACTACAGAAGGCATCCGCGCCGGTGATCCTGACCCCTCATCCCGGGGAGATGGCGCGCCTTTGCGGGGTGACAACCCAGGATATCGCAGCCGATCGGCAGGGCTTTGCCATGCGTTTTGCGCGGGAGCACCGCGTGAATCTGGTGCTCAAGGGCGCGGGCACGCTGATCGCCTCGCCTGAGGGCGGCCTGCTGCTCAACCAGACCGGGAATCCCGGCCTGGCCAAGGGCGGCAGCGGCGACGTGCTGGCCGGGATGATCGGGGCGCTGTTGGGCCAGAGACTGCCCGCCACCAGGGCGGCCGCCTGCGCCGTGCATCTGCACGGGCTGGCCGGGGAACGCTGCGCGGCCCGCCGCTCCCAGTACGCGATGCTGCCAAGCGAGCTGCTTGCCGATCTGGCGGAGCTCTTTTTGGAGCACGGGCGGTAGTCACCGCAAACGGTGTCCTCTGGAATAGTATTGGAGGTCATCGCCCATGCGCAAATTTACCCTGCGGCAGGCTTTGTATCTGCTGGTCTGCGTGGCTCTTTTCGCAGGCATTGTGTACTTTATCCACCCATTGCTTTTCCAGCGGGATCAGGGGGCCGAGCCGGTCACCCCCCAGAATGCAAAGGCCCTGCGGCACTTTACCGGCCTGTTTGAAACAACCGCGCACATTACCTACCGCGACCTTTCCGCAATCGCCAGGATCGTGCAGGACACCCCCGAGGCCTGCACCGTAACTTTCAGCGCGCCGGACACGCTGAAAAACATGTCCTTTGTGTTCCGGCAGGATCAGGTCAAGGTGAGCTACAGGGGGTTGAGCTTCGATTTCGACCCGGGGTCGATCCCCGGCAGCGCGGTGGCGAAAACAGCGGTTTCCTCGATCAACGCAGCGCTGCAAAAGGAAGGGCTGGCGCTCGAACAGCTATCGGGCAGCCTTTCCCTCACCGGCAGCTCGGAAAGCGGGGATTTCACCTTGCTGATCGACACGGAAAGCGGGGATCTGTTAAAACTCACTGTTCCCTCACAAGAGCTGGAAATCGCATTCGAGAACTTCACTTTTTTATAAATATTCACCTGGGGCCCCGCATTTTGATGCGGGGCCCTTTTTTCGTCACGCGCAAAACCCGTATAATTCTAATAGAATGATACCATAGGGAGTATCGTGCCCCCTTCTCCTGGGCCGCGTTGCTTTCTACTGGCGTGCCATATAGTCAGTCAATTTCAAAACGCTAAAGCGTTTTGAAATAAACCAGCTATACCAGCGGCACTCCCGCAAAAACTTTAATCCTTTTGTTTATTCATCCAAACATTTGGTAACAATAGTAGTGCAAATACGAAATGGGCGGAGCGTGACCTATGTGACTGTAAAAAGAGGAGAAATTTACTACGCCGACCTTTCCCCCGTTGTCGGTTCCGAGCAGGGCGGAGTACGGCCGGTTTTAATAGTACAAAACGATGTTGGAAACAAATTCAGCCCCACCGTGATCGCGGCAGCGATTACGAGCCAAAAGGAAAAATCCAGACTGCCAACCCACATCGAGCTTCCCTCCAACGGTTGCGGCCTTTCAAGGGATTCGGTGGTGCTGCTGGAGCAGATCAGAACGATCGACAAAAAGCGGCTCAAGGAAAAAATGGGCAGACTGGACGACCACGCCATGGACGAAATTAACCGGGCCCTTTCCATCAGCTTTGGCCTGGGCGCTGATTAAAGAGAATCAAAGATCGTTTAAGGGATTCACGCGCATACATAGCGTGATGGCGGAAGTAAAAACAATAAGGAACACCCGGCGGCGCTGCTGCCGGGTGTTCCTTTGCTTGTAAGGCCAACGCAAGTCTTGAAATTTAAGGCCGCAAATGCTAGACTGATAGAGATCATCCAGGGGGTGCCGACATGGAGAAAAATGTGAATATGATCGCCATGGGGGATGCATATCCCCACGCAAATAGAGAGCGGGAGGAAGAGTCATGAGCAAGGCCGTACAAGTGCGGGGCGTCCGCCTGGGGGAGGGAATCCCCAAAATCTGCGTGCCGCTCACCGGCGTAACACCGGAGGAGGTGGTTGAGGAAGCGGCGCTGCTGTGTCAAAGCAAGGCGGACCTGGCGGAGTGGCGGGTGGATCACTTCGCCGACGCCCAGGACAGCGGCGCAGTGACAGCCATGCTGAAAAGGCTGCGGGAGGCACTGGGCGACCTGCCGCTGCTTTTTACCTTTCGCACCGGGAAAGAGGGCGGGCGGCAGGTGCTGCCCCTCACTGCCTACCTTGCCCTGAACAAGAAAGCCGCGGCTACGGGTCTTGTGGACCTGCTGGACGTGGAATACTCGGCGGGCGAGGATGTGTGCCGTGAGCTGATCACCGCCGCCCATGCAAACCAGGTAGCGGTGGTCATGTCCTCCCACGATTTTCAGGGAACGCCGTTGCAGCAGGAGATGGTCTCCCTTATGCGAGACATGCGGCGGATGGGGGGCGACATCCCCAAAGTAGCGGTCATGCCCCAGAGCGCCGCGGACGTGCTTGCGCTGCTGGCTGCCGGCGAGCAATACGCCAGGGATGCGGACTGCCCGGTCATCACCGTGTCCATGTCTCAGCTCGGCTGCGTGAGCCGTATCGCGGGGGAGCTCTCCGGCTCCTGCCTCACCTTTGGCACAGTGAGCGGCGCTTCGGCTCCCGGCCAGTTGTCGGCGGACGATGTGTACCGGGTCCTGCACCTTCTGCACGGCTGGCAGTAACAGCGACCGTGCGGTAAGTGAAAGTTGTGTCCAAATCGGGGCAAATGGTTACACTGCGCTCAAACTTTGCCAATTTCCACGGACTTGTTTGGACAGGCCTGCCACCGTGTGTGGAAATCCCCGGGCCGGTCCGTGCGCTGATAGGTGTGGGCGCCGAAGCAGTCCCGGAGTCCCTGTACAAGGTTCAGCGGCAGCTGCCTTGCCCGGCAGCAATCATAATAGGACAGCCCGGAGGCAAGGGTGGGTATTGCAAGCCCGGCCGCCATGGCTTTGGTTACAACCTCCCGCAGGGCTGGCTCCAGCGCCGTAATACCGGAAAGCCTTTCGCTGAGGATGATGTTGGGAACCGGCTCTTTTACGGCTGCCACAAGATCCAGCAACAATCGGCTGCGGATAATGCATCCCGCCCGCCACAGGGAAATCGCGGCAGGCAAATCCAGATTCCAGGCGTATTTGTCCGATGCCGCCTGCATCAGCTCAATGCCCTGGGCATAGGCGCAGATAATCCCCGCCAGCAATGCGTCCCGGAGCTTTCCCGCGCCCTCCGGCAGCTTTAGCGGAGTGACCGTGGCTGTCAGCTTCACGCTGCCCTGTTCCCGCAACAGACGCTTTCCCGAAAAGGACCGGAGAAAGACCGACTCGTCGATGGTAGGCACATACACCCCCTTGTCCACGGCATCCACCAACGTCCAGCCGCCGGTTCCCTTTTGCCCCGCGACATCCAGTATTTTTTCCACCAGCGGCGTTCCGTCCTCATCCATTGCCGCCAGCACATCGCAGGTAATGTCAATGAGGTAGGAATCCAAAGGGCCGGAGCGCCACTCCTGAAAAACCTCCAGAATACGGCCATGGGGCAGCCCCAGTCCGCTTTTCAGAATAAAGTAAGCATCGGCAATGAGTTGTAGAATAGCGTATTCAATACCGTTGTGTACCATTTTTACATAATGGCCCGCACCGCCGGAACCCAGATATCCGCAGCAGGGCTCCCCGTCCGCCACCGCCGCAATGGACCGGAGCGTTTCCTTGCAAATGTCCCAGCCCTCCCGGCTGCCCCCGGCCATCAGGCTGGGGCCTTTCAACGCGCCCTCTTCACCGCCGGAAACCCCCACGCCCAGGTAGTGGATTCCCCGCTCCCGAAAGGAATCGGCTCTCCGGCCGGTGTCCCTATAGTGGGAATTGCCGCCGTCGATGACCACATCTCCCTTTTGCAGATGGGGCGCCAGCTCCTCCAGCACCTGATCCACGGGGCTTCCCGCCGTTATCATCAGAAAGATAACCCGGGGCGGGGCCATGCCCCGGAGCATTTCCTCCTGCGTGGAGCACATGGCGCCCTCTGTACAGGAGGCGGAGAAGCGGTCGCGCTCCTCGCCGCTCTTGCTGTAAAGAGATACCCGGCAACCCCGGGATAACAGGTTTTTGGCAAGGCTGCCGCCCATTACGCCCAGTCCATATATGGCAATGGAATGATTTTTCATAAACATTTCCTCCTTTGCTCGTATTCATCAGTGCATAAAAAAGCGCCTCCCGCGTCCGGGCAGGGGAGAAAGCTGCTATGGCGTTGGCAATAGCAGTCGTGCGTACCCCGGTCCCGGCACCGCAAGAGGCGCGCTTTATATAAGACCTGTTCCGAAACCCCTGCGCAGTGGCTGGGTTCCAGAACAGGTCTATAGGCGTTGGCAGTCTGGTGAGTGTGTTACACCACGACATGCAAGGGAATTTCTCCCCGCAGTTTTTTAACGGCGTTTTCCGCGCAAATCACACTGACCGCATTTATCGCCTCCAGGGAATACATGCCGATATGGGGCGTTATTACCACGTTTTCCAGTGTAAGGAGGGGATTGTCCCGCTGGATCGGCTCGCCGTCGGTTACATCCAGGGCCGCGCCCAAAAGCTGCCCCGCTTTCATACAATCGTAAAGGTCCTTTTCATTGACAATGCCGCCGCGTCCGGTATTGATTAGGAAAGCTTCCTTTTTCATACCCATCAGCACGGCTTTGTCAAAAAGATCCCTTGTTTCATCGGTGAGAGGAACATGGATGGAGACAATGTCGCTTTGGGTGGCGACGGTTTCAAAGTCACACAGGGTCACGTACCCCGCGAACTCCTCCGGTACCTCCTGAAGATAGGGGTCGCAGGCGAGAACTTTCATGGAAAAACCGTTCCCTCTCCGGGCAACATTTTTGGCAATCGCCCCAAAGCCCACAAGCCCCAGGGTTTTTCCGTATACATCCCTGCCGATAAAGGTTTTCCACTGACCCTGGCGTACCCATGCGTTGGCTTGGGAAATCCCTCTGCTGATGTTGAGGATATGGGCAAAGGCAAGGTCGGCCACCGCGTTGGAATTCATTGCCGGTACGTTGGTGACGGTAATGCCCAGCTCCCCCGCTTTTTTCAGATCGATATTGTCCAGGCCCGCGCCGTGCTTGCAGACGATTTTTAACTTTTTACACTGCTCCATATCCTCCGGACGAAAGGGGTGCGCTCCAATAATCAGCGCGTCATAGTCCGGCACCGCTTTGGCAAAAGCGTGTTCGTCGAAGTCCGCACCCATAAGGGTGAATTCCAATCCGCCGTCTTTCAGTATTTGAAAGGGCCGGTCGCTGGTTTTGCCGAAGGAACGGGAGGTGACAAGTACTTTTTTCATGGCGGAAGCTCCTTACTTCAAATTGTATTCCAAAGCCAGCTTTGTTATCGCCTGATAATCGCCGGCTTCAATGAGTTTTTTGCTGACCAGATTGCCGCCCACACTGACCCCCGCGCAGCCGATATCCAGGAAGCTCTGGGCATTTTGCGCGTTTATACCGCCCACGGCCGTCATGGGGATGTGGGTAATGGGCCCCCGGATTGCCCCAATATACTTCAAGCCCAGGGTGGCGGCGGGAAACAGCTTGACAATGTCCGCGCCATAATTCCAGGCGGTGATAATTTCCGTGGGGGTCATGGCGCCCGGAATGGAGACAAGTCCCAGTTTTTTGGTTTCCTTGATGACTGTCTCATCCGCGTTGGGGGAAATCATATAGGTCGCCCCGGCCGAGGCCGCATCGCGGACGTTTTGAGGGGTCAGCACCGTTCCGGCGCCCAGGGCGATGGCATCGCCGAATTCCTTTTTCAGCATGGAAATTGCCCTTAGGGTATCCTTGGACTCCTCCTGGCTCTTGGCGCTGAAAGTTACCTCCACGCAGGTGATGCCCCCATCCATGAGGGCGCCTACCGTGGGAACGATCCGCTCCGAGGAAATGCCCCGTACAATGGCAATTATCTTGCTTTCCAGTATCATGTTCAGAGTATTGCCCATGTGCTAGCTTCCTTTCTCTTGGTGTAGTCTGAGTATTTCCAGGAAGCCGTGTAAGGCAAGGCTCATCTGCCCTTGCCCATTGTACAACACCACTTCCATCTCCGGCAGCAAATGCCTGCAAAGGATTTCATAGGCCTCCATATAGGGCTTTCCGCCAATAATGACAACTTTCCGGACATCTTTCCAGTCATCCCGGATTCTTTTGCGCAGAACGCTTACGGTACTGCCGGCGATAACGCCCTCCAACAATTGGGAACGCACGGCGTTTGCGCCGATATCGAACACTTTTGTGGCATGGATGATATACATCGCCCGCGTAAAGCCGTACTGCTCCAGGTTGCGGTAGCCGCGGAGCACATGCTCCGGCTCCATTTTCACCGGTGTGTCGTCAAGTTCGCCGCCCAGGATGGTATCCTTGCGAATAGCGTAATTCAGCTCGCCGGTGAAGCTGGACAGAATATCGGTCATGACGCCGTTTACCACATGCAGCATGTGGGTGTGGGAACCCGGGGAGATCAATACGCAGTCCAGATCCCCCGGCAGGATATTGCAGGCCACCAATCCAACGGCTTCGATCTCCTCCCCCCGGACATTGTTCATCAAGGAAATGTTTTCCAGTGATACCTCCTGCCCCGGCCGGGCGGTTTTCGCGCCGCGGATCAGGTTGATTTCGCGGTGAAAATACCTCTCCTCCTGATGCCGGTAAACCGTGTCCAAAAGCTTTTGGGCGGTTACCGGCGTGCTGACATGCGCCACCTCCACAATGCCGAAGGTGTTGGTTACCATCCCGGAAGCCCAGATTTCGGCAACAGCGGACATCTCCAGTCCGTTGCGCGCCAATAGCTTGTCACAGCAGCTCTTCATGCCGGAAAGCAGCACGTCGTTACCGCCGGATATGGCGGAATCCTTTGTCCCCACTTTCACCGCCTCGGTATCCACCAGGGCAAAGTCCTTGAGCAGATAAGCCCTTGTATTAGAGGTCCCTGAATCCATATATAGATTGTACATGAGAATGAGCTCCAATCCGCCGCCTTACGTCGGCACAAGCATAAGACCTGTTCTGAACCCCGTCGCGAAGCAGAGGCATGATAAGAGCCTATTACTTCATGAAGACGCTGGGCAGGCACAGGGAAATCTGCGGTATGTAGGTAATGAACATCAGGCAGATAATCATGACGATAATAAACGGTATGATGCCGTTTGTCACCGTTTCCAAGGGCGCCCTGCCGATGCGGGACGCGACAAACAGATTAATGCCCAGGGGAGGCGTAATGAAACCGATCGCCAGGTTGACGACCATAATGATGCCGAAGTGGACGGGATTCAGCCCCACCGACACGGCCACCGGCAAAAGGATGGGGGACAGCACCATAATTGCGGGTGTCGTGTCCATAAAGCAACCGACGATGAGCAGCAAAATATTGATGAGCAATAGGATCATTATTTTGTTGTCAGTGAAACTGATGATCGCGTTGGTCACCATATTCGGAATCTGTTCCATGGTCAGGATTTTGGTGAAAGCCGTGGCGCATCCCAAAATAACCATGGTGGTACCGGTGGTGGAGCAAGCACCACCGATCGTAGAGATCAGATTCCCCATGTTCAGCTCCTTGTGGATGAACACGCCGCAGATCAACGCATAAATGGCGGCGACAGCGGCGGCCTCTGTGGGGGTAAAGACACCGCCGTAGATACCGCCCAGGATAATGAACGGGTTTATCAGTGCCCATTTGGCATCCCAGATTGCCTTTCCGGCCCGTCTCCAGGAGAATTTGCGGTCATCGCCTTTCCACCCCTGTTTTTTGGCATAAAAGTAGCACCATCCAATAAGGGCAAAGCCGATGAGGAATCCCGGCATAAAGCCGGCCATAAACAGGGCGCTGATGGAGGTGCTGGTGGACACCCCATAGATTACCATGGGAATGCTGGGCGGGATGATGACGCCGATACTGCCGGCACAGGCAATCAAGGCCAGTGTAAACGACTTGCTGTAGCCCTTTTCCAGCATGGTGGGCACCACCATGGAGCCGACAGCCGCCACCGTGGCGGGACCGGAGCCGGATACCGCGGCGAAAAACATACACACAACCACCGTAACGATAGCGAGACCACCGGTAATGCGGCCGAAAAATTCGTTGAACGCATTGAGTATGCGCCTGGATACGCCACCGGCACCCATAAGCTCACCTGCCAAAATGAACAGGGGGATAGCCATAATGGGGAAAGAGTCGGTGCCGGTGACCAGGGCCTGGGCCACGTACTGTAGGGACAGCGTGCCGCCGGCCAGAATCGCCACAACGGAGGACATGCCAATGGCGATACCCACGGGAACATTGAGAACCATAAATACAAACAGGCTTAAAAACAGCGCCAAGCTAACCATCCTGCTTCACCACCTTTCCTTTTAAAACCTGCACACGGTAATAGATGGTTTGTATCTGCCGGATCGCGGTCAGCACAAAACCTACCATGGGCGCGGCGTAAATCACGGCCATGGGTATATGCATGGCCGTGCTGGTTTGCCCCAGGGCCAATTGCTTATGTACCAATGTGTTTGCGGTGATGGCAATAAATACGGAGAAAATCAGAAACAGGAGATCTCCAATAATTGGAATATATTTGCGGCAGCTTTTGGGAAGCAAGCCCAGGAATGCCTCGATTTTAATATGCTTCCGGATTTTTGCGCCGTAGCTGATGCCGAAATAGATAAGCCAGATAAACAGGTATCTTGCAAGCTCCTCCGACCAGCTCAAGGAGTTTTTGAAGATATAGCGCATAATTACCTGAATGAAAATGAGCACCGTCATCCCGGACATCAGCACAATGGAAATAGACATTTCCAGGTTGTCATCCATCCACTTTAGAACCTTTTTCATCCGACAACACTCCCTTCAATTAAAAAAATAGGGGGCTCGGCGTGCCTGTAACCGGCACGCCGAAGCTGTTATTGTGGTTCTTATTTTGCATGAGCCGCATCAAGATACTGGGGATTATCCATTTTCTCTTTTACTAGGGAAAAGATATCGTTGTCGGTAATAATCTGCTGGAAAACAGCCTTCTCGTCATCGCTCAAGTGGATGACGCTTACTCCCTGGCTTTCAAAGTTAGCAAGGATTTCGTCTTCGATTTCCTGGGAGCGCTGCCTTTGGTAGGTAGTGGACTGTGCAACCGCGGTTTCCATGGCGGCCTTCTGATTATCGGACAGGGAATTCCATTTGTCTAGGTTCATACAGACGATGTAGGGGGTGTACACATGCTGGGTCATGGATACGTACTTCTGTACCTCTTGGAATTTATTGGCATTGATGATGCCCAGGGGATTTTCCTGGCCGTCGATAGTTCCCTGCTGCAAAGCGGTAAACACCTCGGCAAAGGCCATGGGAGTGGGATTTGCGCCCAGAGCCTTCCACGCGGCGAGATGCACTTCATTTTCCATGGTACGGATTTTCATGGTAGCCATATCCGCGGGCTTGCTGACAGCTACCTTGTTATTGGTGAAGTTGCGGAAGCCGTTCTCCCACAGGCAAAGGCCTTTCAGGCCGATGGACTCCATGCCATCCAGAATAGTCTTGCCGGTTTCGCCATCAATGAAATCATAAACCTCCTGCTTGCTGAGGAACAGGTACGGGGAGTCAAAGAGGTAGAAATCGGCGTACATGGTGCATAGAGGGCTGGTGGAGCTTGTGCCGATGTCGATGTCGCCAAACTGGGTGGTCTCGATGGCAACGCGGTCGTCAGCCAGCATATTGTCGGGATACAGGGTGATTTCCAGGCTGCCGCCGGACTCCCGCTCGGCTATTTCCTTGAAAAGCTCGGACGCTTGCTTGGCGGAATCGGATGTAACTCCGGCAAATTTGAGCTTTACCACTTCTTCGGTGGACGCAGTGCCGGTGGGACTAGCCGCGTCCCCCGTGCCGGAGCCGCTCGTGCTGGAACCACTGGTAGCGGAGCCGCCGCAGGCGGTCAGGGACAGGGCCATAATAGCCGCCAGAGCAACACAGATTTTTTTAACAGTCTTTTTCATAACGTTCCTCCTAATGTTTCATGAGCGATTTACTATAGCGTTTTATGATTACGCCTGCTTTCCTGGCAGACATCATCAATCTTCCGTGGTTCTGTGGTAGCAGTCCAGGTAGCGCGCGTATTTTTCCTCATACGCGGCTGCCATGTCCGGATTGGGCGTGATCAGCCGCCCGCCGGAGCTGCTTACCCGGGACAAGTCGGGAATAAGCCCCAGATTCTCGCGCGCCAAGGCAACGGCCCCCAGCAGCGAGGCATGGGCCACCTTGTCCGCCTCCATTTCCACGCCGAAAATATCGGCGCACATTTGGAGCCAAATAGGGGAATTGAGGATACCGCCGGACAATTTTATTTTGCTTGGCGTTCCGTTGGTTTTGCGCAGCACCTCGTAGCATTGGTACAGGTTGAACAGGACTCCCTCCAGCAGCGCGCGGTACAGATCCGCTTTTGTATGGGCCGGTTTTATGGAAAAGAAACCAGCGCTCCGCTTATCGTCCCATCCCGGGCAGCGCTCCCCAAAGAGGAAAGGCAAAAATACGGGGATTTCTTTCACGGCCCCCGCGGCCCCTCTGTCCAGCTCCCCATAGCTGACAGCGTTCTCGCATATCTGGCTTTTGAACCAATCAATGCAGTTGCAGCAGCCGGAGGTTGCCGCGCCGGACAGCCATGTGCCAGGCGCAAGATAACACCAAGTGCTGGGGATTTCGGGAATAACCGGCCGTTTTGTCGTCAGCCTAATGGCTCCGCTGGTACCCACGGAAAAGGTCATAACGCTTTCCCGCAAGGCGCCGGAGCCTACCTGGTTCAGTGCGCCGTCGGATATGGTGGGGACGACGGGGATCCCGGCGGGCAGGCCCAGCAGAGTGGCGCCCCCCTCGCTGAGAGGCGCGGTATCCTTATAGGTCACCAGCCGTCCCAGCTGGGAGGGCTGGATCCCCAGGTCCTCCAGAAGCTCCATGTCATATGTCTTGTCGCGAATATTCAGCAGGCCGGTTCCGGACGCGATACAATCCGACACCACCCACTCATCGGTAAGACGGTAGGTATTGTAGGTGCCCTGCCCAAGAATTCTATAGTTCTTTAAATCGTATCCCTGTTCGGCAAGCAGCCTCAGCTTGAAATAGGGATAAATCGCGTTGACCATGCAGCCGGTTTTTTGATAATAGGACCGCACATAGCGCTGATCCCGGCGGAGCTTTTGACACAAGGCCGCCGCTCCGGTATAGGACCAATGATATACGGGGGTCTGGGGCTTCATGGCATGGTCGCAAAGCATGACGCTGTGCCATGTCCCGCTTAGGGCCACCGCTCCAATCTCCTTACCCGCGGACATTTCTCTGCCCAGCTGTATGGTTTCGCGAAACACGTCCTCCGCGTCGTGTATGCTGACATCGCCGTGCCGGAGCCGGTAAGCCTGGGAGCGCACCTCGCAGGTACCGTCGGCCGCGTTGTAAAGCATCGCCTTTGCAGAAGTCGTGCTGGATTCCAATGCCAATATGTGCATATTAAGCTCCATTCTGCCGCTTTGCATCGATATAGTTTCTTTCAGATTGCCGCCCCTGCTTTCCGCGGCGGATTTCATTTTGCGGGCATCAGAAATCCGTACAGTCAACCAGCACTTTAATGGTGCCGCTGTCGGGGTCCGCAATCATGTCGAACACCTTGGCGCTGTCTTTCAAGGGAACAATATGGGTTGCGACGCGCTCCAGCTGCTCCTGTAGGTCCACGGAAAATTCTACCGCCTGCCGGAACTCCTCTTTTGTGTAGACCCGGGTGCCGATCATCCTCTGCTCTTTAAAGTTAAAGTCCCTCAGGTTTACATTGTGGGGCGCCTTATGTACCGACACCATGCAAATCATGCCGCCCACGCGGGTGATGTCCGTCATTTGAAGAGCCGCGGATTCAACGCCGCTGCATTCATACAGCACATCCGCGCCTTCCCCGCCGGTTGCGGCCTTTACCACCTGTTCCAAATTCTCCGTTTGAGGGTTTACAGGAATCATGCCGAAAGCTTTTGCCAGCTCCAGCCGGTTGGGGTTTACATCGGAGATAAACACCTTGGACACGCCCAGATGCTTCAGCACCATGCCGGTGAGCATGCCGATGGGCCCGGCGCC
>Ga0153945_1000086_pt1 | contig 28248 bp, 32 predicted proteins | sample TSNJ029MetaG_FD_104720 | JGI IMG/M metagenome (GOLD analysis project Ga0153945, IMG submission 104720) | Attine ant fungus gardens microbial communities from New Jersey, USA - TSNJ029 MetaG | ecosystem: Host-associated > Fungi > Mycelium > Unclassified | place: USA: New Jersey, Wharton State...
CCCTCGCACCGGTTGTGCGTGTCCCCAATGATTTATTTGACCTTTTCACGCAAAAACACCCGGATATGTATGATTTCGGGCGTTTTTCTATTTATTGGAACGATGGTCGCGCCTGCCTTGGTCAGATATGTGGAAAAGTTTGGGCGCACCGCGCTTTATCTGTCGGTGCCAATAATTACAATAAAAAATAGCGTCAATTTTTGCAATACTATAGCAAATGGAATAATTAAGAAGAAAAGGAAAGCGTTTATGGGGTGGAAGTACAAATTTGTAGTGCTGTTTGTGGCGGTCTTGCCGATGCTGGGCGGGATGCGGGCGGCGGGTACTGCTGAAATGGCGGAGCAGTCCGACAGTGGAGCGCAGCGCGTCCTGCAGTGGGTGGACTTCGCCATCCCGGCGGCGGCCATGGAAAGGGCGCTGGCGATCGACATAAAATCCCGCGGTGAAGAGGAGCCCGTTGACTGGATCACGCTGCTGGCGCTTTTGGGCACACGGTACGGCGGCAATTGGAACAGCTACAGTGCCGCCGACATGGACCGGGACGCCGAGCAGCTGCGCGCGGGAAAGGCACCGCAGGACATCCTGCAGGGCTATCAGAACTACAGCTATTTTGAAACGGCGTACCACGCGGTGCTGGACGGGTTTGTGGGGGAATACCAGAAAGAAAGGCCCTCCGAGGAGCGGCCAGGCCTGGTGGTGCTGGAGGACGGCTACGGGCTCAGGGCCTACCACCCCATTGCGGAGGGCTATGGCTACAGCCACTATCGGGACTTCGGCAGCTCCCGCAGCTACGGCTTCAGACGCCGCCATCTGGGCAACGATCTGTGTGGTTTCATCGGTACGCCAGTTGTGGCGGTGGAAAGCGGCTATGTGGAGGAGATTGGTTGGAATCAATACGGTGGCTGGCGTGTGGGCATCCGCAGCTTCGACAACAAGCGGTATTACTACTACGCCCATCTGCGCAAGGACCGGCCTTTCGCCGCCGACCTGGAGGCGGGCTCCAAGGTGCAGGCCGGCGAGGTAATCGGGTATCTGGGTATGACCGGTTACTCCAGCACCGAAAATGTAAATAACATGAAAGTGCCGCACCTGCACTTCGGAATGCAGCTGATCTTCGACGAGAGCCAGAAAGACGCCGACGCGGAGATCTGGATCGATGTCTATGACCTGGTGGAGCTTCTGGAGAGCAACCGCGCCACCGTTGTGCGGGACGAGGAGTCAAAAGAGTATACCCGCAAATACAACCTGTTCGACGAGCACTTCGCCGGCGCTGAGTAGGCTGCGAAAAAAGCGGGCGCGTTTCGGATGATGGCGAAACAGATTTGTCAAAAAACTGTCGGAACGGGTACTCGAAAAAGACAGTGAACACACAGCTGGGCGAAGTGGATATCCGGGTACCCCGCGACCGGAATAAAGCTTACTTACTTTCTATGTTTTCGTTCCTTAACGAGGGCCTTAAAGAGTTGTCGTCTTTTTGAAATTTATTGTACACAGATTCTTAGCAAATATTTGTCAAGTGCTTGCTTATTTCATTCTAAACGTGTATAATTAAAATTTAGTACGGCTAAGGAGAACAACACCGTGCGGGGCTTACTCCCAGCGATCCGGCTGATCAGCACACCACTTTCGACGAATAGCCTGTATTACAGCAGGCATAATAAAAAATTTATAAAGAAATTAGGAGAACATGGAGAATATTTTATTTAAAGAGCTTGGTTTATCCAAGAACATTCTTAGAGGCCTTGACAAAATGGGATTCGCGGAAACGACTCCCGTGCAGGGAAAGGCGATCCCGCCGCTGTTGCAGGGCCGCGATGTCACGGTGCAAGCGCCCACCGGTACCGGAAAAACCTGTGCGTTCGGCGTTCCTGTGATTGAAAGCGTGGATACGGGCAGCCGGGGCATCCAGGCATTGATTTTGTGCCCCACCCGTGAGCTGACCGTGCAGACATCCACAGTGTTGCAAAAGCTGGCGCAGTTCAACCCAAGCGTTAAAATTGCGGCGATTTATGGAGGTGAGCGCATTGAAAAACAATTCGCCTCGCTGCGCAAAAATCCCCAGATCGTTGTGGCGACTCCCGGCCGCATGATGGATCACCTCCGGCGCGGTTCCATCAAGATCAGCGCCCTTAAAATTGTCGTGCTTGACGAAGCGGACCGCATGCTGGACATGGGCTTCCGTGATGATTTGAACACTATTTTGGAAACCGTTCCCGCCGAGCGCCAGACCGCACTGTTTTCAGCCACGCTTTCCGTAGAAATCAAGCAAATTGCAAAGACATATCAGAAAGACGCTGTCCCGATCCAAATTCGGCAGGAAGCCCTAACTGTTGACAGCGTCGAGCAATTTTATACCGAGATTCGCGGCAAAACGAAAACGCCCGCTTTAATCAATCTGCTGCGGGAAAAACAGTTTTACCTTTCACTTGTGTTTGTGGGAACAAAATCCATGGCCGATGAGTTGGCCGGCAAGCTTTCGCAGGGCGGATTCAAAGCCGAGGCACTGCATGGTGATCTGCGCCAGCGCCAACGCGATTTGGCGATGAATAAATTCCGGCGCGGACAGACGGAGGTGCTTGTTGCGACGGACGTTGCGGCCAGAGGCATTGACGTTACGAATATCGATGCGGTCATCAACTATGACATCCCGCAGGAAGCAGACAGCTACGTCCACCGCATTGGCCGAACCGGACGCGCCGATAAAACCGGCGTTGCGTATACGTTCATCTATCCAAAAGAACGGCAAAAATTACGCGAGATTATGTCCCTGACGAAGACAACGATTCTGCCAGCCTCCATTGACATTTCGAAGACACAGCTGGAATTTGAAAAACCCGTTATCACCACTAAAGAAAAACCGGCCCCAAGTAGGCGCGCTGAAATGGCGACTGCTAAAAATAGCAGCACGGCGCGAATGTTTATCTCACTTGGAACCAAGGACAATCTTACCCCCAAGAAGATGTTGGCTCTGATTAGCACGCACAGTGACATTCTGGTAAAGCAAATCGGTCAGATTTCTATCTATGAGAAATTTTCATTCTTTGAGGTTCCACAAAAGTATGCCAAGCAAGTGATCGCCGACCTTTGCGGTGTGCTGCATAATCAGCGCACTGTCACAGTGGAAGTTTCCGGCGGCGTGGACAGCTTGTCGGCAAATCCGGCTTTTCGGAAAAAACGAGGATCGGGGGGCCGGCATGGCGCCGGTAAATCTGCTTTTATGCCACGCACACTGGCGGCTGGACGTTGACAAGAGCGTTCCGCACTGAGTCTTAAAATGAAGCGCTTTGCAATTGGCACCAACCCTGAAAAGCATTTGGAACGCATTCTCAATTTGTAATGCTTGTAAAAATTTTATATCCGATATTTGTTTGGGAATCACATTCATGCGTTTGTCGTGGATTGTTGGAGCTTGAGGGTTGCATTTTCAAATAGGCTGTGCTATACTCTTATCGGATATTGCAAGGGATTCGCAGCTCAGCTGGAAACCCGAGTTGTGCTTTAAGCATCCCCCCGGTGTCAGGTGAAAGTTGAAAATCGAAAGAGTCGAAAAACGGCTCAAATACGGGCGATTAGCTCAGTTTGGGAGGGCAAGCGGTTCAGTAACGCAAGGCAGATAGCAAAATAAAAAGTGCGGTTTCTTCATGAGTTACATCTCATAAAAACCGCATAAATATGGGGATGTAGCTCAGTGGGAGAGCACCGCGTTCGCAATGCGGGGGTCGAGGGTTCAACCCCCTTCATCTCCACCAAACAATAAGCCGCAAAACTAATATAGTTTTGCGGCCCGTTTTTCTCGAAACAGGTTTATCGGTATTTTGAAATCAAAATTGTTCTTTGGAACAATAACTACTTCACCACTTTATGAAGATTTTTTCATAGAGTGGTTTTTTTATTTCTAAAAAACGAGGTGAAACAAGTGTCAACCGTAAACATAGATTCCAGAGGCTACGGCAAAATCTACAAGGCCGTCATGCGCAACCGGCATCTCCCGCTATTGGCGAAAACTATTTACTCCTACTTCTGCACATATGCCGGTAACGGAACTACCGCATATCCCAAGCGGGACAAAATCGTCCGGGATCTGAAAATCAACAAAGACACCTATACCAAGCACCTAAATATCCTTGTGTCCGGGGGCTACATAGCGAAAGAGCGCACCGCCGCAGGCAACGTCTACACCATCCTCCAGACGGTTCCGGGCTATGACAGGCCCGTCCAGGCCGAGGACGAAATGACCGACCTGCTGATTCTGGAGAATGTCAAGGCGCAGGGTTTTGGAACAGTCCCCAAGCTTGTGATGCTGGATACCCGGCTCACCGCCCAGGCAAAAGCTATCTACTCCTATTTCGCATCGTTTGCCGGCGGGGGAACTTCCGCGTTCCCCCGCAGAACGACCATCACGTGGGATTTGAATTTATCCCCCGCCGCCTATTACTCCCATTTCAATCTGCTGCTGCATTGCGGATACCTGACGGTGGAGCATAGAAAAAACAACGGCAAGTTTGACGTTTCCCTATACCGGCTTGCCGATAGCGTCGAGGCCCCGCCCTTGCCCCACTCCCCGCCCCGTAAAGGGAACCGGAAAGCTATGTCTGAAAAACCTATACGCGGTAAGAATGGGGATACTATCGGCAATTCAGAGGAAAAGGGAGAGTCAGAGCCGTTAATGTCCGAAAAACAAGTACACGGTGAAATGTTGAAAACCGATGCCGCCTTGTCCGAAAAACCGATGTCCGAAGAACCGATATCCGAAAAAATCGTAAACGGAAAAACCGGACATACTAATATAAATAACAGTTCCACAACAAACAATTCTTTTGAAAAGGAACAGGGATATTATCATCAGGGCTTCGCCTCGGACGATAAAAAGCCAGTTCCTTTGCTTTCTCTGGAACAGGCGAAAGAAATCATACGCTATGATGATTTGCGGTGTGATGCGCTGGCATGGGGAGAACTGAAAGCGAAGCTGGGCCACTTCGCAACGCGCAAAGACAAGGCGCGGTATATGCGTAAGATTATCGAAATTCTGGACGAAACAGCACGGCAGGCGCAGAAGAATCTCAACGCTGCCCATGACTCGCAGCGTGTCGCCGCTGTTCTGGGCAGCGAAGCCTTTACTGCCTTTTTTGGCGAGATACTTGACCGATGGGATGAAATACGCTCCGCAAAGGGATATGTGGGCGCGGCTCTCAAAAACATGCTGAAGGATAACAAGTTTGACCGCAGCAGGATGGAGTAGTATGTGCAGCATCGCGTGTTTTAACTGTTCCCCCACATCCTCGTTTATTTGTGCGAGCTATTATCAGTAGGCACAATGAGGATTTTGTAATATTTTTGAAAATGTGCTTTATATAACCTGACTATCCAATCAACTCATAACGAGGAAAAGGCGAAGCCAGAATACAGGCATTGAGGGTACGGTTGAATAGTTGGAATTCCCAGAATCTGCGGTTAAAACGGTAGCAGAATTCATCGATAAAGGCTTGAAGATGAGTCTTGCCAAGGCCATGATATGTGCCCGAGATGAACGCTTTGACATTCGAGATAATGATATGCAGCATCTTGAGATGATCAGGACTTTTTTCCTGATCAAACACTTGTGGCTCATGTTCGTAACCTTCTCCGGGAAGTATGCGATAGATAGTAAGACCGTCGCTACGGATACGCGCACCGACTTCTATGTAATCCTTTGCAAAGTCCGAAATCATGTCGCCATCTACAGTTTCCACTATTTTTGCTTTCATAAAACTCGGTTTTCCCTTGCTATTCATAGAAACGCCAAATACTACTGCGGCCTTATCAGTCCCTCGCCCACGTTTGCCGCCCACGTGGGTAGCGCCGAAAAAAGCTTCGTCCATGTCAATCGTACCCCCAAGTAGGTAGGCAGCATCCTTATCTCCCATTGCCTTTCGGATTTTGTGGCTGATTGTCCAAGCCGTATCATAGGAGACGCCGAGCTCTCGTTCAATACGTTTCGCCGAACAGCCGCGCTTGTCCTGTGACATCAGATAAATTGCTAAAAACCATTTGTGCAATGACGTCTGGGTTTTATCCATTATAGTTCCTGCTGTTGCCGACGTCTGATGGTTGCAGTGCCTGCACTGAAATAGGTTGCGTGACTTTATATTGAATGGCTTGTCCACCACACCGCATTTCGGGCAGACAAATCCTTCTTTCCATCTCATATCATACAAATGCTGCCGGCATAGCTCTTCCGTTCCAAATTTCTCCATAAACTCAAGCAGTGTCATCTGTTTTTGTTGTGCCATTTCTCCATCCTCCTCGCTCGTGTTATCACCATTATATCATATTATGAGATGATTTGATAGTCAGTTTATATAATGAACTTCTTATCTGCATGATTAAGTCAAAAAGGAATAAAAGCCGATAGGTTCCCACAGTACTTTATGTCTAACCGATGCAGTAATAAATGGTTTTTCCTCGGCCATAGTTTGTTGACATTTCTGTTACGGAAAAGCAATGACTTCATTTATTTATCGTGATAATATTTATTACAATAATTAATGCTTCGAAACAGGAAAGGTGGGCAACCAATGGAGAGGAATATTGTATTCTCCTTTTCCGGAACGGGGAACAGCCTAAAAGCTGCAAAGGATATTGCAGGATCCCTTGATAACTGCAATATCGTCTCCATGGGGAAATCCTATCGACTCTCCGGCGCATATGAACGGATTGGCTTCGTATTCCCCTCCTATGCTATGGGACTGCCGGGAATCGTGGAAGAGTTTATCAAATCGCTGGATCTATCGGAAAACAAAGGCAGTTATTACTTCACCGTCGTCACCTGTGGCCAATCGGCCGGCAATTCGATTTATCGGATTGCGGAGCTGCTGAAAGCAAAAGGGGCAACCCTGCAATTTGGCAGCCAGCTTTTATCTTTCTCTAATTACGTCGTCCTGTACCCCATGGCCGACAACGCTGATGAAAAGGCAAAAGAAGCAGAGAAGGCGCTCAATCCCATGATTACCGAGATTGTAGGCAAACGACCGCATGTAGTTCCGCGAAGGAGCAACCCTGCACTTACGCTGGTGCACAATTTTTTTATCACAACCCTCCCCAAAAAGGATGAAGGCTTCCATATATCTGACAATTGCGACAGATGTGGAGTATGCACCATGGTCTGCCCTGTTAATAATATTAAAATGAAGGATCAGAAACCGCTATTCCAACACCAATGTCAGCAATGCATGGCCTGCATCCAATGGTGTCCAAACCGAGCCATTGAGTATAAAAACAAGACGCAGAACCGAGGGAGATACCGTCATCCGGATATCAGTTGCGCCGAAATGATCGAACAGGCGGAGGGAAAAAGATGAACACAACGGAGTCATATATGGTAATCAACACCCTAATGCAGAATATTGTCCCGAAGTATGCAAAGGCAACGGGAGAAAATTTTTCAACACACGGCATCACGGAACCCCAGGCGCAAATATTATTATTGCTTGAACAAGCCAATGCGTTAAAGGTCAGTGAGATTGCCGGCACGCTGCATATGGTGGAAAGCAATGTATCCAATATCTGCTCGCGCCTTGAAAATGCCGGGTATGTTACAAGGACCCGGCAGAAGGATGATCGGCGGGTGGTGAAGATCGCTCTGACCGACACGGCTCTACCGAAGATCGCCGATATTAAACGGCGGATTCTCACTTTCTATGACCAGATGCAGAGTTTTGTAACTTCTAAGGATATCGACGCAATATGCGATGGGCTCAGAAAGCTGGATACGCTGTTAACCATGTTTCTCGAAAATAATGACCGTAGTTGAAAGGATGATCCCGCGGGAATATTGTGGGATCATTGCTGTAAAATTATTTGGATCGGAGTTCGCCCATGGATGAAAACGTAACAAAACTGGAGTATCAAGGCAAAGAAATTATTTTGATCGCTACCGCTCATGTATCAAAAAAGAGTATCGACTTGGTGGAAAATGTAATCAATGAAGAACAGCCTGATTCGGTCTGTATTGAACTTGATGAGGGTAGATATCAAAATATCCAAAATCCCAAGTCATGGGAGTCTACAGATATTATCAAAATCATTAAATCAAAAAAGATTGGTTTTCTTATGGCAAATCTTGCGCTAAGCTCCTATCAGAAAAAGATGGCGGAAAAGTTGGATACTGTAGTTGGTGGAGAAATGCTACAGGGCATCAAAAGCGCAAATGAGGTTGGCGCAAAATTAGTGTTGGCTGACCGTGATATTCAGACAACCTTCCTCCGCATCTGGCGCAAGTTGAATTTTTGGAAGAAGATAAAGCTGGTTTTCAGCCTGGTTTTTTCCTTCGGGGAGGACTCCGATATCGAGGACCAGGACTTGCAGGAGCTGTTGCAGGGAGATATGCTGGAATCCGTCATGGGCGATTTGAAAAAGAAATTCCCGCAAATTGGGGATATCCTCATCCATGAGCGAGATCAATACTTGGCCTGTAAAATCAGAGAGGCTCCCGGGGATAAGATCGTCGCCGTTCTTGGAGGCGCCCATGTTTCAGGAGTGAAGTCTGAAATCTACAAGGAACAGGATATTGGAGAAATCAACGTAATTCCGCCCAAAAGACATACGGCGACAATCATCGGATGGATCATCCCCATCATGATTATTGGGCTGATCGTTTACTCCTTTGTCGGCAATGTGCAAACGGGTGTGCAGCAGTTGTCCATCTGGGTTCTGTGGAACGGCATATTGGCGGCGCTGTTTACCGCCCTGTCACTGGGCCATCCGCTGAGTATCCTTACGGCATTTTTCGCCGCGCCCATCACCTCTCTTAATCCAATGCTGGCCTGTGGCTGGTTTGCCGGTCTCGTTCAGGCTTCCATAAAAAAGCCCACGGTTCTTGACGTTAAGAATATTCAGACAGATATGTTTAGTTTTAAGGGCTTCATGCACAACCGGTTTTTAAAAGCGCTTTTGATTGTCATTATGGCAAACATCGGGAGTTCTATTGGAACGCTGGTTGCAGGAACGGATATTGTCCGGAATCTGCTGCCATAGATTCGGGTTCTTATTAGATGCTGGATATGCTTCCGAAAAAAATCAGATAACCAAAACAGAAAGGATTGATTTTATGAAAACAATTGTAATTGTAGGTGCGGGAAAAGGGCTCGGTCTATCCCTTGCTAAGCGCTTTGGCAAAGAGGATTTTCAAGTTGCCCTGATTGCCCGCAATGAGGAAAAACTCCAGTCCATGGTGGAGGAACTGAATGGATTGGGCGTAAAAGCCTCCTGTTATACAGCGGATATTTACCAGAAAGATCAAATCGAGCGAGCGTTTGGCTTTGTGAAGGCAACCTACGGGGTGATTGACGTTCTGGAATTCAGCCCGACAGCGGGAAACTTCCCGCCTACCAGTGTACTGGAACTCACTCCTGAAAACGTGCTGGATGTATTCAACGGCATGGTGATTGGCGCGATTAACTGCGTCAACCTTGTGTTGCCCGACATGCAGAAACGCGGCAGTGGCACAATCCTGTTTACAGCAGGTCTTTCGGCCATGTACCCCATTCCCATGATGGGCAATATAGGCATTGCCATGACGGGTTTGAGCAATTATGCTGCCAATTTGAGCACCGAACTGGAACCCAAGGGGATTCATGCAGGGCTGATGGCGCTCGGCCTGTTTATGAAGCCGGGTACCGGTGCGGCTAACGATCCCGAGGTCATCGCGGACGCCATCTATAAAAAGTATGCCGAAAACAGACCTGGCGTGGAAGCCTACCCAGAGGGGGTAACGCCCGCAACCATCCTCATGTAAAAAGCCGGTTCTCATGGATTGAAGCGGACGATCTCTAACAAATATTTCCTCGGTCAGGCCCCGCGGAATTTCTGTGGAACTTACCATTGCTAGGTATTCGATCAATTAACATGGAGGATAGCAGAATTGGACTTTCTATACCGTGTTCTCGGGGTCCCTCTGGGATGGATTATGTGGCTTTGCTACCACTTGACCAACAACTACGGCGTGGCACTATTCTTGTTTACATTGCTCACCAAACTGGCGCTGGTTCCCCTGTCGCTCAAGCAGCAGAGATCCTCCGCGAAAATGATGGCCATACAGCCCTACATGCTGGAAATCCAGAACAAATATAAAGACAATCCGGAGAAGATGAATACGGAGATTATGAAGTTGTATCAGAAGACCGGAGGCAGCCCCATGTCGGGTTGCCTCCCTATGCTGATCCAAATGCCAATCCTGTTTGGTCTTATCGAAGTAATCTATCGTCCCATCAAGCACATCCTTCGTCTGCCTGCCGAGGTTATCACCACTATCGAAAACAAGGTATTGGAATTGGGTCTGGTTCCGAGCTTGAACGGTTTAAATCACGCGCAAATTAAGGCGGTACAGGCTATTAATGAAAACGCAGCGCCTTTCATGGAAATTGGCCAGGAGCATATTGACAAAGTTTTGAACCTGAACATGAACTTCTTCGGAATGAACCTTGGCCTCACTCCGGAATGGGGAATGTTCGCCGATATACTGAAAGGACAGTTCAATCCACTGCTTTTTGTTCCGGTTCTGTCGGGCGTTTCCGCACTGGCCGCGACACTAATCAGTATGCGGATGTCTTCCGCCTCCTCTGTAAGCGAAAACACCAATGCCGCGGGTGGAGTTGGCATGAAGGGAATGATGTTCATGATGCCGGTTTTCTCTTTCGCCATTGCGTGCAGCGTACCGGCCGGCGTTGGTATTTATTGGTTTTACTCCAACATACTGGGGCTCGTCCAAACGATACTTCTGAACAAATTCTGCAACCCAAGAGAATTGGCCGAGAAGCAAAAGCAGGAACTTGCGGCCGTGATACAAATTCAACAAATAGAAGAAGATCAGGCCACACAAACGACTGCATGTACAGAATCGAAAACACAGCGGGAGGCAAACCGCAAAAAGCTGGAATTGGCCCGGAAGCGTGATGCGGAGCGGTACGGGGAGGAATATGTCCCAGTCGCCGACAGCGATTTACTATGATCTTTAAATAAGACCGTTTTAGCGTATTAACACAAAGGGGTATGTCCGACTATAATACATAGTATTTGTTGAAAGGGTTTAGGATATAAGATTATGAGACAACGTATGCAGCGATTTATGTATGGCCGCTATGGTGCGGATGACCTCGGGAAGTTCCTCAATATTGTCATCCTCATTCTTCTGATGTTGGGTATCCTGTTTGAACCACAAATATCGTCGCTGGCTTTGGCGCTTTTAGTATGTCAATTTTTTCGTATGTTCAGCCGCAATACATCTAAGCGCGCCGAGGAAAACAACGCCTATCTTCGTGTCCGCCGCCGTATCACCGGTTGGTTTTCCACGCGCAGACAGCGATTTGCCCAGCGGAAAACACATCGGTTTTACCGCTGCCCCTCCTGCCGGCAGACGCTGCGGGTACCAAAGGGTAAGGGCAAGCTTTCCCTTACCTGCCCCAAGTGTCAAACCAATTTTGTGAAAAAGAGTTGATCTGATGTTTGGATATGTAACCATCAATCCCAATGCATTGGGAGAGGAAGACAAACAGCGATATCAGGCGCTATATTGCGGCCTATGCCGCCAGCTATCCAAAAGCCATGGTGCCGCTGGCCGTATGACGCTCACCTATGATATGGTGTTCCTATCCATGCTTCTCTCCTCCCTGTACAAGGAGGAAGAGATAAAGGGGGTTCAGCGTTGCCCCATGCACCCCCTAAAGCCAAAACCGTACATCCAATCGCCCGCAACCGAATATGCGGCGGATTTAAGCGTGGTGCTTGCCTATTACAAGTGCATGGATGACTGGAATGACGACCATAACGTCATAGCACTGGGGCAAAGTAAGCTGCTTAAAGAATGTGTAAAGAAAGCCGGTATCCGCTATCCCCGCCAGTGTGCGGCGGTGGCTTCCGGTATCAAGCGATTGGGCGAAATCGAGCAATCGGGAGAAATCAACCCGGATATCCCCGCCAACTGCTTCGGAAACATGATGGGGGAGCTGTTTGTTCGCGAGGATGTATGGGAGCCGGCCCTGCGGCGGATGGGCGCCGCATTAGGTCGTTTCGTCTATTTGATGGACGCAGCCAACGATCTGCGGGACGATATACGGAAGAAACGCTACAACCCCCTTACAGCACAGACAGACACAGACTTCGAGCCTATGCTGACCATGCTCATCGGGGAGTGCACCAGGGAGTTTGAGAAGCTGCCGCTGGAGCGAGATGGGAATATCATGCGGGATATCCTCTATTCCGGGGTCTGGATGCGATTCAGAAAAAAAGAAAGGGCTGATTGATATGCCGGACCCCTATCAAATATTGGGCGTCAGCCCTTCCGCTTCCGAGGATGAAATCACACAGGCATACCGCAAGCTGGCGAAGAAGTATCATCCCGACCTTCATCCTGGAGATAAGGAAGCGGAAAAGAAAATGCAGGAGATTAACGCCGCCTACCAGCAAATCCGCACACAACAGCACGGCGGCGCATCCTATGAGAAACCGCCCGGAGGGAATCCCTATGGCGGACAGCAGAGTGGTCAGGGAAGTAATCCGTATGGAGATTGGAACAACCCGTTTGGAGACGGGCCATTTGCCGGTGGAAGCGGATGGAATCCGTTCGATCCCTTTGACTTTTTCGGCGGGGGGCAGAACCGCCAGCAACAGCAACAGCAACAACGCCAACAGCAACGGGCAAGTTCTCCGCGTATGCAGGCGGTGAACAATTTCATCCGAAACCGGCAATATGAGCAGGCACTGCGGACTTTATCGGAAATGGGAGAGCGGGACGCTGAGTGGTATTATTACAGCGCTCTAGCTAATGCCGGCGAAGGAAACCGGGTCACCGCTCTGAATCATGCACGGGAAGCTGTGCGCAGGGAACCGGGAAACGATGAATATAATACCTTGCTGAATCAGTTCGAGCAGGGCGGCTTTGAATACCGCCAGACCGGACAGACCTACGGTTTTGATATGCAACACGCAGGCGGCATGATGATGAGGTTATGTGCGGCACAAATGCTTTGTATGTGCTGTTGCCGGCCATTTTAATCAGCCGGATTTAGAAACGGAGGAATAAGCTTTGGGAAAAGTAATTGGGATCGATTTAGGCACCACCAATTCCTGTGTGGCAGTGATGGAGGGCGGAAAGCCGGTCATTATCCCCAACGGTGAGGGCGGCCGCACGACCCCTTCCGTGGTGGCCTTTACCAAGACAGGCGAGCGCCTGGTCGGGCAGACCGCGCTGCGGCAGTCGGTCACCAACAGTGACCGCACCATCAGCTCCATCAAACGGGAGATGGGAACCGCCTACAAGGTGAATATTGACGGAAAGAAGTACACGCCGCAGGAGATATCCGCGATGATCCTGCAAAAGCTCAAAAAGGATGCGGAGGCTTATCTGGGAGAAGCGGTCACCGAAGCGGTCATTACCGTCCCCGCCTACTTTACAGACGCCCAACGGCAGGCGACTAAAGACGCGGGCCGCATCGCCGGACTGGAAGTTCGCCGGATCATCAACGAGCCCACCGCCGCCGCCGTCGCCTACGGCGTGGACAAGGAATATGCCCAGAAGGTTCTGGTGTTCGACTTGGGTGGCGGCACCTTTGATGTGTCGGTTTTGGATATTCAGAACGGCGTCATTGAGGTGTTGGCAACCGCCGGCAACAATCGGTTGGGCGGCGACGATTTCGACCAGAGCGTAGTGGAATATCTCCTCCAGGAATTCAAACGGGAAAACAAAGTAGATATTTCCAGTAACATTACGGCATTGGAACGCTTGCGGGAAGCGGCGGAGCAAGCAAAAATCGCCCTGTCCCAATCCACAAACACGCAAATCAACCTTCCTTATCTGGCGGAAAAGAATGGCTCGCCGCTCCATATGGATCTGTCTCTTACCCGGCAAAAATTCAATGAATTAACCGTACACTTGGTCAATTCGACCACCGATCCGGTACAGCAGGCGCTGGCAGACGCACATATCACAGCAAGCCAAGTGGAAAAGGTGTTGCTGGTCGGCGGCTCCACCCGGATTCCAGCGGTGCAAGACGCAGTGAAAGGCATCATCGGGAAAGAGGGATTCAAGGGCATTAATCCGGATGAGTGCGTCGCCATGGGGGCGGCCTTGCAAGGTGGCGTCCTGATCGGCGAGGTGTCGGGTCTGCTCCTCCTTGATGTAATGCCGCTGTCCCTCGGAATAGAAACTGTCGGCGGGATGTGTACTCATGTCATTGAGCGTAACACCACCATCCCCATCTCCAAGAGCCAGATTTTCACCACGGCTCAGCCATTTCAGACGTCGGTAGAGGTTCATGTATTACAAGGAGAGCGCCCCAAGGCGAACCAGAATAAGACATTGGGTAAGTTCAAGCTGAAGGGCATCCAGAGAGCCATGCAGGGCGTCCCGCAAATCGAGGTTACTTTCACCATTGACGCTAACGGCATTGTAAATGTCAGCGCCAAGGATCTGGGCACCGGAAAACAGCAGGAAATCACCATCAGCGCATCCTCCAACATGAGCGACGCCGATATTCAGAAAGCGATTCATGATGCCGAGCAGTACGCCGCAGAGGATGCAAAGTTCCGCAGTGAGCACGAAACGATCAACCGCCTGGAGGGTCTGATTTACCGGGCGGAAGCGTTGTCCCGTGACAAGAAAAAACTGTCGAAGGATGAAAGAGCTGCTCTTTCACAGCCATTGAAAGATGCAAAAAAGGCCCTGCATGGCAAGGACAGTAGTACGATTTTGGCAGCCTGTGAGCAGTTGGAGCGGGCGATTGCGCCATATGAAAGCCGTGAAGAAAATGAGGCTGAGAAGTAAAATGCCGCTACGGTTTGTCACCGGCTCACCGAAAGAGGCATCCGGGCCGGCTTGATGCGTAGTTTATACCCTGCAAGGGCATAAATATATTGAATCATTATAACGGAGGGATTATCAATGTCAGACAAATCCAAAGGGAGCCTTGAAAGGATTATTTTAGCGGGGATCGGCGCGATGGCAGTGACCGCTGAAAAATCGAAGGAAATGCTCGACGAACTTGTCAAAAAAGGCGAGCTTACCGTCGAGCAGGGGAAAGCACTCAATGAAGAGTTGAAGCACACCGTCAAAAACACGATTTCCGAAGCAGGCAAGCCGGTTCACGAATTCGTTGCGTCTGAGGTTGTCAGTAATTTGGACAAATGGACCCCTGACGAACTGGCTCAAATCCGCGCTAAGCTTCAGGAGCTTGAAAAATCGGGCGAGGACAAGGAAGAAGCGGCGGAGAATTAGGCTTTAGCAGGAAAAGCGGTGGAAGGCGCGATATTATTCTAAGAAATCACAGATGAGGAATAAACAATCGCGCCCTCCGCTCTCCTGTTAGGCGAAGAATGGAGCAGATTGGTAAATGGATAATCCGACCAAGAAAAAAAGACTCAAAGAGATCATAGCTATACTCAGCAAATATAATATCGCGTCGGGAATAACGCCTGAAAATTTGACTGCTCTGTTGGAGGAATTAGGCCCTACCTTTGTGAAGCTTGGGCAAATCATGTCCATGCAGCCTACCATTTTACCCGCACAGTATTGCAAGGAGCTTGAAAAGCTCAGAACAAGCGTCGCCCCTATGGGTTTTGACGAAGTGAAATCCATATTGGAAAATGAATATGGAACCTCGTTTAACGATATTTTTTTGGATATAGGCCATGAACCGTTGGGATCGGCTTCTATCGCGCAAGCGCACTTGGCTACTCTTTTTGACGGAAGAAAGGTTGTTATAAAAATACAACGTCCCGGAATTTATGATACTATGTATCATGATATTCTGTTAATTAAAAAAGCCGCGGTCATTATTAAATTTGTTGCCCGGATTGGCGATGAAATCGACATCAATATGGTCATTGACGAAATGTGGGCCACGGCAAAACAGGAAATGGATTTTATTATTGAAGCGGAAAACGCGCGCGAATTTTATGCAAATAATTCTGATGTGGCAGTTGCGACATGCCCTCAGATTTTTGATAATTATTCCACATCAAAAGTCCTCGTTATGGAATATATAGACGGCTTCTTTATTGACGATTTGAACGCTTTGAAAAGCGGCGGATATGATTCGGGGGAAATAGCCGGGAAACTCGCCAATAATTTTGTGAAGCAGGTAATTGAGGATGGATTTTTTCATGCCGATCCCCATTGCGGGAACATTTTAATTTCCGAGGGAAAAATCGTGTGGATCGATCTCGGCATGATGGGGCGGCTAAACTCCCGTGACAAAAAATTATTTACCGATGCGGTCACGGCAATCGCAAATCACGATATTACAAAACTGACGGATTTCGCATTAAATATCGGTGTATATAAAGACAAAATAAACTACTCGGCATTGAGCGGCGATATAGAATCCATGTTTAACAAATACAGCACGGTTGATTTTAGTAATATGGATTTAATACAGTTATCAGACGATTTTCTTTCCATCCTGAAAGAAAATAAAATCGGTATACCCAAAGGCTTATCCATGCTTTCCAGAGCTATGTCGACAATTCAGGGAACTCTGCGGACATTAAATCCAAATATTAATTTTATCGGGATCATAACCGAATATATGACCGACAACTATATAAAGAATTTTAACATAATGAATGAACTGCGAGCGATTGTTAAGACCCTGAATTTCTCATTTAAAAAGTCGCTTGATATTCCGGTGCAAGTATCGGATATTCTGAAAATGTTCTCCAAAGGAATTTCAAGAGCCAATATGGAGCTCAGTATGTCGGATGATATGAAAAAGACGATAGGCGGGTTTGTGGACAAGATTATAATTGCCATGATAATCAGCGCATTGTTAATGGGTTCAAGCCTGATATGCACAACAAACATGCAGCCGAAAATATTAGGGATTCCGGCATTGGGCGGGGTTGGCTTTCTGGCGGCATTCATTCTCGGTATTTGGATTTTGTTTACTGTCATAAGAAAGTAAATAAGAAACGTAATGTTTTGATAATTTCGGATGTGTGATATTTGGGACTTGTATCCTATATGATTATTGGATTGCTATTTATAGATTGCATCTCGATTATATCAAAAGAGCTTCTATTTCAATTGCATAGCTAAGCTATAAGCAATTCTCCGGCATAGCCGGTGGTTGCTCGCGCAAAAAGAACCCATAAGGATTTGGTAACCCAAATCCTTATGGGTTCTGAGGCCGTGCTGTTTTAATACATAGTGGGACAGCAGTACTTTAGGCTCATGACTTTTGATAACGCCCGGAAAGGAATCCTCCGTCTATAGATAATACTTCTCCGGAGATAAAAGCGGCAAGATCTGAACATAAGAATACAGCTGCATTTGCCTGATCTTCGGGTTTTGCCAGTCTTCCTAAAGGGATAGAAGCTGACATAGCCTGTTCCTGCTCAGGCGCCGCGGAGAAATACGCTTCAAGTACGGGTGTTAATGTCATTCCGGGACAAATCGCATTTACGCGGATTCCTTTTGATCCGTATTCTAAAGCGGCTGTCTTCGTCAATCCATTTACCCCGAATTTAGATGCAACGTATGGAGCCAAATCTTGGTTGCCCATTATTCCCGCTCCTGAAGAAGTATTTACTATTGCTCCGCCGCCTGTTTTTGACATCGCGGTAACTTCATGTTTTAACGCATAGAATGTTCCATAAAGATTGACTTGAATTACTTTATCCCATTCTGATGATTCCATCTCTCCTATTGGAGCTAACTTATTATTTATACCCGAATTGTTATGTGCAAAATCCAGTTTTCCGAACATTGAAACTGTTGCATTAACAAGAGCCGCTACCTCTTCTTCATTCGATACATCACATTTTAAGAAAGATGCTATTCCGCCGGCTTCCTCAATTAACTTGACGGTTTCTTTTCCGGTTTCTTCATTAACATCTGAAACCATCACTTTAGCACCTTCGCGTGCAAAGGCTAACGCACTTGCTCTCCCTATCCCGGAGCCTGCACCTGTCACTAAACCTGCTTTGCCTTCCATTAATTTTTTCAAGAAAAGACCTCCTGACAAATTTTCGTATGAAATAATAAATATTACGGAATATACTTTTACGATACCTGTTTATCCAAAGCGTTCACCTCCACCGGGGTTTCTATTTCTCGTGATTCTATCATATGGATTCTGGCAGTTCGACACAACCTGCAAAGATAGTGAAAAAGTCCATTTATGGACACATGCGTCCGGGCTGTCTAAAATGGATAAACCAGGAGGTTTCTATCAGGAAGCGGCGGACTGACATTTATGATTCCGGCTGATTTCGCCCAATGTGCGTTCAGACAACGCGGCGTAGTGTTTGTATAGAATTCCGAAACGGCTTCGGCTTGGCTTGATCCACGGCTTGTTCTTTCCGCAGAAATGCAGGATGACCGTGTGGCGCATGATCCAATCGATGTCTTTTTCGCCGGAGCTGACCATACGGTAAGTCTCATAACGATGCGCGTCATAATTATACAGGCTGTCGTCCAACGGCAGAATCTTATCCCCATACAGTACATTAAGAATATCCTGATCGGGCAGAATCAGTTCCAGCTTGTGCTCATTAATATATGCGTAGATTTCCTCTTCGCTGATGTTTTTCCTCTGTTCCGACAGGTTCATCAGCAGGACTCCAGAGTTGAAATACCCTTCCGTTTCATAAGTATTCAAGCGGATTTTGTTTACCTTTTCCGTGATATTGCTTATACCGGTATGGATACAGGCCCCATATAAACAGCCGGTCAAATCGGTTTTATATAGACCCCAAATAGGATTGATTACTAAAGTGTCCGGGTCAAGGTATAGCGCCTTATCCAATTCTGCGGGCAGCAGCCTGAACGCCAGCAAACGGTAGTACATAGCTTTTTTTAGATGTCGAAATACCGGAGCGTCCGCAAATAATTCCTCATTTACTACAATTGGAAACAGCGATGCGCCATGATATGCACAGTAGTTGCTAAGGCTGTCAAGCTGTTTCCCCTGCAAACTGTCGTGTATCAGATAGATGTGGAATTCTTCCCCCGGATTATTCAGAAACAAGGATTTTAGCATCGACTGTAAAGGAGAAATATAATTTTCATCCAGCGTTACCAGAATATTAATTGGTTTCATAGGGGGCCTCCGCTTCTTTGTCCTTTTATCTTGCATCTTCAATATACGATAGGGAAAGTGAGGATGCAATAAACAAAAAGCAAAAAAAATCCGATATCGGACATTCATCACGAATATGTCCGATATCGGATTTTTTTTAGTAATCTGTGAGTTGTCATTGATATGATAAGAACGTTACAATATGGTAAAATAGAAAAATATCCTAACAGATCGATTCGTAATAAATTAGGTAGAAGGGAGGATTTGTAGTGAAGCAGACACCTATACGTTCTATGTTCTGGAGGAGAACGATTGTTATATTATTAATACTGGGGCAGCTTTTCGTCATGGCGTATTATTTATATAGCAGGAGCCAAGCCTCTCAGTTTATTAATGGGGCATTGCTGCTGATCAGTATTATTGTGGCCTTTTATGTAGGCAGCAGACAGTATAAGCTTGCCTACAAGATGCTATGGATTACAATTATTCTTATTTTCCCACTTTTTGGAGGCTCATTTTACCTGATTTTTAACTACCAAATAATGTCCCGTTCGTTTCAAAAAAACCTCAAAACTACAAAACAATTTCTCCGCCCCCTCTTTCTACCCTCAAAAAGTATCTTGCCTTTTGCCTGTAAACAGTTTCCAAATTACGCTCCACAAATGCATTACCTGGAAAATCATGCAGGTTTTCCTGTTTGCGAGCATACCACAGTGGAATTTTTGGACTCGGGGGAAGCATTTTTCAGTCGTGTTCTCCAAGAAATTGACAAGGCGGAACGATACGTCTTTGTGGAGTCCTTCATCTTGGAGGAAGGCAGGATGCTTAACACTATTTTGGATAAATTAGAGTCCAAAATGAAAGAGGGTGTCCAAGTGCGTATCATGTACGATGACATCGGGTGCTTTTTAACGCTACCGAAGAATTATAGGCAAATTTTAATCGGGAGAGGATTCCAATGTACAGTGTTCAATCCTTTCATTCCGGTACTCTCGACGCTACAGAATAACAGAGATCACCGAAAAATCATTTCCATTGACGGTAAAACAGCTTTTACCGGAGGTATCAACCTGGCTGATGAATATATCAATGAATATGAGAAGTATGGTCATTGGAGAGATTCCGCTGTTATGCTGAAAGGAGAAGCGGCGTGGAGTTTGACTTTGATTTTCCTTCAGCTTTGGAGTTCCAGCAACAGACAACAAGAGAATTGCCGCGCTCTTTACCCATGGGAAAACGGGCCTTGCTTGGTAACGTCGGATGGTTATGTCCAGCCTTACGCCGACAGTCCTGTGGATGATGAGAATGTAGGGGAACAAGTTTATATTCAAATTATCAATAACGCAAAAAATTATCTATACATTAACACGCCTTATTTAATCATTGACGATAATTTGCTATCGGCACTCAAGCTTGCAGCAAAAAGCGGAGTGGATGTTCGTATTGTTACGCCCCATGTTTGGGACAAACGGTTGGTTCATATTACCACCCGCTCCTATTACCGAGAGCTTATTGCGGCAGGAGTTAAAATCTATGAGTATTCCCGTGGTTTTAACCACTCCAAGACCTTCGTTTCCGACGATAGGGTGGCCACGGTTGGCACTACGAATCTGGATTATCGAAGCCTGTATCTTCATTTTGAGTGTGGAACCGTGCTATATGGTAGCAAGGCCGTCATGGAGGTGAAAGAGGATTTTCTGCGCACGCTTCCAATTTGTCAGGAAATTACTCCGACCGACTGTAAGAGTAGTGCATTTGCCCGTATGTTTCAAGAAGTTTTGCGCATCTTTGCACCCTTGATGTAATAAAACTATGATCAATTGATATACTTTACAAAAACTCGTGGTAGTTTTGCTTTACTAACAGAGGAACCGCTGTTAGTCGTATCATAAAATTCACTTAGAATACAGATTAGATATTTTCCTTAAACGCGGTAAAAGTGGCTGCGTGACGATAAGGCTCCGTCAGAATGTGTCATGTCTATGTAAAACAGGGCAAGCGGTAAACGCTTGTCCTGTTTCTATTAACATATCTTTAGCAGTTTGCATTTTTCCTAATCGCCCAACTGTTCACCGAGGTAAGCGGCAAAAACCTGGACTAGTGCCGCCTGTGTTTCCGACGCCGGGGATAGCGGGGCCTTGTCTGCCGAAAGATAAAGGATAGCACCCACAATGTCCCCGGATGCTATGACAGGAGCACAGGCGACCGCATACCGCTCGATTCCCTCCACGGGAAAGCAAAGGGGATCATCATTCCCGTCGTAAGCGTATACCCTGCGCTGTGCCATAATTTCCACAAGTTCAGCCGTTATCCTGCGGTTTACAATTTCCTTTTTGGCAATTCCCTTTGCCGCGACGACCTTTTCCTTATCACAGGCAATGACCGGCATTTTATGTGTGCAGTACAGGGCGGACAGCATATCTTTGACAGCAGCGCCCATATTCTCTATGGTAGAATACTTCTGGAACATGATTTGATTGTCGTCTGTATAAATTTCAAGCGGATCGCCGTCGTTAATCCGCATTGTCCTGCGAATTTCTGCCGGTATCACCACACGACCAAGCTTGTCAATACGCCTTACGATTCCCGTTGCTTTCATTTTCCTTATCCTCCGGCTCATACTTCCTATCGGTTAGATATTTATGTACTTGATGTCCTTTTCCATTGTGATCGCGTAGTTTATCGTGAATACCGTTCCCCCGCCTTTGCGACCGTCCGTCACGGCAATCACGCGCCCCGAGCGGGAGATCATTTCACGGTTCCGAAGGAAATAACAATCCCTGCTGTATTCCTGACAGACCACTATGAAACCATTAGCCCGCGCAAGCATTTCCCTAAAAAATTTATCTCTTGATTTCAAGCGGCCGGAATATGGGATTACTGCCTCCAGAAACAGCTTGGGATACTGCTCGTCCCTCAAATCCGCGACTATCTTCGCAAATTCAAGATCGACGCCAGCCGCATACCCGGAGAGGAAGGTGGTAAACCCATCCTGTATTGCCTGTAAAACCTCTTCCCGCAGCCTTTGCCGCACAAATTCCAGCTTGTCCTCCTGTATTTCCCTGTGTCCTGTCACGCAGACTGTTGAATTATTCGCCATTAACTAGATCATCCTTTCAATGAAATTAGATTTATTAGATGATTCATCTATAATTATATTATAGATTGATTAAAATATCTAGTATGTCACAGTTTGTCGATGATTCATCTATAATTGTGACAATAATCCAATACAAAGGAAGGTGACAATTATGATTGGCCAAAGATTACGGGACTTGCGCGAAGACGCTGACTTATCCCAGGAAGAATTAGGGAAGATTGTTTCTTTGAGCAACCACTCAATATCCTCATTTGAACTTGATAAAAACGAGCCGAAAGACGAAATCAAAATTAAAATCGCGCAATACTTCAAGGTTTCCATAGATTATTTACTCGGGCTGACGAACGACCCCAAGCCGGCTTGGGATAATAGCATGTCATATATCCGGCTCCCGATGAATTTCTCTCCGGAGGCCCGCAGGGAAGCGGAGGAATACATTAAATATCTCGCGCAGAAGCATACAGGCCGGTAATTGACTTGATGATTACCGGCGCTTTCGCTTTTAGCGAGTTAACATAACTTTCTCAAATCACAAAATATAGCTTGACATATAATAAATTATACTATATAATGTGGTCATAGTGTTTTTTTGAGTCTTTCGATGGACTTTCCATGTTGGCGTCTTCGTTGACGCTGTAATGTAAGCGATTAGGCGCGGTATTCCCTTTTACAAGGGCGTACTGCGCCTTTTTTATTGCTAAAAATCTAAATCTAAAAAGGAGGAACCAAACTATCCACTAAACCACAGGCACAGGATCGGGGAGCAGAATTGGCGAAAGCCGTTTTGTTCCCCGATTTTTTTATTTTACGAAAAAACAGAAAGCAGAAAAGGAGATGTCAAAATGAAAAACCCTACTGGAACCATCCTCATGTCCGGCGAGGAAATGGAAATTTTGCTGGAGGCAGGCTGCGTGACGAGCCTCGCGCCCGCCGCCGCCGCAAAGCTTCCCGGCATAATGGACCGGCTGTGCAAATCGCTCTCTATCCGTCTGGTGGCCCGTTACTTTATCCATGATGTCCGTATCGGTGAAACCGTCGCCCTGGTGGATAAAACGACGGGATACACCTACCGCATCAGGATGGAGGCCCATGCGGTCCGCGTGCTGGAAATCTACGAAAACAGGCATCACCCGGAAGACGACACCCCGGCTGTTTACCTCGTTGATTGGGGCCTGCTGCGCTCTGTTTCCGGCGTAAAGGCGGTGGCAGCATGAACATCGGGGATAACATTGTGCTGACAGAAACGGTGCTTGTGATCGACGATATCGGTCATGACTTCCTTATCGCCGGGACGGAGGGAACCGTTGCCGGAATCAAAGGGGGCCTGCTTAGTGTGCAGACGGCAAAGGGTGTCTATGATGATATCCCCGCCGCCTCCACGAAATTGAGAACGGAGGAAAAAGCAGCATGAGAATAGGGCTTACAAAAGACGAGATACTGGCGCGATACCCGGAAAACAAGCCGATTTGTTTCAATTACTCCACCGCCCGCGTGGACTTGCTGGCATTAGTTGAGGAAAAAGAGGCGTTGCGCCATAAATTGACCGGACAGGCTGAAAAAGTGTAAAACCGCAGTAAATAAACATAAAGTAAAGGAGAATGACCTATGACTATGGAAGATCGCAACTACTTATTCGAGGAAAAGGAATACCTTATCAACGTAACAATGAACAAGCACCGTCGTCTGATCCGGGCCTGCCGCATGGAGGACGACGACGTATATCAGGAATTGTCGATCCGCCTGTTGGAAGCGCTGGACGAGTACGACCCGGCCAAATGCCCCAACATGGACGCATACCTGATGCTCCGGCTCCGTTACCGGCTCTGGAACATGAAAGCGTGCAGCAAGCTGACCGGCATACCCGAAGCGCCCAAAAAGGGTTTTTCGCTCCTGTCGCTGGACGCCAGGAACTCGGCCGGCTTCACAATACAGGTTCCCGTCTATGACGAACAGCCGAACGTATTGTGGCTGGAACAGGAGATCGACTCGCTTCCGTCCGTTCAGCGCCGTACCGTTTCCAGGCTTTTGTCCGGGAAGCGTGTGCCTTGCAACAACAAGGCGCTCATAGCGGCGCGGCGGCGTATCAAGGAAAGGATTGCGATTGATGATAACGCGGTGTACGCTTGACCGAGGAGGACGCCACGATGGAAAAGGTAACGCAAGGTGTTGTTACTATCGCCAATATCGAAAACTTTATCGGCAAGACCGTTGACAGTAAGCGAAAGATGTTTCATTATTACCCGCTGACGTTCAAAAAAATCAACGGCAAGTATTTCTATACCGATAAAAATGGCGTGATGATGCCGTTTAATGATAAGGATAAGATTTATTTTGACAGTATTATCAAGACGCACTATAAGCCGAAGCCGAGAAATCGGGATTAAGAATGAGGAGAATACCGACATGCCAAACGAACGATACAGTCCCGTTCCCTTTGTGGACACGGCGGGCTTAACCCGTTCGGAGTGGTTGGAATACCGAAAACACGGCTTCGGCGCGTCCGATATGGCCGTGGTTATGGAGCAAAGCGGGTACAAGAGTGTACTCGCTTTGTTTCATGAAAAGGTATCCCGCCGTCCCAAAGAGGAACTGGACCGGATGGTGGCCGAGCGCAGGGAACGTGAAGCGGAGGAAGGCCCCCCGCTCCCGCCCCTGTTCGGCACACAGGAGCTTATCATCGACCCAAATGAGGACATTAACCTGCCCGCCGAGTGCGGCCACGCCCTGGAGCCGGTCATAGGAAAGTACCTGTCCCGCAAAATGGGCGTTCCTATTTATAAAGACACGATGATGTATGCCCATCCGCATTACCCTTTCCTCTTGGTGGATTTGGATTTCATGGCGATCTGCCCCGACCCCCAAACCGGGGAGCTGTGCAGGCGCGTTATCGTGGAGTGCAAGACCGTAACCCATTGGAAAGAGAATGATGTGGCATTCGGGCCGTTCTATCATCACATTATCCAATGCCGCGCGGCCATGTGCGTGATGAACGCTGACGAGGCAATCATTGCGTATCTTTGCGACAACAATGACGGCAGTTTTTATGCCTACCGGATTTACCGGGATTACGACAAAGAAGCGGAGCTGATTCAAGCGGCTAAAACCTTGTGGCTAAACCATATACAAAAGGAAATTCTGCCTTTTCCCACCGTACCGTCAGACGCGGCGCGGCGTGAACTTGCCGAATATGCCTTTTCCGATTATCGGTACGCGATGCCGCAGGATTTTTCCGAAGAAAACCTGTCGGAGCTGGCAAGCCGGTATATCGAGGCGAAAGCTGCGGCTAACGAACAGAATCAGGTCACAGAGGATTACAAAGCTGTGCTGGAGGAACTTGAAATACAGCTTGCGCCCTACCTTTTCTCTAAAAAGGAACTGGTATGCGGCGATTTGACGCTGCGCTGGAAACAGCAGAAAAGGCGGAGCATGGATTATGACGCTTTCAAGCTGGCATATCCACTCCTGTACGCAAGGTATGTGACGGATAATATCAGCACTAGCTTCGAGGTCAAGGTGAAAAAAGGAGCAGCAGGAAAAAGTAAAAAAAAGGAGGCGGCGTAACATGAGTAAATATCAAAACTATGACCTTGTGATTACATCTCACAATGCCCTCATTCCCGACAGCATCGGTATCATTGTCGGGAATGCAAAAGACGATTGTACAAATTCCTCGGATATCAAGCAAGGCGCAAATACCGATTACTTCGTTGTTGATTTCGGCGGAGATATTGGAACGTGTACCGTCTGCTCCGGCGACATGATGCCTTACAGTATAAAAATCGGAGGCAAAGGCAAGGTCATTGTCGGAAGGGCAATCAATGGAATCTCCATTAACGGCCTTGAATTTCTCTTAGATGAAGAAGGGGAAGCCCTTGAATTTAGAAATGTGAGAGAGGCTACCCGGTTCATGTTTGAAAACGGGATTAGCCCGGAAGGAATTACGGAAATGACGTTTTCAAGGGCATGGAAAGTTAAAAGAATTAAGGAGGCGGCGTGATATGCCAAAAAGCAAACCTGACGACGGGCAAGTCTTTATTAGTGAGCCGAAATTTACAAACACCCTTGAAATCCATGTTGGTCTCAGGGCGCGGGCAAGACCGTTATTCAAGCTCTATCCCGATGCCGTGCGCAAGGCTGACCGCGCTGCGTAATACCTGAGCCGCCCACCGGCGATAGACTGTAAAGAAAGGGGGCATACAGGGGCAGGCATTTTGCCCTCTCCGGCATCCGAAAGCCGGTGCGGGACGATAAGACCACCAATGAGGATTTCTTCCTGCTGACCCTCTTTGCCATCGGCAAGGAGCTTGCGCAGCACAAGGTTCCTCCGGGCAGCTATAATATCGTACTCGCCACAGGATTGCCGCCCGGCCACCTGTCGGTCAAGAACTTAAAACAGCAAACGCAGGACTATTACAGGAAACAGGCCGACTTTACCTACAATGACAGACGCTATCAAATAGACGTCAGCCGCGTAATCGTGTGAGCAGGGGTACGCCGCGCTGCTGGCCCCCACGCCCACCGACGAAATGGAGACGCTGGCCCTTGAAAACCGCCTGAACGGTGAAAGCCGCCCTATCGACATTCTGGCGAAAGAGCCTTTGGCGATACTGCTGGACATAGGCGGCGGGACGGTTGACCCGGTTGTGCTGAAGGACGGAGTGCCGCAGCCCGATATCCACATTTCCCTGTCGGAAGGTATCATTACGGCGTACAACGAGATCAGCGCGGAAATAAAGGCCAAGAGCGGCCGGGATGTGTCCGAATCCGTTATCAGCCTTGTGCTGGACGGTAAAACGGCGCGGATGGACGAGGCGGACGCCTGTTTTATCCGTGAGCGTATCCAGCGTTATGCAGATAACCTCCTGATGAAGCTGACCGAGCAAAAACTGTCATTTGGAAGCAGCTATGTACTGCTCATGGGCGGCGGCTCCAAAATCATAAGGGCTTGTTGGGAAAATTCCCGGCACTTGTTCGGGAAGCTGGATTTTATCGGGGATATCCGGGCAAACGCCGCGGGCTATGAGGAAATGGCGTTCCGCGCCCTCCTGCGTAAATAAAGGTGGTTTCATATGGCGAAAGAAAAAAGCGCGCGGCTGGAATTTCATCTTAAATTCAACGGTCGGAACCCCAGGCATGTAAGCTCCGCGCGGGCGCTGGCTTCGGTGGATAAGCAGTACAAATCCTCCTTTATCGCTCTGGCGATAGAGTATTACATGAAAACACATCCTATGGGGATCAGTTTTGAGGAACTTATGGATATGTACCGGCAGAGCGAGCGCACATACTCGCCGAAAACCCCGATTGCTGAAAACCTGCAAAACGGAAGTGTCAGGCATCTCCCCGAGGCTCCCCCTATTGTACCGGCTGTGGAGAATGAGGACGCCGAAACGAGCAGCGCCATTGACAAGGCAATGAGTTATTACGATATATCATAAACAATTAACAGGGCATTTCATATGAGAATATGAGTGCCTTTGTTTTTGAAACAAAAATAGGAGATGAATGAAAATGCAAAACGTAAAGGATACCCTGTTATCTACGCTCCGAAAAGCCCGCGACATGACCGCCGCCGCCCCGTTCTGGCTCATGGCCTTTATAGCGTTTCTGCTGCGTCTGGTTGTGGTCCGTCCGCTCGGCGCGCTGCTGGCCCTCTCGATGGGCGCCGCTTGGTGCTGGGGAAACATGCCCCGCGTCCGGGAGTTTATACGGAATATCCGCAGCCGGTTTACCGCGTGGAGCGGCGGATACGAGCAAAAAAGCCTGTGGTATGACAATGTTGGGCGAAATCAGATTACCGCGCTGATAGAAAGGCTCTCCGCGCAGGGCGTCAGCTATTGCGACCTCACGGTTGAAATCAGCCTGCCGCCTGTTTCCCATTGGTACTCTATCAGCAGGGAGCTTAACAGGCTGGACATTCTCACGCAGATATCGGGCGGGGCCTTTTCCTCACAGTTATCCTTTGCCGGGTCTGAGCGGGAAATATTTACTGAAGCTGCCATCGACGAAGTGTTCAAATTCTCCGGCGGTATCCCCAGGTTAATCAACAAAGCCTGTTCCGAAACCCTTTTGTACGGTTCCCAAAACCGCAAAACCATTCTC
>Ga0153945_1000092_pt1 | contig 27668 bp, 34 predicted proteins | sample TSNJ029MetaG_FD_104720 | JGI IMG/M metagenome (GOLD analysis project Ga0153945, IMG submission 104720) | Attine ant fungus gardens microbial communities from New Jersey, USA - TSNJ029 MetaG | ecosystem: Host-associated > Fungi > Mycelium > Unclassified | place: USA: New Jersey, Wharton State...
CATGATGGATCTGGGCGTTCATGTGTCTTTTGAGAACGGCCTTTCCCTGCAATCCAACTACGAGGAGCTTGTGGGAGAAAAACTGGAAATGCGCCCAAAGCCGGATAACTTCCAGCTCTATTTTGAGGTGGAGGATTTGGACCGGTGGGAAGCGAGGCTCAGGTCCACCGAGGGGATCGAGTTTCTCCACGGGAGCAAGGAGTATCCCTGGGGCCAGCGTGTCATGCGGTTTTACGATTACGACAAATATATCGTGGAGGTATCGGAGAGCATGGAGAGCGTTGCAAGACGTTATCTGGCGCAAGGGCTCACCGTGGAGGAAACCGCGGAGCGCACCATGTTTCCGGTTGAATTTGTAAGGCAGCTCCTTTGATACAGTGATACAGCAAAAAACCGTGGGTGCAGTTTACTGCATCCACGGTTTTTTTTGCGAACATCGCACAGTGCTCTAAGTGGCGTGAGCCGGCTAAAAAAATTCAGGGCATGTTGAAGCGCTTCGGCGTCAATGTCTCTTTAACAGAAATTCCTTCAGTTTATCTTTTAGTTTTATGATCCAGAATGGCCAGCCGCGTTTTCTTATTCTCATATATAAAAAGCATGCCAATGCAGAAAACACCACTATGTAGGGGACAAATCTTCCGATCTTATTCATAATGTAGGTTTGAATAATTGATAGAAAGAACACCAGCATGAGCAGCGCCATTCCGCCATACACATAAACCTCAATTGCAATTCCATTGATACCATATGTGCTATGCGGCCTTTGGTATACCGCCTTGTGCTGTACCAGCATCATATTTTCAAACCATGCAATTACGTTATCCATCCATGTAAACAGGTTTGCAACATTCTGCGCATTCACATAGCCCTCATGGCTCGCCTGGTTGCGCAATTGGCGGATATCGTGAAGGATTCCGGCAATGTCGTCGGGGAGAAGGCTGTATTGGCTAAGGGTATTGAGCCTGCAAAGCTGTGTATTCTCCGCAAGAGGCAGGTTATAATGCTGAATTACTTCTCTTGCCAAATTCTCCGCGATGATCCCCAGCTTTATCATAGAGTGATCCGGGTTTCGATAAATACTGTTGCGTGCCATAACATACTCGTTGAGCAAATAAGGATAGTATTGCTGAAAATAACTTCCCATACAGCACCCCATACAAAAAAGTATTTACAGTATACCACATTCAGTTAAGCATAAAAAGACAATATCTGCATACAAAAACGCAAGCAAACGAGAGAGGTCGAATTTTCTTTTTACAATCATGATCTGTCGGTTTCTGGCGCAAGCTAAGCGCGAATCTACTGGCAACTCTTTTTTTAAATATTAGCATTGACAAGTCGCCTTCTCTCGCTTATAATATTTATATTGACCGTATATCGTATTTTTGGTCATTTTAAAAATCTGTACCAGCTATTGAGAACAAGCTCATTATGGCACTTAGCAAAGGTCGTGGATGTAATTTTAATTTTTAACGAATACAATATGATGAAAGGAAAGAGCAATGATATTCGAATCTACGAATAAAAAGACACATTTGGTCAAATTAGAAAATGGTCAGCCAATTTATGATAATTTTGGTGGCTGTAAGAGTCAGTGTGGAGTTTGGATTCAGATTGAAAAGATGTATCTAAATGATGAAGTAGAAGTAACTTGCAAGAATTGTATCCGCAAACAGAGCAATTAATATTGGAGGCTATTTCATTGCCTAAATTGATATCGGAATCAGAACGCGAACAGGTGCGGCAAGCGATTTATCAAAATACCATAGCCTTAATCAGACGTAACGGCGTAAAAGGTGTGACGGTGGAGAGCATCGCGGCGGCGGTAGGTATAAGCAAAGGATTGTTTTACGCATACTACCCGTCAAAAGAAATCGCGCTTTACGAGGCGCTCAGACGCAGCGAAGCGGACCTCTTCTCACGTATGGAAGCCATTATGTCGCAGGAGATAAACAGCAAAGAGCAAGTTGAAAGATTTCTGCGTGAAGTGTTTTTGGCTCCGGACAGCGTGATATTATATCTTTCGCCCACCGATCTTGAGGTGCTGCTGCGCAAGCTACCGCCAGAGTATCGCGCGAGAGAAGACAAAAAGTCAGCCGATTATTTTGAGCGGAGCCTGGAGTTGCTGAAGGTGGATGCCGACAAAATGGAAGCGGTTGCCTTGCTGACCGACTGCCTTGGAGTGATAGCGACCAACAATATGTTCAGTGAAAAAGGAAAGCAGCAAGCGTTGGATGTGCTGATAGACGCTATTTCCAGCTATCTTTCAGGGGAGGGATCAATGTGAGAACCGTAGTCATATCCGAAGTGGATAGTATCCATATTCCAGGGAACACATTTATACTTGACTTAAATGCGCGCGCGATTAAGGATTGCGCCGGCTGCTGGTCTTGTTGGCAGAAAACGCCGGGCCGATGCGCCTTCAAGGACTTGGATGATTTCTATACGGCCTTTTTACAAGCAGATAAAGCGGTGTTTTTTATCGGCGCATCCTGCGATTTTGTCAGCGGACGACTGAAAACGCTGTTTGATCGGATGATTCCGCACTATTTGCCCTACACAAGCTGGAAAACAGGAGAATCGATGCATTTACCTCGCTATGAACGCTACCCGGATGTTGAGGTATATTACCAAGGGGCTTTCAGCAGCGAAAGCGCGCGTCATTTATTCGAAGAGTATCTGGCCCGGGTGTTCTACCAGTTCCACATCAAAAGGGCCGTTATTAAGCCGTTGGGCGGATATGAGCAATGCGAGGTGGCGATATGAAAACGCTCATCATTAACGGATCCCCGAGAGGAAAAAATGGGAACACAGAGGTTTTCATCCGGCAGTTTATTGTTGGGGCGGGCCAGAATTATCCGGTGCGGTATGCTGCACAAGAACCGGCAAAAGACCTTGCCGCAGCTACTGTTCAAGCTGACACACTGCTGATTTTCATGCCGCTATACGTTCACGCCATGCCGGGTATCGTAATGAAGCTGTTTGAGCAGATGACGCCGGCTAAAACCGGACAAAAAATTGGTTTCGTGGTTCAGGCGGGCTTTATCGAAGGGGTGCAGGTGCGGTTTTTGGTGCGTTACCTGAATCACCTTGCCGAGCGTCTGGGGTATGGAAACCTCGGGGTAATTACCAAGGGCGATGCCGCTGGAACAAGTATGGTTCCGGCGTTCATGACCAAAAAGCTGTTTAACCGTCTGCAAGCGCTGGGCGCTCATTATTCGCAGTCCGGTCAATTCGATAAAGAAACCGCAACACAGTTGGCAGGTATGTATGAAATCCCTCCCCGTCAAGCAAAGCTGTATGAGTTTCTCAACCGCATCGGCGTTAACCATATCGCTTGGCATAAGTTTTGGCGTGATAATGGAGTATATGAACAAGGCTTAGACCGACCGTTCGCTGCTATCGTTTCAAACACGAAAGAACAATAACATATAGCATGAATCCCGCATCGATTTGACGCGGGATTCATTACTGGTATAAAGCTGTATTTATTAAAATTCATGCAAAGACATTCAAAACAGCGATCAATAGGTGCTTTTGAACTAAATGCAGGCAATGATGTAACTTGCGATTGGAGAATCGACATGGTAAAATAGTCTTTGATTATTGAAAAGGAGTTTAAGTCAAATGGCATTTACGATCAACAGGGCGATTTTACACGTTATCGACAGTAAAGGCGCAGACGCGCTCTCTAACCAGGAGCTGGACATCGACAGCGAAACCTGCTACCAGTTCGTCCAAAAGCATGTCAAGCGGCTACTAAGGCACCCGGAGGGCCGTGAGGCTTGCTTTTCGGCCGAGTCCGCGGTATACGGGCTGGTGAGGGCCTATCAAAAGGACGAGCTACATTTCAAAGACTTCAGCCACCAGCTATGCGAACGGCTGTCCGGGATCATACGAGGCAGCGATGAGATCCCGCCGGCGGATATTCTAATCGCCGATTTTGAAGACAGCAAAAACAGATACCTGGCGATCCTGAAGCTCAACTATATCGAATGCTTTACCCACAAGGTTGCCGACGGTGATAACCAGATCGTCAAGAATACGAATGTCCTGCCCTTCACCAGCGGGAAGGTGGAGGAGGCCTGCCTGATCCCCTATGAGCCGATGGTGCTCCGGATCCTCGAAAAGCCGTACAAGGTATACGGGGAGGAAATCAATTATTTTTCGCAGCTGTTCCTGGAGTGCGACACGGCGCTTTCTAAAAAAGAAATGGCCGATATTATCAGCCAGGCCGCTGACGATATCAACCAAAAATACTTTGGAAGCGATATGGAGACCGCCGCACGCTTCAGCCAGGCTCTGATCGCCGAAGCCGAGCTGGCAGATGAAGACGAGGGACTGCGGATAGAAAACGCTGTAAGGCAGGCTTTCCAGGGAAACGAGCAGGCTGCAGAGGAATTTCTCGGCATGGCTAAGGAAGCAGGGCTCCCTCATGAAGTCAAAATGGACGAGGCATATACCCGACGGCAGTTTGGAATAAAGAGGTTCAAGGCCGACAACGGCATCGAGATCAAATTCCCCGCCGAGCTGTTGGAGGATGCGGAGGCAATTCAGTTTGTTACAAATGCGGACGGATCGGTATCTATCACAATGCGGAATTTGCGGCGGAGTGAGGGGTAGGCCGGGTACATAGAGATGGGCGCAGCGGCTGCTGCGCCCATCTTTTGTGGCTCATTGTGTAGCGCGGTATGCTTATTCTGCAACAAACCGCGCATAGAACCAATAGATTAAATATCCAAATAAAATTACTCTCACAATAACGCTAAAAAAAGAATACTTTACTTGTGCTTTTTCAAGTGTCAAAGGAAGTATTTGCTGATTTGTCCATTCAGGATTACTTTGCATTCCAAATTGATAGTTTTTACCATCTTCTGTCTGGATTTTCAAAACTTGTCCGCTACCATATTTAAGTAATTGAGCTGTAGAAATGGAGCCAAGTGAGATTGTCCATTTACCACAAATGATTTTCTTGTCTGTCAGCAAGATAACCGCTCTTTGTGAAGTCACCCAGTCAAGACCACGCTGTATGTCTTGATTTTTTTCTGTTACAATACCTTTACTTGCATCTGCTGCCAAAACCTTTTCATTCGGATTGTCAAGCTCAAATTTTCTTCTTACCCGTCCAGTCATATAAACGAGATCAGTAAGTCCTTTCATCATTATATCTAACATACTATTTAACTGTCGTCTCCTCTTTCTTTACGCCTTATCTTTTAGAATTGTTTGCATAATATCCCAACAATATGACTGCAAAATATAAACTGAGCGAACAACACAGTTTTCTTCATGCCATTGCCTCATTTCAATAATATTCTTTGATAGCATAAGGGGTGATCTGTGTAACTTAAATGGAGCGAAATCTGTCGTGCCTTTTCTATTGCTTCTGGAAAACGAAAGAGGCCGAACAGCTAATTGGAATATAGTTCATTAAGCTGATCTTTTGTGTCGGCAAGATGTGCCCCACCCATTAGAATAAAAATCTTATCATGCATTTCTTTCTTCTCTTTTATGAGGTCAACCAAATAGATGTTTCTGAAGTTGTAAACGTCATTATATATGGGATAAAGGACACCGTTTTCCTTTGTATAAACCCAATTGAGTCTTCTGAAATCTACATCTCTCCAGTTATCACCGTTAACAGGCTCCGGTAGAAAAGCATTGACCGTGTTTAAAATATCCTCCATGGTTGTGCCGTTATAATCCAACCCATTCTCTATGAGAGATTGAGACTCACTAAGCAGGAACTTGTCGAAATCCCATCCGAAACTGTTATCCGCAAATTGCATGGACGAAATCTGCCGTATCAAATACATTGCTAAAATTTCTTCTGCAAGATATTTTGTCTGCAAGTATTCTATTTGCCTGTTAAACGGCGGCTCTATGTCTTCCACAGGAGTCCCATTTTGTTTTGCGAGATATGTCGCAAAAGCGGATTCGCCTTCATAGATGGCGGCATCCCTTTCGCCCTCAAAGGTGTTGAAGCCGCCTTCAACCAGAACAAGATCTGGGTTAAATTCTGTAAGCGCGTTTTCTATACGCTGAAACATGGGAGCGTTCGGGTCGTTTGAGTGGCGGACATCAAACCAGTATATCTCTTTCCCGTTTGCCACAAGATGAAGATTATTTCCTCCGAAAATATCATATAATTTTTCTTCGCCGGTTTTAGTAAACTGAAAGTAGTACACTGCACCGGCCAGTAAAACAATTATGGCACACATCAGTGTTACAATTCGCTTTTTATTCATTATCCCTCCGAATTTCTATTGGGCTTTATCGGGCATGGTACTCAAATTATACCAGTAGTCAGCCTTATATGCAATCGTAATATAAAGCTGTCTCTCGTTCCGGTCTCACGAAAAAAGGAGTACAGGTATACTAGACCTGTGCTCCTCATATATTCAAACAATATCTTCCGACATATACGGTTGTGCTGTAGCCGCGGCAGCTAATCGCTTTTTGTTGTTTTCAGCCAGCGCGGTTGTCTGCTCGATGGCAATTTCATTTAAGATCATAAAACGATCCCGTTTTAAAACGCCGGCAGTAATAAGCTCAGCACTTTTATTTCGTAGGCTCGCGTGAATAATAATATGATGTATCGCTGAGTTGTTATGGACCGTTCCCATAGCCCTTGGATGCTGCTGTTCAAATTGTGCCTGTGTTATTCCAAAAAGCGCGACGTTAATTATGTCTGCCTCGCACAATTCTTCATATTCCGGCTTCCACTCGACCGGTTGCGGTAAATCGGTTATGAGGGGATCAATACTATGTCCTGGAAGCATGTAGACTTGTTGAGGTTTTGCGGCAAATTGTCTCTGCATCTCCTCTCCCTTAAGGCGCTGATATTCTTGGAGAAAATGGAGCTTGTACGCCGGTGAGACCCATGACATGAATTCTAAGGCGATATCGTAATTCGCGAAAGTGCCGCCGTATCTGCCGGCTTTGGATTCAATGCCAATTGCATTTGTGGATTCAATCCACTTTTTTGGTGACATTGTAAATGTGTTGCTGCCGGCATTTGCCCTAAAAGCTTCAAAATCGACCGAGTTGAAATTTGGATTATAGATCGACTCCCATAATCCAAGGTATTCAATGGTTGACCTGGCTCTCATCCAGTTTTGGATAACAGCGTTAGGCTCGTCGTTAACGCGTTTCGCTATATCGGTCAACGATACATATTCCGGCTGGCCTTCAACGTGCCTCACGGTAATTTCCGATCCATCGGCCAAGACTTTTGTTTTTGTGGTTTTATCTGGCATTTGCACATCCCCCAAACCCCCTCATATTGAAGGGAGTTAAATTGCGCTTCCTAACCCCATCGAAAACGATGGGGTTTACATCATTCTAAACCCATCACTGTAGAGGGGTTTAGAATGGTTAATGCCATTATAACCAATATATTTGAAAAACACAAGAATGACTTTGGGTGAAATGTATCTTGTGAAACGGGCCAGCGTTGTAAAAGAAAAACGAGGACAATGCATACGTCCTCATAATCTTGGGATTATCAAGATAGCTAATTTGCCTGTAGTCGCCACCATAAGGTCGCATCCTGTTTATACTGAACAAATCCGCAACGATTCAAAATATTTTGCGATTGCGGGCTGTCAATATCAGTTTCAGCGATCACATGGGATACATTATCCTGCGCCATTGCCCAATTGCACATCGCCTGCACAGCCTCTGTCATGTAGCCGTTATGCTCAAAGTCTTTCCCTAATCCGTACCCTATCTCAACTTCATTATCATCATTGGGAGCATCCTTAAAATCTGCGGAACCTATGACAATTCTATCCGACTTGCGGATCAGAAACCAAAAGGTATGGTACAGATAATTGACTTCGTCTTTTTCGGTTATTTCGAGCTGTCCTTTCACAATATCCAAAAACATACCTTCCATCGGCTCCGCACAATAACGGCAATCCAATTCCCTCTCCAAAGACGTTGGATCCTCCACCCATAACCTCAGCTGATGTGCCGACAAAGGCAGAATATATAACCTATCTGTTTCAATGATCATATTTGTCTTTCCTCTCAAATTTAAACGGGATAAAGCGGCATCGGTCAGCACAAGGTTAAGACTGCTAATATGCGAGTATTTCGCACCCTGTCTCTGTTACAAGTACTGTTTTCTCCCATTGAGCCGAGGGTTTGCCATCAGCAGTATAGACCGTCCAGTTATCTTTTTCGCTTGTATATACTTTCGCCTTTCCCATATTTATCATCGGTTCCACCGTAAAAACGAGGCCCGGCACTAAAAGCATACCTGTTCCTCTTTTGGACACATAGCAAACCCATGGATCCTCATGAAACTTCAAGCCGATACCATGGCCGCCTATTTCACGGACAACAGAATATCCATTTTCTTGGGCATGGTCATTGATCGCTTGTCCAACATCACCGAGGAATCCCCACGGCTTTACCTGCGCGATGCCTAACTCCATACACTCCTTTGCGATATCTACAAGTTTTTGCTTTTCGCAGGAGATGTTCCCAATACAAAACATGCGCGAAGAATCGGAATAATAGCCGTTGTAAACAGTGGATATATCAACATTTACGATGTCTCCGCTTTGCAGGGCAACGTAGTCAGACGGAACGCCATGGCATACCACATCGTTTATAGAAATGCAAGCGCTTTTAGAGTAGCCGTTGTAATGAAGGGATGCCGGAACGCCTCCAAACTCTTTTGTTTTCATATAGATAAGACGGTCAAGCTCTTCTGTGGTTACTCCTTCAGAAACATATTCTTCAATGAAATCCAGTATGGCAATATTTAGCTTGCTGCTTTCACGTATACCCTCAATCTGCCGTTTTGTTTTCAATAATTGCCGGTGTGGAACCTCGTACCCTTTTGAATGGTAATCTTCCATTCGCGCGTCATTCATGGCATGACACTTTTTATATTTTCGTCCGCTGCCACACCAGCATGCCTCATTTCTTCCAAGTTTGCCAGACATATTTACTCCTTGTATTTTGATACTCGGAGGATGCAATATACTATGGTCCAGGACGAGAATGATGCGAAGTTGAGTTTCTTCGATATTGACGAGGTGAGCATTTATATGCTGCGGTAAATGCCCGCGTCAATGATTCGCATGATGAATACCCGTATCGGAATGCTATATCGGTAATTTTATCGTTGGTGTTGATAAGATCACTTTCGGCCGCCCTCAGCTTGCATGTGGCGAGAAACTGTTTATATGTCATACCCATGTGCTCGCGAAATTTCGCGGAGCAATAGAACGGTGAATAGCTTACATGTGATGACATATCTTTCAGGGTCGGGGCCTTTGATACGTTATTCTCTACCCATTCTGCCATTGTCTCAATAGTTTGAACAGACACTGCTTCACTCCTCTCTTCAGTATATCAGTTCATTTGAACAAATACCTGACATAAGTTGCAAACATATCGATTGTGAAAATAAACGCCGTTTGCAAAAAAATGCGCCGTCGTGGCCGCATAACATTCAGCTTATCGATATTGCGAAGCTGTTTTCCAGGAGAAAATATCGTTCCGCCATCTGTCAATTCTTCTCCGGCTGCTGTTCTAATTTCTTCTCATATTTTGCTTTTTCATTTTCATCTGCAAAACGGATCCTTAAGCTATCGCAATTGGGACATACTTCCACTTCTCCGCTCCGTGAAAACCGGAAACCGCACTTTTCGCAGTAATAAATCATCAAATATCACCTTGCAACATTATATCAAATTCAGCAGAATATTTCATTATTTTTCTTTGCGGAAATATAAAAGATTCTATTTATCTCCGGAAAGGCCTCGTAGCCGCCCTATTTCAGGATATGATATATATCGACCGGGCGTCGAATGTTTTTAAGTGTTACCCGGATCGCTTGCCGAACAGTAGAAGGATATTAAGTAAAAAACAAGGCTGCTGTATGGCTATCCAATAGGATCGCCGTACATCAGCCTTGTTTTACAAATTGTCGAAATATCTGACTGTTCCCAGTTTAGACAATACGCGGCCAACTGTGAAGGCAGCAGATCGCCATTTTTATTTATGTCCTTCACATATTCGCTGGAATTTCCACAATCATCCAATCTGAAAGGGCATTATTATCGGCGTCCGACCATGCGCAATTTCCATAAATTCCATAATCGGAATCCACCTTATATGCCTCCCGATCGCCGTTCATCGTTTCGTAGAGTTCTTGCTCCATGCGCGCATAGGCGTCCTCATATAATGAAAAGAACGCCGTGGTTATCACTCGTTCAGTAACTCTTATGAGCATATACTGGTCGGGGTTTTGCGGCGTTTAGTCGGGTACGTTCTGGCTCTCGATTGCGATTAATCCGTTTCTGTGTTTCTTCCACCGTTTTGCAAGGCGATTGAAGTCCTTTAACGGCAATATTGCGATGAAGCGATAGGTCGTGTCACTCCGCTTATTTATCAGATACTCCGTGATTGGGTTTCCTACGATAATCGCAAATGTCGTATCGGTAACTTTTTTACCGATTCTGGCGCCAAGCTGACACAGCTTTTTTTCAATTCTTGAACGCATAAAGGGCATGGCACCTCGTACTACATACTCCTCATCCCAAAAAGGGCTTTGGATTATATGCTCGTCTTCGTAATTACTGTCTATGATGGTCTCCTCCTATAATATTCATTAGTGCTATAAAGTCCTGCTTTTAGGTTAAGCGAGATTTAAAGCTGGCTTGTTTAAGTTCACGTATTCATCAAAGAACGATAACATAAGAACTGTCATCGCCATCGACTCCGCTTGCTGTTTCATACTGCGCCGAAGCGTGTAATAAGAATTCTTCTGGGGTCTGAAGCTCTTGACACCATTTGCATATAATGTTTCTGTATTTATTCCAACTCAAGTCCCGTAAGATCTGCTTATCTACGACCTGCTTGATCTGATCGGAGAACTCAGGGTTTAGCTGTACAGAGCGAATCGCCATAACTGTTTTTGTAAAATTCTCCACAAGGATGAAGAAGAGAGGATACATTATCCCGTTTTCCGAAAGGATGCACTGCTTTACATCATACGGGTAGATTGAAGCGGAATACGGTATTTCCCACCACCCAGTCTCCCCCGTCTTGCACACCAGAAAAAAAACATCATCGAAATCCACTAGAGCAATTTTAAAAGGATCATTACTAAAAGAGCTGATTTCTGCACTTGATAGGCCTGTACAGGTAATGACGGCCATCATCCAACGGCTGTCAATCTCCAGCCTTGCACCATCCGTGGTGATTTTTTCTGGCATAGGGAATTCTTTCCCGACTTCAATTCCAAGCATAAATAACCTCCTGCCCGTAGGATTTGATTTTTATCTGCGGGAAATGTTCGTCTGTGTTCTCGTTTTTCGCTGTTTCTGTCCGTACAGAGAGAAACAGCAGTATTAATTGGGTTCTGGTTCGTATAGGTTCAGTTTCCTGCTATGCTGTCATGAAAAATGAACCTGATCTGGACATTCTCGGTATCTCTCACGCGCATGAATGGGTTGCCAAGGTATGGGCGTTTGAACTTTTCCCTGATCATGTCACCGTGAGATAACCTATGCCTTCCCCACACCACAACTGTGCGAATCTTGGGCAGTGTTTTTTTTATCATTTCCAGGTGCCTGGAATCAATTGAGTACCCATCTCTTTCAAGCTTTTGGGATAGTATTTCCAAGTCTTCGGCTTTGAACTGTTTTCCGTGTCCCAGAACTATCGCGATATATATAGTGATTCCTCCCCATTATTTTCTATGTGTTTTCTTTTCTGATGCTCACATTGTCAGCGAATCTCTTTTGTTCGCGGTTGCAATTTCTCACGAGCGTTTAGTGTCTTGATAATCTGCGGGATCGTATAAGTCCCGCTAAGGTGATGTTTTAACTGCGCGTGGCGTATTGTAGCCTGAAATGTTTCATTCCCGATTTCTTTAAAGTACCTCACGGAACAAGCGTTGTTTCCGTCAAAAAATCGTTCATTTCGTCTTTTGTTGCTTTGATTGTGATGCTGCTTTCCATTTTGCACCTCCTGTATTAAGGCTAAGACTCTCTTTTAAACTTGTAGGGTAAACATAGAACTGTCAAAGAAGCTTGTTTTTCTTTAGATTCACTTAGGTAGTAGCCACTGATTCGTCCTGCCGGTCTTTATTCACATGAAGCACCCATCGCTGCTTATCGCCGGTCGGGTACCGTTCCGGCATTTTACGCGGGCGGGATTTGCTGCTCCACCCTTCTTTTCGGCCTTTTACGATACCATCCTTCCGAAACCCGGTCGCCTTTAGGGAAGCGCCGTTTTCTGAAATCAGCGTATAGGTAATGTAACGTCGATATCCCATTTCTTTTCCCATCCGGACCGCTTTGCCAATGAGCGCACTGCAAACGTTGTGATAGCGTTCATCCGTACAGCAACGGTTTAGATCAAGTGTAAATCCATCATTGAGATGCCTTGCTTTCGGTGTGCTGGCAATGAGCACGCCGACCCGGTATCCCAGGGAAGTCAATTCAATGCTGAACTTATGGCCTTGTGGCGCGGAGTTGTGGCGATGCATATAATCAACGTACCCGCATGCCCGTTCAAAGCTCGTGGGACGCGCTTCGTACTCGCTTAAAAAGCTGTACTCTTTTCCATCCACATATGCGATCAAACCACCGGGATTATACTCTTGCTCCGTCCAGGCGAAATCATGAAAACGGCGTAATATAGGAACCCCCGAACGGGGGCCTCGCCTGCAGTACAAGCGAAGCCCGTCGGGAACCGATGATTTAGGCCTGGTTAATTCGTAGATTGGTAACGATATGGCAGGGATCTTAAGGAATGACGGGTGAGGGCCTTTCCTTGCGTCAAAGTGGCACGCGCTGACATTTCCCGGCAGATAACCGCCATATTGGTCTATGATCATTGTAAATTCCCGATCATTGTATACTGTGGTATCCCGGTGTCTGACTCCGTTAATCGTCAGAGTAAAAATGTGACAGTTACCCATATTGAGTTCCAGGCTGTGCTGCATCATACTTTGTTCACCATGTTCCTTTTTCTTTCTGCCTCACCTGCGCCAGCCAGTTTTCCACGCTTACAGCGGCTATACTTTCCTTGTCGGTGATATCGCCGCCTCGCAGTACAACTTCATCAACCCAATGGTAGCCAATATGCGCCAGGATTTTGTCGCAATTGTAGACCGCTTCATACAGATCGTCAGGTACCTTGTATTCTTTCAGGTGACGATAAATGTAGTTAGCTAACACTTTGAAAGCGGATAACATGGGTGGGAGGACATAGGGTTGCTCATAGGCCTTGATAACCTCCAATTCATCATCCAGCTTTTCAGCTATCATTTCCCATGTGACTGATTGCTTAATCTCCATCAGGGCCTCCTTTGTGTGCAGATAGAACGGATTCTTCAGTTCATCTTTCGTCGAAGATATATCTTTCGATCTTCAGCCAGTCAATTGGTTCCATCATTGCCTTATCGTCGATATAAAACATAGTATTTGAAACGCACATTGTTCACCTCCATCCCGTTGCTATTGATAATTAAACCGCCATGTGGAATGTCATTTCACCACCACAGCTGCGGCACCATTGTATTGATATATACTCCGGTACTTCCTTCTCACAGCCGCAATCACCACATTTGAGAATATGTAGCTCACTCTGGTACTCAACCTCAAAGGAATCATTGATGTATTCGCCCTGAGGCAGACCGTAACCCGGCGCCATAGCTTGACTTACCGCGGCGTCATAGTTATCAGCGGTGAATGAGGCGGTACCAAAGTACCGCCAAGTGCAGTCAAGCTCATAAACCTTGAGAAGTCCCGCTACCTTTTTCAGCTCAGTAACGATTGCAGCAGCGGCCTCCTCGCTCTTAATAAACAGACGCCCTTGACCGTCTTTGTTAATTGGTATCTCTTCACAACTGCCGTCCGGTACCCTTTGCAGCGCCGCTGAGTATGCAGCCAATTCAATATCAAGTTCCTTCAGGATCGTTTTGGTCGTTGCAAGAGTTTCATTGATGGTAATAAAGTAGTCTTCGAGTACTTTCACGTATCCAATGTTTTTCGTTTTCATGAATACAATCATCCTTTCGGTTATGATAACTAAGCCAATTTTAAAAACCATTACAAACGAGCAAATTCTGACAGGAGAACATTTCCGCGTCGTCGCAATCGCACTCGTCTAAATGGATAATGCGTTTTCTCGACTTGGAAATATAGAGCTCGCTTTGAATCTTAGTCTTCTTTTGCTCCCGCTGCCGCAGGCCGTCTACCTCAATGAGTTCTTTATATGTATCCGGATCCTCTTGCTTCAGGCGCATAAAAAAATAGTTTGTGTGATACGGACAGAAGCTGCATGCGCTTGCTCTGGTTTCAAGGTCCCATACATTGCGGCAATAAGCGTAGTTGTCTGACCGCGTCAGCTTCATATCCACAAGCGGGAAGCTGTTTTTAAACATTGGGTTTCGGCTCTCGGAACATCGACGTCGTTCTTCATAGCTAAACCCTATGTGCATCTTGTGTCTGCCCAAGAGATCTTCCGGGCGGGTTCTCTGTCCTTTTTTGTACCCAAGTAAATTCCATCGGGCAAACTTCTGCATCGGGAAGATTTTGTAATCCATTGTGCAGTTTCTCGGCATCCTGCCCCTTTTTCCATCCTGGCCAATCGTCCAGAAAGGAATGCTCACCACCCGCTTTTGACCGAAATTCGCCATAAAGTCCTGGTAAAGATTCGTCTGTATTACATAGAACGGGATTTTCGCCTCACGGCAGGCATCCTGGATAAATCGGACCTGAGAGTAAACCCATATAGGTTCGCTACCCAGGTCACAAAACAGTATTGCGTCGTATATCGGGACCTCTTTATGAACTATCCCTCTCATAGCGTTTTCACAGCTCATCAATGCGAGAGCGGTGCTTTGCATCCCTGCGCCGCAGCCCAAAATATCTAAGCCTGGCGGGGCATAGTTTTCCAGGTAGAAGATGTCTGCGGTATGTAAAGGTTCTCTTTTGTTCACCCCAGCCAATTAGTTTATCCTGCCTCCTACAGCAATGTTCACTTCTTAATTTTGCGTAGTTGTTTCAATCATTCAAACACCCATGGCAAGAACCAGAGTATTGTCATATAGCCGGTTGAGTTTAACACGGCCCGCCTTCCGACCCGCGGAAAGCGCCTGCTGGATACACCCACTCATTCGTGTAAATCTCCTCCGGCGTGAAAAAGCCGTCAACGAGTTGCCGGATTGCGACGGGATTATCATAACAGACACAGCTCACCGCATCACCGACATATTCCTCCAACGGCACGCCGATATGCATATTGTAGCCCAGGATGCGCTCGTCATTGACCAATTGTTCAAATTCGTTCGGGAACAATTCCCGAACGCCGGCCCATTGCTCGCGCTTGCTGAAAATGCACATCATACAGGAGCATCGGTTCCAGCCACAGGCATAGACAGGGTGGGGGACGCACCGGTGACGTCTGATTCTGACCCATACATCCTTCTCCGAATGATCGATCACCGGACGCCACCAATGGACGAGGCGATTACCCCGGATCGTGGCGTTTGTTGGGTGCAATTCCATTTCATTGTAGCCAGCCCGGTTCTTGCTCTCCCCACGGCGCTCGCCCGACACCACCAGGATTTTCATAGGCATCAGCCCGGTCATATCCACGACTGCGCGGTTGAGCACCTTGCTCTTCCCGACGCTGGTGCAGTAGCGGCCTCGCTCGATGGCCTGGATGGCCGGGAGCCGCAGGTGGAAGGTCTGGAGGTTTTTGAGTGCTGAGATATCGCGCAACACACTCTCTCCGTCACCGCTGCACCCGGGACAGGAACCTTTTCCCTGGCAGGCCGGATGTTTGATTTCCCTGATGTATTCCCTTGCCAGGAGCTCTATATTCGTGCGTTCATTGCCCATGGTGCGGGTAATGTCGGGGTATATCCTTTCATTCCCCACCTTGGCCAGCTGCTCCATCTCGACCGTCACAATATCCTGAAGAAGCAGCTCTTCGTAGCGCTCGCACCAGGCCCGGTTCAGCTCGGCGCTGTTCTCGAATGAGAAATCGTCGTTTGGCAGTACTTTTTTCATGATCTGTTCCCGCAGCCGGTCGCTCTCCTTCTGGACATTTGACAGAGCGCACTGCGTGTAGGTTCCATCGTCACCTTCATACTCGACGGGATAGCTTGCGCCAATTCGATATACTTCCCCCCAGAACCCGTTCACGCGCCGGGAGACCCGCAGCCGGACGCCTTCGGCCTTCGCAAAAGAGTCTACATAAGCCATCGTAACAGGCCAATCCATGAGCCTGACAGGATGGCCGCCATTAAGGTCATGGTGCCACAGTTCGATCTTTTCCCTTGGTACGCCGAGCTCCAGCAGATAATAAAACGCAGCGGTGGAGTCTTTTCCACCGCTGAATAACAGGATAACCAAGTCATATTCTTCCAGGGGAAGCAGCTCGGGCAGATAAATTTGCCGGTCGGTTCTAGTGACGTTTTTGCTTGCGTATCGGGGAAGTATCGGAGCACCGCGGCCGTAAACCTGTTCCGCCGGGTATCCGAATACCACAGGTGTATGTATCGAACAGTCGATGTCTCGCAGAACAACCAATGGCTTCTCCTCCTTTGTTTACAGTGCATCGGTATCAATTCAGCTCGGCATCTGTCATGTAACACAGCGCATCATAGAGCGCGGATTTACAGTTAACCATGCTCCTTTTCCTGCTGATTTCTTTATGATTTCTTTTTTACCACCAGATCATCCGGCAGCCCGATTCCAGGAAAGTTATAGTCTCCACGGAAAACGGCTTCAACTTCCGTGTCATGAGCTTTTTTATAATCTGGATGCGCTTTTTCGAGTGCTCTACACTCGGGACATATCATATCCGTGTTGAAAAAACTCATTCTCAATGACAGGGAGCCACGCTCGCAACGTTCGCAGATTTGCATTCCTATAGTCGTCCTTTCCACTAAGCTGCCTCCTATACGGTTTTTACATATGCGACTCTAAGGCCAAGCAGCCTTAGCCGTTTATCCAGCAGCTCAACAGTAGGGGTTATGGAATCCTTGAGCATATACTTCGGGAACCCACCCTGATTTACAGGAATGCTGGTTATCATCGCTTCCATCTCTTCTTGAGTAACCTCAACCAACTGATTCTCCAGCGCGGCGATTGCCATACTAACAGCTTCACCATCTAAATCAGCTTCGCGGTCGAGGGCAGCTTTGAGGTTTTGTATCGCTTCTGTCTTTTCCATGTCTTCTCTCCTCTCAATCACTCACACGCCGAAAACGGGCCAGTTTTTCTCATCCGAGAAATCGAAAAAATTCCTCGCTGTCTCTTCATCAATAGGGTCAACAGAGACAACCGGTGCCCCATAAAGCTCTACGTCCTTGGCAAGAAACTCATTTGCTTCGGAAACGGATGGCTGCCTGACTCCTTTGATACAGATACACGGTTCGGTGCTTTCAGACCCGTCGGAAAAACACACATCGTAATAACAGATGTTCTCGTTCTCTTTATCTTGCATGTTTATTCTCCTTCTTTCTTTTTTCGTTTGTCCATTATATTGTTGATTTTCAAGCAACTGAGGCTCGCTTAAGTTCATTGCGCCATGGCTTGTATTCCTCAAAGGTACACGATTTATAAAAAAAAGCATTGATCCATCGTGCATAATGCTTGAGGCGTGTGTCAGGCAAATTGTTGTATCGCATAACATATGGGCGGACTCCCAACTCCTGAAGCCGGCGAACCCGGTATGCATCCTCCTCATAGGTGGTATTGAACCCAACGAGAATATAGCACATATGCCTGTATACCTTAATGTACTTATCTAGTATGCGGATTCCACGCAACACCTGTTCCTCATGTTTCATCAGATCCCAGGCGTAATGTACTGAACGCAGGTGCTTTACCTCGGAAAGGGCTTTCCCAATTTCATCTGTCATGAACCTGATGTCAATTCCCTGGTTGATATCCACCTTCAGCCCCCGGTCACGAATCTCATGGAGCTTGTCGATACAGAAGGGATCGGCTGTAAGATTGTTGTCATGAAGAATGATCACGTTTGATCTTGGATTGATGATATCCTTGATTTCCTGGTCCTGACGCAGAGGTCCTTCCTTCCTGGGAACTACACAAAAGGGGCAATTTCTCACACAACCTCTGGAAGTAAATCCTACGCCTGCCGATACGATTTCTTTGGCAAGGCGTTGCTTTTGTGTGGTGGTCTTTATTCCCAGAATGCGCGGTGCAATCATCTCGGCCGTATAAAGGTCATAGTCAGCCTTGCACTGGTCAATTTCCGGTGGCAGCACTTTCTTAATGTCCCATCCGGTGCCTCCGATTTGTATAGAAGGCCCGTGCCGCTTCAGAAGCTTTTCGCATTTTTCCTGGGAACGTGTAAAAATCGCACTTGCATAGATCCTGGAGTATTCGCCGCCTTCACGGACAAATTCCACAGGTTCACCCAGGCTTTTGTAATATGATGAAATCTTTTCCAGCGCCAGATTTGGCAGTTTTGAGTCCACGTCGATCAGGCCGATCACTTTATCCCCTCATTTCTTCCGAAATGCCTTCTGAATTAGGGAATTGGCTCATGATTCTGGCCATATGCTGCTTGACTAATGGATGAAAGATGCTTGGATCATTCTTTATCCGGCCTTTATCCGCGACACCCTGAAGTTTTTCCATCATGACTCTGTAGTTTTCAGTTTCAGATACTACACCAGTAAGTGTTCTTTTTTGCTCGGTAAAACTGTAGTATCCAGGATCCATGATATGTCCTCTGGAAGCAATGATACTTCCAAAGTTAGTATAAAAGGTGCATGGTGAGTCCTTAATGCTGACAATATCCGGGTTCTGCGGAAGGGCGTCGACTGCGGCACAAAGACTGCCGCGAAACTCCCGGTCCGCTTTCATTGCGGTAAGATAGGACACCACCGCTCTTTGGATCGTATGCTCCACTCAGTCCATCTGCCCTTCTTCACAAGATTGTCCCTCAATAGGGACAGAATCAGCGTCCAAATCCTCCAGTGAGCTATATTCACGGCCACACCTTACGCACCCGAACGGCCCATAGGGATGTTCGGAATCATAGATGCCCGCGTCGCTCTCGAAATTCCCTTCGCCGTCAACAACCACATCGTGGCGGCAAAGCTGGTGAGCGGTAAACTGTTCCGACCCGCACGGGCAGGCTCTGTAGTGAACTAGATAATCTGACGCTTTCAGGTTATGGGTTTTACCATTTTCCTCTCGCAGAGCCGCAACATACACCTCTCCGGGAACAGCCTGCTCCGGACAAGGGTGTGTTATTCTTCCAGTCACGCCGACAAGCTGTGTATCAATTGATGAAATGACCTTTACCCGTGTGTTTATCCGGAAAGAGGTCTTTCCAGCATATAACTGTTCCCGGATGAAAAGCCTGCCCTCGGCCTTGGCTGCCCGATATAACGACAATTCCTCATTGTCCCGTTTCTGGCTGCATTCACCGCACAATCCATTTTCCAGAGCATTAATCTCCATCGCGACGTTACATACCTCACAATATCCCGCCTCTCTCAAATTGTCCTTTCGGCAGACGGGACATCTCTCATCGTTGCTCTCAACGACACCGCACACTGTACAAAATGCTTTCATAGTAAATCCTCCAATCTCTGGCTCCAACCTGGTTATTTATTTCTCGATGACAAAACAAGCTCACTCGTCTGATACGGCATGCAGCATTCGTCGAATTCATTTTCACAATTCCCGAACGCCTGACCGGAGCCGCAGCCACATAAATCGAGTCCGTAGTGATTGACGCAGTGGTTGCAGGTATTAAATTCAGGTATAAGGGTGACCGCGATTTCTCCAATCCGCTCTGCCAATTCCAAAGGGAATACTAAACTGAGCCTTCCAGAATGACAGAAATAATTCTCGTATAGTCGACTCATAATTACGGCGCCGCATTTGCACAGGCTGATCCCGCTAATGCCATACTCGACTTGCAGGCACAAATCGCGGGAATCTTGGCTTTCTCTAAGGTCTATTTGTTTACAATCGCATAAACTGGTATTCAGTTCCGACACTCCTTTCGTCTGCAATATTTATCGTTGTATATATGTCAGATGCTCCAGTGCTGCAATCTTTCTCAGACAATAAAAAAGAGTCCTGCATTAATGCAAGACCCTTAGCGAAATTCGACTATAGGTTCACGCGCTTTCCCCTTCCGAATCAGCGGCGGCTTTTACCGCTTTCGCAGCTTCGGAAGCCTTTTTCCTGAGATCCATGGCAAGCTTGTAGCGCCGGGCAAAATTGACCGTATTAAAGTCCCGCATTGTATAAAACATCTTGTTAATCATCGTAATGAATCTCTTTGCGGTCATTGCCATTGAGGCTTCTACCTCTTCAACAGCGCTCGTATGGATTACTTCGATAGATCCTGTACTGCTTTCTACCAGGTGGGCGTAGTAGTTCCTGATCTTTACAGTATAAGGTAATTCCGATTCTGTGCTTAAAAACATGCTGATATCGTAAACCATACAGCGACCGTCTTCATCCCTGTTGGATTTCAGGAATTTATCCTTCTCATCATAAATCATAAGGATAGGCGATGTTGAAAGAGGTGCCAGGTTTCCTTCCTCATACAATTGCAGCGCTTGGCTAATTCCTTTAAGTAACGATGCATTAACCGCAAATTTTCCACTGCCGTTTTCAAGCTGTTTTTGCAGTGCCAACAGTTTTCCCAAATTATCTGGTCTTTCCAAAAGCACTTCCGCTGGAGTTTTCCGTTTGAATATCCCATATGGGAAGCGCTGCGTAAAAGCGTCGGATCTGATATCTGCTGACAACTCCGCGTTTGCAGGCCTCTGAGCATCAAGCTGCATACCGATAGCATGTTTGGTCATCTGTTCAAGATAATAGATGTCGTTTTCAGGGATATTTGCATACGGATAAATCACCCTGTTACCGGTTTTATCGATAATTGTTATTTTACATCTTGAGTATCCCGGCGCTTCCAGAGGGCTATCCGTACTTTCTTTGCTCATATGCGGCGTATCGTAGAGCGCATCAACCGCCAGCACCATTTTTTCCTGTATCTCTCTGAATATTTGGGTTGGATACTCGACCATTTCTATCTCCCCGCTATGGCCGGCTCGAATATAGCTGCCGTCGGCAACCCTCGTATCATTCCTTTTTCCTTCGGAATCAGCCGGCGATTCTCAGTGTTTCCCTGATAAATTCACCCACCTCATTCATATTGCTGTATTGCACAGTGTCCATATCCAGTAACCGCGAAACGACGGTCTCTATGAATTTCCCCTCATCGCACAGCTTAATCAGTATGCTGAGCTGCGGGTCGTTCAGCAGGAATACTATCGCATCTTCTCCCGAATTCAGAATATGTTTCGTCATGAAATATGCCGTTTGCTCATAGCAATAGATTTCGAGCGCGTTGTTCATGATCGCTTTTTTGCGCTTGGAAAGCATTTTGGCTTTGAATGCTGCGCGTTCTTTGGAGATAGATAGCGCGCATTTCTTGAAAGCCTGTAACACTTCGACCCTGCTTGCTGCCGGAGTCTCGTCATCTGTCCAGGTAATAAATCCGCAGAATTGAAGCAACTCTCGCGGCGCAATACTGTCAAGGCATTGTGCACAGATGTATTTTTCTCCGATTGCGGCGTACTCCATACAGGATGGAATAATTCCGCCGTGCCATGCACAGGTTTTTCCCCGATGGAAATTCTCTGACTGAATATTTGCGTCCAAAGTTGTGTTCACTCCTCCATTTTTTCCGGAATAGGAGATCCGGTTAAATCTTCATGCAAAAAGCTTTCTGTTCTCTTCCAGAGCAACTGCCAATGAAGATTCCGCCGGCCGGTTATCCTTTGACCTGCGGTAGTCCTCCGCCTGGAGCTGAACTGCTTTACTATATGAAAACTGTTTTTCGGAAATTGTGCCCACAACATCTACTTTGCGAGGCTGCCCCATCTGCAGGTACTGCTGCGCCTTTCCAAACATAATGATATCAAACCCGTTCCCATGCAGCTTGAGATGCGATGAGTCCGCCCCCATAGCCTTGTAATGTTTCCCGTAACGAGGTGAAAGCGTAATGTCCTTAACTAAAAATACCGGCATGGGATTCCCCTCACCAAAGGGTGCGTACCGTTCCAGCTCCTCATGTGTACATTTCACATTATCGCCGCTGATTTCCAAATCATATTCCAGTTGGTTGATTGCTGTGAACTCATAATCTGTCAACAGACTTTCGATCTCAGTCGCAACCTCGTCAAAGGAGTCGTAACGAATGGAAAGACCGACTGCTCCGGCATGACCGCCAAACGCAATAAAGTGTTTTTCCAGCGGTTTTAACAGATCATATAGGTGGACATCCTCGGTTGAACGCCCGGACCCTTTGATTACATCAGGGTCGCTGACACTGTCGGTGAAAACCAGAACCGGAACCCGAAGTTCTTCCGAAAGCCTTCCGGCCAGAATACCCAGAATACCCTCGGATATCTTCGGATCGTAGACGCAAACTGGAGCTGCGCCATATTTACAGGCATCATCAATGATCTTGCGCGCCTGTTCCATATGTTCTTGTACAAGCGATTTACGCTGCGCGTTGGTTTTTATAAGATCTTCAACTTTTTCTGCGGCTACCTCTGAGTCTTCTTCGAGTAGCGCATGAAGTGCAATCACAGCGCCATCGTCATACAGCCGGCCGGGAGCGTTAAGAAGTGGGCCGATACGAAAGGCTACGTCATGCTCGTCAGGAGAGGGAAGCTCTAGCATATCCAAAATTGCAAGGAGCCCTGGAATTAATTGCTGCCTGGTTTTTAAATAATCTATTCCCTGCTTAACAATCCGACGATTATCGCCCAGCAATGGAACAACATCGGCAATGGTTCCAATGGCAGCAAGTGCCGTGCAGCTTTTAAGCAGCTTTCTGTTTTCCACTGCCTGTTTTCTGTCTCTCTCCGGCAAAACCATGTCTTCTACTTCAAGATATCCAGCCAACCGCTCCATCGCGGCTTGATTGCTGTCGATGAGTTTTTCCATATCCGCGGGCGTCGATCTCGCCGTTTTCAGTTCTTCAGAACTGCAGGCCAAGATATCGGCCATTACCGGGTCGCCACAAATTCGTTCCATCACAGCCTGACAGTTAAGTATTCGGCGAAGAAGGACTTTTTTCTCGGTGAGAATATCCATAACCTGCTGTTCGTACCCCAGCATCAACTCCGCCAGTTTCAGCGCCAGCCCGGCGCCGCAATAATGCCGGAACGAATTTCTGTCGCTTTCTTCAGGACTGATATGCTGATCAACGATGATGTCGGCGTCCGGCAGTTCTTTATCCGGCAAATGGTGATCCAGGATAACAACAGAAACGCCTTTCTCTCGAAACGCTTTCACCGGTTCGATCGCGGAAATGCCGTTATCGATGGTGATGACAAGACCTTCGTCGCACTCCTCAACGGCGCGCATGGATAAACCGTAGCCCTCGGAGTGCCGCTTGGGAAGGCGGATTACCGGCTTCCCTCCCAGTCGCCGCAGTGTCAGGTCTAAAATAGCGATTGATGTAATTCCATCCGCATCATAATCGCCAAAGAGGAAGAGGAACTCCTCGTCTTCCAGAGCCTGCCGTATTCTTTGCGCGGCGTCTGCAAGCCCCTTAATTCTCGCAGCCGGTACCGGCCGCGGATTTAGCAGCTCGCTTATGCTCACACCGCTTTTTTTCTCGATGACCTCTTGCAGCGATGTTGCCGTCCCTTTTTTTACCCAATCCAAGCTTGACCCTCCTTTCTGGTTTCCGGCTCGTATTCAATGCATACAATCTTTGACACTCCTTTCTTCTCAATACGATACCAAATTGATAATGTTAGAAAGGGGTTATACACAAGACCGGAAGAATTTTACGCAGAGATAAGTTGGGAGGGAGGTAGTTTTGAGGGGCAAATCCCGCACCCCGGACCCCTCCAAAGAGCGGGAACAGAATCAGATAGAATTATCACCGTCAATTTGATTTCTTCTTATAAACAAGAAAAAGCTCCAAAACCCGCCTATCGGATCTTGGAGCTTTTTTGCAGATTAGCAAAACCGCAGAATAATTACTTAATTATAGTCTAACTGTTAGTATTCAAGGCTGCTTGTTCTCTTGCCCCAAAAAGTTCCTAGATCGCAGTCGTGTACTCGCTTGCACATTACGTCCATCTTTTCCTTTATAAGGGCAATTTCCTCCGGTGTTGGCTTATAATCAATTATTATCTCCTCATTTTCGCAGTCCATTAAGAGGAAACATCTAACTGAGCTGTTATCGGGGTTAAACACAGCATACATATTTAGCGCATTTATGTCATCATATGCGTCTAGTGAAAATTTACCGACAACATCAAACCATGTGCAAACATGTGCAAGTATACCATCATCCTCGATCAATAACTCCCGGCCAATTGTAAAATCATCTCTCTTAAGAGACATTTCCGGAGTCATTGTTTCATTCCACGAACTATCTCCCATATCAAAATCAAATGATGCGCTGTCCATCATCCTGACCTCTGGCTGCGCGAGGAAGTCATTCAGTCCAAATTCTATAATTAATGCAAGGAGGTGGTCCGGTACGGGGTCGCTCCCGAAGTCAGGGTTCCCAAACTCGAATTCTTCAGAATGAACATGCCAGTCCCGGTCACCGGGATGTTTTTCGCAGATATCTACATAGGATTCCAAAAAGCCCATACATAGAGAATCCTCCATGAATTGGCCATATTCCGTTTCAGTCCAATCGATGCCGGAAACTTGTACAACGGACAGACTATAACAGATATCGCAGGGAATGCCTTCCCAAATCTGCTTGAGCAATGCTTTTTGCCTTCTTGATAACTTCATGGTACATTCCCGCTTACCAGGCAGAGCGTGTGTCGGCTTGTTACTTTGCTTACCACTCATTTAAACAAAATCTCCTATATTCGCGGTGTTCCCGCCCGCGTTCATTTGATCCAGTATCCTCTGGCCAACACGGCATGCCTCCCAAAGCCTTCTCAGCTCTGATTCCCGGCCTTTCATATAATGGTCGGCTCTTTCTGACACCGCCATGTCGCGATTATCAATGAATCGAACGATATGATCACCATAAACAATATAATCGTCAGTGACGATGCGGTCGGTAAAAGGTAGTATCGTTTTCCCTTTGCTGAATGATATTGCTGCGGTATCGATCTCCTTTGGCAAATCGACAGGCATTATTTCAGCGGAATCGGAAAGCATCGCTTGGTTGGCGACCCGCCTTTCTACCTCTTCCTTGATCGCCTGGATCATGCTTTTCTTCAGTTCCCCCTCGCTTTCTGGGTATGGTTGATCTTTCCTGTGTATCCAGCACATATCAGCCGGATGCTTTAAAGCATAGCCGATCCCAGTCAATCGAGAGCAAAAGCCCAAATAATCCATTGCTTTTGTAGATGTTAAAGGGAAGTAAATGTCTTTGAACTCCGTGCCGTACAAAAAATCAATATTCTCGCTGTACTGCAGTTTGAAATAATAAAAGGCTGCTTTTGCATGCCCTGTATCCACTCTGAAGCGGCATTCTCTACTATTCGCATCTGACAGAAATGCGCGAACTGCCTCGCCTGCCTCGCCAAAATCGTTGTATACGCGCACAGGTGCTTCCAAGATGTCCTTCTGAGTCAGTTTATTTGCCTCGCGAACCAATTCCAGCAGCTTTTCCTGCTCCTCACTTATGTTAAGAACCTGGGCGAGTTCATCACAGAGATTCTCCTCCCTTTGTTGGAGTATATCCGTGTTTTCGTAAGCGTAACTGATTCTGTCCAAAAGCTTCTCGGCTCTGGCTTGCGCATCATCTGAATTTACGAACGCCGATTCTCTCAGAAAAAGCATCAGCATGCTCTGAAAAGATTTTTGGAAATGGTTCATTCCTCTATTATCCATCATTTACTTGTACTCCTTTTATTGTGTATAGAGCTCGGTGCGCTCCTTCATTACGTCCAGCTCGTGCAGTTCCTGTCCCTTATGTATGGACTTCGGTCACCGTTCACTTCATCAGTGCCTTCACATGGCAGCTATTCATAATTCAAAGGCGGATATATTCGCCTTGGAAGCGACGCCAGACAGATTTGAGGTGTGCTGTTTTTCAACTATCTGGGATCCCTTTAATTCATTTTGTGGTCAGCAAACCACACTTCCCCAAAAGGGGCGCCCGCCTTGGTTCTATTAAGGTGGGCAGTTTGTTTACTGCGATTCAAAGGGCTGGCATCCTTCAAGACCGAGGGCCATTCGACCAATGGTAATGAATGATGGATTCCAATATTCATCTTTTATGTATTCCTCCAGGTCGTCTATGCTTTCACAGTATAACTTCGTCTCATGCAGCTCATAACCATAGCCGGGTCGTACCTCCAGTGGCAGGGTTCTTTGATGGCTGCCCAACAAGAATGATATAGTCATATTCTCCCGGTCGATTTTGATGAAAACCTCCAGATGCGGATTGTTCGTGTTAATCGAATGATTGTAACCGTCCGGCACATCGGTGTGATAAATCTGGTTATCGCTTATTCTGTCACAGACGACATAGGTTTTAGGATCAAGCACCAGATTTTCAGAGAAGTCAGGCATAGAGACGATTAGGTCATATTGACTCGCCTTGATTTCTTCAAGCAAAGCATCCTTTGTGATGAATTCTGTCCGGTTTCTGAAATATCCCTGCGTAAAATCACAGTCGTCAGGAATACCGCGGCCTACAAAAAATTTGGAGTCTTCATAGGTGTTTTCCACTGCTTCCAAGAGGGCCGTTTTTTGCATTGCAAGCATTCCGTCACTTTTTTGCTCTATCATTGCACACTGTCCTTTCTTTGTTTCGTTGCGATTTACTAAAACATCTTCCAGGGCCTTTTCAGCCAAATAACCGGTATAGGAACCATAATCCTTGATTGCTTCGAGGCTTTCCTGTAACGATCCTTCCCGTGAAGCCTCCTTCAGCATGCCGTATATCGAACACAGGACGATCCGTTTGACATAAACCCGTAATTGGGCTGCTTGTCCCAAAACGGCCAGTAAATCGGATTGCCGTCCTCACCGTCGATGTACCTGCATCTGTTTTCATGCCTGCACACCATCGGGACACGGGCGTCTGGATGGGCTCCGGCGGCTCGCTCTTCTTCCATCAGGGACACGGGGGAAAGGATGCTTATGCCGTCCTTCCCCATATGTCTCTGTTATCCGGCTATATAGCCATCTCCAGCTCCTTTTCCTTAGCCCATCTGGCAAGGAAGGTTTGCTCCTCCTGGGATACCTGGCGGCGTGCATAGCCCTCAGCCTGCACAACCTTTCCGCCGGCCACCTGCACGGTGACCATGGGCACTTCCGGCTTGCGGGCCTGCCGCAGAAAAAGGACCGCACACTCCTCGTCTGCCACGCGCTTGATATAGCTTTTGACGCAGTGGCTCAGGGTAAGCCCCTCGTCCGCCAGCTCCGCGGCCTTCTCGGGAACCACAATGCAGAAGCTGTGCTCCGAAAAGGCGAGCGGCTTGTACCGCTCCATGATCACCGGGAATTTCGCGCTTTCCAGCCTGAAATCCTGGGTGATCAAGTTGTTCTTGAGCGTCAGAATATCGTGCGACGTCTGCAATGTTTTGGGATATTTGTCCTTGATCTTCCCGTACACCTCGAGCTGGAGCCACAGGCAGTCGTCGTAGGTTGTTAAAACGCTTTTCGACA
>Ga0153945_1000093_pt1 | contig 27323 bp, 25 predicted proteins | sample TSNJ029MetaG_FD_104720 | JGI IMG/M metagenome (GOLD analysis project Ga0153945, IMG submission 104720) | Attine ant fungus gardens microbial communities from New Jersey, USA - TSNJ029 MetaG | ecosystem: Host-associated > Fungi > Mycelium > Unclassified | place: USA: New Jersey, Wharton State...
CGAAATTGAAATGTGGCCGTGTTTTGTATTTTCTGTGTCACCCTTACCCCAGACAACAACTGCGCCCGCAGGAAGGTTTTTAAGTTCATCTTTTGAAACAGCGCCTTTTGGTACTTCTACAAAGTCACTTCTTTTAGCGAGTTGGTCTGCTGCCATATAGGCAGAGCCCCCGGTTAGGCCAGTCACCCCGACTTTCTTGAGGGAATTTATAACACCCCTGTAGCACCAGCCTGTTGTACCGTCAACATTCAAAGCTGAATTAGCTAAATCAGCACCTCTTTGCTCGTTATAACCATATTGTCCGTAATTTCCCGCAGCAGGCTGTATCGGTCCTTCTTGTCTGCCCAGAGAGTTTGTTGAGTCTGTGTTATAGTTAGATGCAGTTGGAGAACCTATATTAAAGTCCGGGTTATACTCCGTTTCTTCTCTTTGGGCTCTGGTAAAATTATTTACAGCTGCAGAAACATTGCTTGTAGCAGTTCTAAGTTTTGATTTAAGAGAGAAAAGTTTAATTTTTAAATCAGAAATTTTTGACTCGTCCTCTTCTTTAGCAATTTGATTTTCTATCTTCTTAACTTCTTTTTGAGCTTGAGCTTGTTTCTTTTTCTCGTCCTCAACAAGAGTTTTCGCTTTTGATGCTTTATCTGAGCTGTAATTAAATACGCTAGCCATTGATATCTCGCCGGATGAAGAGCCCGAGGATGAAGTAAAAATACTCTCATCAGAGTTTGCCGTGTTTGCACTTGAAGCTGCAGACGTTCCTTGTGAGGTGTTATATTGTATTGTATCTTGTGAGTTAAATTGTACTGGCATTTCTTTTTCTCTCTTTATAAGTTACTTGCTTTTGACCCATTCTTCGGTTTTTACATATCCGTGTATGTTACCATTGTTCAAATCATATACATTTCTTTTTACCTGGTTGCTTGAGTTGCCGTCGATAATATGCACTTTGCCGTTTTCGACTTTTTCAACAATACCGACATGGCTCATACTGCCGCCTTTAAAAATTATCAAGTCACCCGGTTTTGGTATGTAGTTGGCTTTTGTTCCGTACATACCCGCAACAATTGCCTGTTCTCTGATAGTACTTACTGACTCTGTGAATTTGAGAGGGTTTTTGTCACCGAATGTTTGCTGCATACACCAGGATGCGAAACTTGCGCACCAAGGATTAGCAGCAGCATATCCTCTGTATTGGGCAATTCTGTCGCTGTCATTGTCTCTTGTTTCTTTTACTCCGATTTCTGCCGCTGCAGTTGCTAAAAGTGAATTTGCAACATCGCCGCCGTTTGAATAATTAGAAGTTGCGCTTGATGAGCCTACATTAATGTTTCCGAGCAATGATTCCAGATACGCTGCATACTCCTCATTTTCTTTCGACTGTTGGGCAACAAGAGCATTGTATCTTTCTTCCATATTTGTATTTGCCGTATCGACAGCAAGGTTGTAGTTATCTATTGCGGCAGTTCTTTTTGTTTCAGCCACGCTGTATGCTGCCATTGCATTGTCTATGGTAGAGTAAATGGTTGACTTTTCCATAGCAAGCTCAAGGAGCTGGCTTTGAATTTTTTGTTTTTCAGACACTTCCATATTCTGAGTCATAGAATTTGCAAGGCTTATAGACTGGCTGTTAAGCGATTCTAATTGCTGTTGCGCCAGCATAAGTTCATTAAAAGCTTCTTGCATTTCAGCTTCAGCAAGTTCTATTTCCTGCTTTTGGAGTTCAATTTCCCACTCGTCTTCAGATGATATACCGACATTAATTGCATCGCTATCTTCAAAGCTGGTGTCAACCAAACTGTCTTCCGAGCTGCTTGATGCAGCGGAGGTACTGCTTGAACTATTGGAAGTACTTGCCCCACTTGTCAGTGAAGTGCTTTGTACTCCTGTAAGGAAAGGATTATTTTGTAAGTCTGTCGGACTAATCGGCATTAATATACTCCTTATATATATAAAGTATATATTGTTAAAAAAATTGCCTTTTTTATGGAGAAATGTTAATGCCTGAAAGTAGGATTAAACAAAAATAACTTTGGTCTAATCTCATAGTGGCTTCCCGTAAAATAAAAACAAGGAGAAAATACAATGGCACAATTGAACGGTTCTCAAACAGAAAAAAACCTGATGTTTGCTTTTTCCAATGAAGCACAGGCAAGAAACAGATATACATATTTTTCTAAAATTGCAGTAAAAGAAGGCTATGAGCAAATCGGCGCCATATTCTTGGAAACTGCCGAAAATGAGCTTCAGCACGCGAAAATGTTTTTTAAACATTTGGGCGAAGCTACAAGAACTTTAACCATACAAGGAACATATTTAGTAGGTATAAGCAACACAGAAAAAAACCTTGCAAATGCCGCTATGGGTGAACATGAAGAAAATACCAAAATTTACCCGGGTTTTTCAAAGGTAGCTGAAGAAGAAGGCTTTAAAGAGATTGCCTTCTTGTTTAAAAAAATTGCGGAAGTGGAAGTACACCATGAGGCAAGGTATGTAAAATTACGTGAAAATATAATAAAGAATGAGGTCTTCAAAAAGCCCAAATCTGTTCAATGGAAATGTAGAAAATGCGGTTATATATTCAAAGGCAATGAAGCGCCGCCGAAATGTCCTTCCTGTCAACATCCTCAAGCGTTCTTCGAACTGCTTTGTGACAACTTCTAGATACGCAAAGGCGCCTGAACGAGGTGCCTTTGTCGTGAATATACCATATTTATCTAGCTCGCAAAGCTTATCGGCCAATTGCCGCTGTTTTCCTCTGAGCCTGAAGAGTAGTTAATCGCACCCTCAGAGAGAACTTTTATAGCGCAAGTTAAACCCTCACCTTCAGAGGAGCAGTTATTGTCTATGTCTTCTTGAGATGAGTAATAACCATATGGTTTCACGCCATTCTTAAAAAATTCAAAGACAAAAACATCTTTTCCAAATTGATTTGGTTTTTTTGAACCGTTAACATCAACAGTTATATACATTTCAGGGTATTTCCAATCGCCGCTTTGCACAAGAAAAGCAACGCCGTCTGATGTTACAAACTTATACCCTGATACTTCATTGGGATTTCTTACTGTCTTATTAGAAAGTAATCTATAGTCACCCGTTGCAAAACATGCCTCATCAGTTTCTTCACTACAGTCTTTTAAGATATCAAAGTGCGGTTTAAGATATTGCTCAAAAATACTCCCCGATGACAAGTACCAATTTTCAAGTTCACCGTGTTCTTGAACAGCGTTCCCCTCTACAGCCTTAAGCGTATTGTATGCTTTCTTAAGACCGACAACATATTGGTCTTTTGTGACTTTTGTAATCACGGCAGGGATAGTTAACGCCGCCACAACTCCTATGATTGCCAAGGTCAAAAGCACCTCGGCAAGAGTAAAAGCTTTTCTTTTCATAATTTATTCCTTTCTAATAATTCATCTTACCTTCTGACAGGACTTTTGTAGCGCAGTATTCGCCGAGAGAAGAAGTGCTGCAGTCTAAATTAACATCACTTGTCGGAATTGTGGTGGTACCACCTTCGGTATAAGAACCTTGCGGTTTAATACCCAGGTTTGAGGCATAGAAGTTAAATATAAATATATCTCTGCCAAGTCTGTTAGGACCTTTTAAGCCGTTAACATCTACAAAAAAATCGCCTTTAGAAGCGGGAGGCGTGTTGCCATCCAGATGGCTGTATGCCCAAGACATACCGTCAGATGTTACTATTTTATAATAAAAGGTTTTGTTAAGGGTACCATAAGAGCTGTCTTTCAGGTATGTAACCCCCTCTGCAAAACAACCCGTCTCCGTTGTCGCACCACAGTTTTTTAAGACATCGAAGTGGGGAAGAAAGTATTTTTCAAACATGGTTGTGACATTGTCTGGCCAGTCCCAGTTCTCAATAGACCCATACTCTCGTATGGCTTCTTTCTCGACAGATTTGAGGGTATTGTAAGCTTTTTTAAGACCTGTAACATACTGGTCTTTTGTGACTTTTGTAATCACGGCAGGAATAGTTAACGCCGCCACAACGCCGATAATAGCTAAAGTTAACAACACTTCGGCTAACGTAAACGCCTTTGCTCCTGTAGAATTTCTTTTAGAAATTTCCCCCTTCGCTAAGCCGCTAAAGCGGCAACAAAGAGTACGCCTCGTACCTCGGCTACTCCTTGCTTGCGCGGGGTCCCTGTCGCCTATCTCTCTTGAAATCGGACAGCTCAGCCCCCTCAACGGAGCCTTCGCCTCAGACGTCTTCGCGTCCGTCCGATTCCGCTTCACGCCCTGCGTGAGCGCTCTCGCACCCAGTTCGGGCTGTCGGCTTACGCATTCTTTCATATATTTGCTCCCTTTTTGCTCTCACAACACAACAGCAGTATACAGAATTTTCAGTACGAAAACAATAGTTTAAAATGCCTACCCGCTTATTTCAGTCTTTGGCTGCATAAAAGCCCTGACGTTTGTCAGGGCTTTTATTTATAGCTTTTATTACTATAGTTTATAGTGCGTTCGCTACCATTAACGTAGTTTCAGCAAGTCTTGTTGAATAACCCATTTCGTTATCGTACCAAGAAACTATTTTTACCATGTTTGTACCCATTGTCATTGTAAGCGCTGCATCTACCGAAGATGAATAGTGCGAACCAATGAAGTCCGAAGATACAAGCTGGTCGGTAACGTATTCAAGAATACCTTTAAGGTTCGGGTCATTGTCAGCAGCTTCTTTTAAAGCAGCATTAGCAGCATCTGCAGTTATAGGTTTGTCTGTTGTGAAAACAACGTCAACAACCGAAACGTCAGGCGTAGGAACACGCATAGCGAAACCGTTCAACTTGCCTTGAAGCTGCGGAAGAACAAGAGCTACAGCCTTAGCCGCACCTGTTGTAGTCGGAACGATGTTTAGAGCGCCCGCTCTTGCACGACGCGGGTCAGAGTGGCCTGCATCAAGAATTCTTTGGTCACCTGTGTAAGAGTGAACTGTAGTCATAAGACCTTCTTTGATTCCGAACACTTTGTCGATAACCGCAGCTACGGGAGCCAAACAGTTAGTTGTACAAGATGCCATAGAAATTACATGGTGTTTTGAGCTGTCGTATTGTTTGCAGTTAACACCGCGAACAATAGTGATATCTTCATTTTTAGCAGGCGCAGAAATAATAACTTTTTTAGCGCCGGCTGTGATGTGTGCTTTTGCTTTTAGTGCGTCTGTATAGAAGCCTGTTGACTCTACAACTACATCAACCTCAAGGGCTTTCCAGGGAAGCTCTGCAGGGTCTTTTATTGCATACATTTTGATTTCTCTGCCGTTAACGATAATCGCGTCGTCTTTTGCTTCAACCGTACCGCAGAATCTGCCCATTACAGAGTCGTATTTTAAAAGGTGAGCCGCATCAACCGGTTTTAAGCCCGGGTCATTGATTGCCACTAAGTTTAATTTTTCAAAAAGTCCTGTTTCAACTGCAGCACGCAGAGTGTTTCTGCCGATTCTGCCGAAACCGTTAATTGCTGTTTTTGCCATTGTTTACTCCTTCTAACTAGTAAATCCTACACTACATGTATATCGCAAATAAAAATAATAATCAATTAGAAGGTTATTAAAATGTTTAGTATTTTAATCAATGTTTTAACAGTTCAATATGACAGTTAGGAACTAATAATTCATAACACTTCTGCAAGTGTGAATGCCGTTATTCCCTATTTTTTGTTTTTTTAACTACACTGTTCGGAGGATATTTTTCCTTTGAAATAAAGAATCGGGCAGTCAAGTCGAAAAGTATAATATAGAGATATTTAAAACTTTAAGAGAACTATTTAAATTATCATATAAGATTTATTGTCATCCTTGTTATGCTGCCGCATTCGTTTTTGTCTGCGGCTTTCTTTTATGCTTTAGCGGGACAATTAAAAAATACTCCATGTTTGAACAATAAGGAACAATAAAGCGTTTTGACAAGAGTTAAATGCAATAGACAGAGAAACACATAACCCTCTTGGTGCAACGAGAACTGACTGCGGTATATACTTTTTCAACAGTTTACATATGACTTACAATCAGCTATAATCCACTACTATAAAGAATATCAGCACTATATACCTATAATACATGGTTACAAAATGTAAAGAAAAGTATATATTTTTTCAATATTGTAGCAAAAAACTAAAATATCATGTTTTATATGTTAAAATCCTTCGTAAGCCGAAGGTGGAGAGTAATATGTCAGACAAAATAGACGGGAATAATCCTGTAAATTTTAAGGGTGCATACAGCAAGCACGATCAAGAAAAGCCCAAAAATCTCAAAAGAGAAGAGGCTGAAAGTGTTGTCCCTAAAAAAAGAGAGAATTCCGACCTGGGTATAGGCGTATATGGCCGCGCTCAAGTTACTTCCCCTAAAGGAACTTCAAAAAACATTTTGCAGGATATAGATTACCTTAAAAATAACCCCGAATTAGTTGCGTTTTGCGGTGAGATGTTCGACTGTTATGCCGAAGATATGTCATATATCGATGCGGTTGAAAAAGCTCACAGTTGCGCTGATGTGTTTAAAAATTCATTGTAAATTTCCTTGTAATTAAGCCCTTGATTTCAAAGTTTGATGTGGGATGATATTCCTGTCATGCAACTGAGCACAAGTCCAAAACCACGTTTTGTTCTTAAACAAAGTTGAAGACGTCCGGTGTCGCAAGAGCTCGCAAGCTACTCACTTTTGCACACGTCCGATTGTCGGACTCTTTATGGGTCGAAAGTCGGATTTTTCAAACCGATAAAGGGTCTAGTATGGTTGATAATTTAGTATATTTTTTAGACGGTAAAACTTACATTAATTTAACTAACGCCTGTACCAACAGATGTACTTTTTGTGTCAGAGACATTAAAGAAGACGTCGTCGGGGCAAAACTGTGGCTGGAAAATGACAATGTAAAAGCCTCCGATGTCATTGAGCAGTTGGAAAAAATAAGGGAAAATATAGGGAAAGAAGTGGTTTTTTGTGGATACGGAGAACCGCTTTTAAGATTGGACACCCTTAAAGAAGTTTCAAGGTATATTAAAGATAACTTTAGTGACATTAAAATACGCATAAATACCAACGGCCATGCCTCTGCGGTGTTCAATAAAGATGTAGTATCAGAGTTAGTCGGCCTGATTGATTCGGTCTCAATCAGCCTGAATGCTGAAAATGAGGAAAAATACAACAAAATTGCGCGTCCCGGTATAGAGGACGCGTATCTTTATACGCAAAACTTTGCCCGCAGGTGTGTTGAAGCAGGTATTGATACGACACTGAGCATTGTATCGGGTTATCCCCAATGCGATGTCGATGTTGAAAAATGTGAAAAAATATGTGCTTCTATAGGGGCAAAATTCCGCAACAGAGAATGGATTGAAAAAGGCTATTGATTAACGCGGGCTTAATTCAAACTCACTCCCCAAATTTAACAAATATAAATCGTAAAAATTAATAGAAAGAGGAAAATCAATGAGTATTGACAAAATTATGAAACCAAAAGCTATCGCCATAGTCGGAGCTTCGGGTGTTCCGTGTAAAGTCGGAAACGAAGTAATGAAAAGGATTAGGGAGTATGGGTTCAAAGGTGAAGTTTACCCCGTAAACCCCAAAGGCGGCGAAATTGAAGGCTATCAGGTGTATACCGATATCGCGTCAATACCCGGGGAAGTTGATTTAGCGGTTCTTGTTACTCCACCGAAAGCCATTTTGCAAAATATAGACGAGTGCAACGCAAAAAACGTAAAGGGTATCTGCGTTATTTCTGCGGGTTTTAAAGAAGTAGGCGGAGAAGGCGTAGAGATGGAGCGCGAACTTCTTGATAAAGTTCAAAAATACGGTATGAGAATGGTCGGCCCCAACTGTGTAGGCGTTATTAACTGTGCGCCAAACATTCAAATGGACGCGTCGTTCGCTACAACCCTCCCCATAAAAGGCGATGTAGGTTTCATCTCTCAATCAGGCGCTCTCGGATGCGGTATTTTAAGCATACTGAAAGACTTAAATATAGGCTTTGCCCAGTTTGTTTCAGCAGGTAATCAGGCCGATATCAATGCCGAAGATATGCTTGACTACTGGGAAAACGACGCAGATGTAAAACAAATTTTACTTTATATGGAATCAATCGTTGACCCTAAAAACTTTAGGGAAAAAGCAGCAAGAATCACAAAGAAAAAGCCTATAATAGCCATTAAAGCAGGGCGCTCCAAGGCAGGAGCTTCCGCAGCCAGTTCCCACACAGGTTCTCTGGCAGGCGCGGATATGGCTGCTGACGCCTTATTGAAGCAAGCGGGCGTCATCCGCGAGCTTGACCTTAAAACTATGTTTGAAACAGCGCAGGCATTTGCTAAATGTCCGCTGCCAAAAGGAAAAAGAGTTGCTATCGTTACAAACGGCGGCGGTTTAGGCATTTTGGCCACAGACGCTCTGGAAGACAACAATCTCGAAATGGCGCAGCTGTCAGAATCCACAAAAGAATATATGCGCTCCTTCCTCCCCGCGGCGGCTTCGGTTAAAAACCCAGTAGATATGATAGCTTCGGCTACTATGGAGCATTACCAAAAATGTATAGAGGCCTGCATCAAAGATGAAAATGTCGATGCCGTAATTGTTATCTACCTTGAACTAATGGGCGCCAAGCCGATTGAAATGGCAAAAGCAATTATGGAAACAAGAGGCCGATACCCCGATAAACCTGTTTTGGGTATGGCAATGACAACGTCCGACTTCTTCCCGAGACTTTCTGAGGAAGCGGGCGAGCTGAATATGCCTTGGTACGCTTACCCTGAAGAGGCGGCTCATGCCCTTGCAAGACTGTACCGGCAAAAACAATGGCAAGACAAGCCCGATGGCCAAATTAAAACTTTCAATGTCGATAAAGCAAGAACCGCAGAAATTATAAAAGGCGCGATTTCTCAAGGCAGAGACCAGCTTACTACCCTTGAAAGTATTGATGTTCTTGAAGCGTACGGTATAAGAGCCTGCCGTTACGGTATGGGTAAAGACGTTGAAGAAGCTGTCAAAGTCGCAAACTCTATCGGCTACCCTGTCGTTATGAAAATTACTTCAAAAACTATCACCCACAAAACAGATGTAGGCGGCGTTGTAGTCGGTATTCAAAGTGAAGAACATCTGAGAAACGAATACACCGCACTCATTGAGAGGCTTAGAAGCGCCAACATCCTTGACGGCCTTGACGGTGTTATTGTTCAGGAAATGGTTAAAGGCAGCCGCGAAATGGTTTGCGGTATTGCAACAGACCCTCAATACGGCCCTATGATGATGTTCGGCCTGGGCGGCGTGTTTATCGAAGTAATGAAAGACGTATGCTTTAGAATAGCCCCCCTTACAGATGCTGACGCGGATGAAATGATTAAATCAGTTAAGTCGTACGAGCTTTTAGAAGGTGCGCGCGGCACAAAACCCGCGCAAATAGAGCAGATACAAGAGACGCTATTGAGACTTTCGCAGCTCGTTGAAGACTTTAAATTTATCGACGAACTTGACATTAACCCGCTTCTTATAAGCGAGAAAACAGGCGAAGGTATTGCCGTAGACGGCCGTATCAAAGTCAGAATGGACGAAGCAAAAGCTGCTTTGGGCTAAAGAGTTAATAAATAACAAAAACGCCTTCCTTGGAAACAGGGAGGCATTTTTGTATCTGATTAATAGTTCATCGCACCTTCTGCAAGGACTTTTGCGGCACAGTAGTGGCCGTCGGAAGAAGTGCTGCAGCTTGAATCAACCTCACTTGTCGGAATCGGGGTAATGCCGTCGTCCTCATAAGAACCTCTCGGTTTAATACCCAGGTTTGAAGAGTAGGCAGTAAACAAAAATATATCTCTGCCAATTCTGTTTGGGCCCTTTAAACCGTTAACATCTACATGGAAAGTGCCCCTCCAATACAGAGGAGCTGTATTGTCTTCTTCGTAATACACCCAAGCCATACCGTCAGATGTTATTATTCTGTAATTACTGGTGGAATTAAAATTACTCGAATAGCTGCCACCCAAGTCTGTAAGCCCCTCTGCAAAGCAGCCTTTTTCTGTTGTCGCGCCGCAGTTTTTTAGGACATCAAAGTAGGGCAGGAAGTATTTTTCAAAGTCAGTAATGGTGTCAACCCAAGTCCAACTCTCCATGGGACCGTGTTCTTGTATGGCTTCTCTTTCAACCGCCTTAAGCGTATTGTAAGCCTTCTTGAGACCTGTAACATACTGGTCTTTAGTGACCTTTGTAACAACGGCGGGGATAGTAAGCGCAGCAACAACTCCTATAATAGCCAAAGTTAAAAGCACCTCTGCTAGCGTAAACGCACGGACGTGGCAGGGCTTTGGCCCGAACGTCCTTTGTGAGGTCTCCGTTGAGCGGAATAGAAGGGAGCTGATGCGAAGCAAAGCTCCTGAGCGAGGGAAATGTTGAATTTTCCGAGCGCTTCGTATTCCAAGACAGGGGGCCGAACTGTGCGTATTGTACGACAAACAAGAAATCTTCGATTTCATAGTTTGACGGATGCAAAGCCAAGAAAGCGTAAACGCTCTTCTTTTCATTATTATACCTCTCTAATAATCCATCTTACCTTCTGCAAGGACTTTCGCGGCACAGTACTCGCCGTCGGAAGAAGTGCTGCAGCTTGAAACAATCCAACTTGCGGGTATTGGAGTAGTGCCATCATTATCATAAGAACCCCAAGGTTTAATACCCAGATTTGAAGGAAAAACGTCAAATATAAATATGTCCCTGCCAATTTTGTTCGAGCCCTTTAGGCCATTAACATCTACATAGAAAATACCTCGCCTATACATAGGGGTAGTGCTATTGGTTCCAAAATACACCCAAGCCATACCGTCCGATGTCACTATTCTGTAATTTGAGGCTCTGGTGAAGTTGCCCGAAGGGCTGCCATCCAGATATGTAATCTCCTCTGCAAAGCAACCTGTCTCTTCTGTCGCTCCGCAGTTTTTTAAGATATCAAAGTGGGGCAAAAAGTATCTTTCAAACGTAGTTGTGACATTTGTTGGCCAAGTCCAATTCTCCATAGGACCGTGTTCTTGTATAGCCTCTCTCTCAACCGCCTTAAGCGTATTGTAAGCCTTCTTAAGACCTGTGACATACTGGTCTTTTGTGACCTTTGTAACAACGGCGGGGATAGTAAGCGCCGCTACAACACCGATGATGGCAAGTGTTAAGAGGACTTCCGCCAGAGTAAATCCGTATTTTTTCATAGCTTTATTTTCTAAAATTTATTACTATCTACTCAAATATACTACAGCTTATTTTCTTGCGGTGCAAGCAAATAATGCACTAATACTGGTATTCCTGTATGGCTTCACGTCTTATCTTGTAGGCATTATAAACATTAGGACTGTATAGGCGTAAAAGTCCGTCTATTATACCCACATCATTTTCATCCGGTGCCAAAGGAATTGAGTCATTTTCAATCCTGTTTGGAGTGAAGGTTCCGCGAAGATTTGCAGGAATGCTCGTACCGCGAAGCGCAACTCTCTGGCTCGCAAGCCGTATACGGCGCATTCTGTCCTTTAAGGGCAGGCTCTCCCAGCTTCTGCCTGTCAATTTTTTTTCCAGCCTGTTTAGCCTGTGTTCATTGGATTGGTCCGGCAGTTTTTTTCTAAAATGCCTGACTTCCATTATTTCAATGTCTTTTACCATTCTCTTTGTCATGACCGCAGGCTCGGTTGGCAGTTCGTCCGTAGGACGCCTTCCGCCTTTTCCGGTTATGCGGTTTCCCATGGCATCTTCAATAATCAAATAGTCTGACCCGTCAGGATTGGGGTTGTCCCACGAGTAATCTTCAGGCACGGCTTTACTTTCTCTCGTACTTTCAACTTGGGTAAAGTCAGGGTCTATAAGGGCGGAAGTATCTATATCAATGTTTGCACTCAAAGCCTTGGAAAGTAAAAGAGCGACAGTCATTACAAGGAAAAGGGCAACGAAAAAATAGCGTCTGTTCATAATGTGTCACCTTAACAATCTTTACAATTAAAAAGACCCACCAACCGGCTACTCGGGAGTATAGTATGAATTTATGTAACAATGACATATGAAACTATAAAGTCGACTATAAAATTGTCGATTTAATATTTAACGGATTCCCCAATCAAAATCATACTATCTGATAAATATTTTTTTAAGGAAAGTTTAAATGAAGCGTTTTGTAGTGTTAGTTTGCATAATAATGTCCTTCGTGTGTGCTAAATCAAGTATTTTGGCGAGTGACTATGCCGCCATAACGTCAAATCCGAAAATTGCGGATGCTCTTCAATGCTTGAAAAGTGTGGGCGCAAATGATGTTATAGGTATATTAAACGGTAATAATGCAGATAGAAAACCTATCAGAGTTCACTTTAGAGAACTTGAAGTTTACGGTTTGGGCAATTGTGAAGCAATAACAATGAGAAACAAGGCAGGTAATATTGTTATATTCATAAACAAAAAACACGCCGAATCCCCCTCGGAAGCGATTGCTTGTTTGATAGCCCACGAAAGTCAACACCATACCCTGACCGGGTCTCGTGCGGAAGAGATAAGAGCCTGGATTAAGGAAGTTTCGACCTGGAATGCTTTTGTACGTCAAGACAGAACTATAGCAATGTCAAATGACAAACTGGTCAAGCGTATGAACCATATAAGTAAAATGTATAATGCTCCAAACGGTCACCAGACTGTTGAGAAGTTCGTTGCCAACCACCCTGCCTACGCAGGCTTGAATTAGGCAATAATAAAACTCTTACCCTCCATACCCCTATCCATACTAACAACTTTCCTCAAAAAAACCTCTTGCAGACCGCGGGAGGTTTTTATGAGGAGGAGCGAGCATAAGCAGAGCTTTCGGCTCGGCGTTCATGGCAAAAGCTCAAGTAAACTTGGCTTTTCACTCACTTCTCGCCATAATGTGAAAATTTATTTTCACATTTGCAGCGAGCGACAGCTCGTCTTGTTGCCGAATTTATGAGGCTTACAAGGGAGGGTGCCGTTTTCGGCCAAGTCAAAATGGCGCAGCCATTACTTGCCCATATCGAGATATTTGGCCAAAGTTTTAGCATCACCCTTGAGTTTAAAATATTCGGCAAATTTTGGCGTGGTTTTAAGGTTGTATGAACGGCCGTTCCTATCTTTTGTTCTGGAAATAAGACCTGTTTTTAAAAGCTCTGCCACGTGCTCATAGGCATTCGAGCGCAGCTCTTTAAGCTCCGACTGCCTTATCGGCTCTTTTAGCGCAATAACCGTCAATGTTTTTAAAACAGCAGGCTTTAAGTCAACAGGACAAAGCTTTTCAACAATGTTCAAATGTTCTGTTCTGACCTGTAGTATGTATCCGTCTTCGTCGTCTATCTCAAGCGCGCCGTCTCGTGAAGAGTAGTCAAACATAAGCTCCAAAAGCGCTTCTTCAATAATATCCTGCTCAACTTCAAGGAGTTCTGAGATTTCGGGTATAGTCATTGCGCGCGCGGTAACAAAAAGGGTTGCCTCGATTTGACCCTTTAAGTCCCGTTTAATTTCTATAAGATTTTCTTCCTGAATTTCTTCAATATTATCCGCACTGCCCAAGATTCTGCTACTCCTTAGCCACATAAAGCTGTCCGTAAAAGTCATCTTGGACAACTTTGTATTTTTCCCTTGCCACCAAAAACAGTATTGCAATATAAGCGGAAGAACGGTCAAAACCAAGCAGAGTAAGTTCTCTAAGCTCTATCTTTTTTTCGCGTTCGAAAATTTTTGTAAGATTTTGACTCATTTTTTCCACGACCTGCTCTATATACTCGTCATGGGCCAGGTTTTTAATATCCGAGGCGCTTAGCTTTGAATAGTTTTTTACACGCCTTTTTTGTCTTTCCAGAGTGTTCTGAAGAGACCTTTTCTTTTCAAGCTCCTCGTAAAATTCCAAATGACGGATAAGGTCTTTCAGCGTTACGTTCCTGCTTCTGTTCAACCTCGTACTCGTCCTTCTTTGAAGCACTTCGTCAAAAGAGATAATATTTGATGAAGGCAGCTGCATCTGCTCGACACTATCGGCATCTTCAAACGGGTCTTCAAAGTAATCGCCCTCATCAGAAGACTCAAAGTCCATAACATCGATGCCTTCAAGGATGTTTGACTTTAACTTCAGAAGAACCGACGCAAACAAAAGCGCTCTGCCGCAAAACTTGAGATTGTTGCTCGCCTTGAGTTCTATAAGTTTGAGCATATACTTGTCATAAACGTCAACAATATCAATATTCCACGGGTCTATCTTGCCGCTTTTTGCCAAATCCACAAGGATTTCAATGGCGTCCATCTCTCCGGTATGCTCTATAGGATATTCTTGAGCTGGAGCATCCAACTCTGACACAGTCTTTAATGCCAATGCCTGCTCCGTTATATCCGCCGTGTAAAAATCCGCTACGTTGCCGTTATGCCTGGAGTTGTTCCTCACGTCCGTCATTTGCCTCTCTTAATTTAATTCCGCTAATCTTCGTAACCCCTTTTTCTTTTTGAGTTACACCAATCATTCTGTCTGCCGAGTCAATCATAGGTTTTCTTAAACTGATTACAACAAATTGAGTCTCCCTAGATTGATTATTCAACATTTTGGCTAATTTTTCAACATTTGGTCCATCAAGGTGCATGTCGACCTCATCAAAGGCGTAAAAAGGTGCCGGCATGTGCTTCTGAACAGCGAACACAAACGCAAGCGCTGTAAGGGTTTTCTCCCCTCCACTCATACCTGCGAGACGCTGCTTTTTCTTGTCTCTTTGTGTTGCTTCAAATGTTAAGCCGCCCGCAAACGGGTCATGCTCATTTTCTAAAACAAGCGTTCCGCTGCCCTCTGAAAGCTCTGCAAATATTAACTTAAAGTTCTCGTTAACGCTTTCATAAGTCTTTAAGAATGTTTCACGTTTTAATGCCTCGTAGCCCTGCATGCGGTTTTGGATTTCAATTCTCTCGTTATTTAAGGTTGTAATCCTTGCCTTAAGCTCATTTTGACGATTCAAAACGTCCTCATAATCTGTCAACGCGCGCATGTTAACATCCCCAAGCTCATCCATGCGTTTTTGTAAACGCTGAATTTTCGAGGTGATTTCTTCAATAGAAATATCAACGGGCTCAATAGTTTTAGGGTTAATACCCGCTTCTTCAAGCTCTGCTATTGCAAGTTCCAATAACGGCTCAAGTTCTCTGCGGCGGGATTTATAGCTTTCAATCTGCTCTGCTATTTTCTCTATTTGATTTTCAAAATTATTTTTACCCTTTTCTTTTTCCAAAAGCTCATTTTGCATATTGTCGCGTGCGCTCTGAAGTTCGACGAGATTTTTCCCAAGCTCTATTATCTGCTCTTCAAGCGCTTCAAGAACCTTACTCAACTCCTCAACCTCGATGGTAAACTGTGCTTTATCTTTCTCAAGAATCCCGTTATCGTTCAAAAGCCTTGAAATGTCCGACTGACGTTGTTCAATGATAGTGTTGTTAAATTTAATATTATTGTTTTGCTTGTCTATTTCATTTTCAAGGGCTGATATTTGTGCTTCGGTTCCCTTGATTTGCTTTTCAATGCCCTGGGTAAGTTCTTTTATTTTGTTGAGCTCGCCATCATCAATGAGCTTCTCGACTTCTTCAACTTCTTGCTGCACCGTAAGAATCTTTTCGCCGATTTCAACGTGTTTTTGTTCAAAATCGTCAAGCTGCTTTTCAATCTTCTTAATTTGCGGAACAATCTCATTTACGCGCGCATATTTTTTCTCAATAGCTTCTTCGCTCTGCTCATTGTTTTTCACAAGGTTTTGAAGCTCTATCTTAGCGCTGTTATACTCGTTAGAAGCGTTTGAGAAGTCTAAGCGGATTTTATCCAGCTTGGATTCCAGGCTTTTCCTTTTATCCTCAAGCTCTTCGTGTTCTTCTTCAAAAGCGGCCAATCTTTCTTTGTAGTTCTTAAGCTCTTTATCTTCGCCTGCACCGAAAACTATTCCCTTGCGCTCTTTTGCACCGCCTGTAATGGCACCGGACTTTTCAAATATTTCACCGTCAAGCGTTACTATGCGGTATCTGCCCATGAGCTTTTTGGCACACTGCATATCTTCTACAACAAGGGTTTCGCCAAGCGCAAAGTAAAAGGCGTCAATATATTTATCGTCAAAGTCAATAAGGTTTACGGCAAAGTCTACAACCCCTTTTTCCTTCGGTAATGTCAGCTTTTGGGGCGCTTTTTTGATTTTGTTCAATGGTAAAAACGTTGCCCTGCTCCTGCCTTGAGACTTTAAAAGCTCTATGGCGCGGCCTGCAACATCTTCGTTTTCAACAACAACAAAGCGCGAACGTCCGCCAAGAGCAACACTCAGGGCGTCGGCATACTCTCCTTCAACTTCGGCGAGCTGCATTATAGGGGCATGTACACCCTTAAGGTTTGAGGACATTATGGTTTCAACGCCTGCACCCAGACCAAACTCTTTAAGAGCATTCTTTTTAGACTCTATTTCGGTTATTTTCCTGTAGGCCAGCTGAATATTGTAACTATTATCGGATATTTCATTTTTGGTTTTATCCAACTCGTCAAAAGCGGACTTTTGAAGCATTTTAAAGTCTTCAAGTTCTTGCTGCAAGGTAGTTACCTGCATTTGAAGCCTGTCTTTGTTTGCCAGAAAGGACTTTGCGGCAAGCTCCATAGCTTCAGCCTCTGTGTTACAGTTGTCCATCTCTTTTTTGAGGTTTGAAAGTTCGTTTTCCAAAGGAAGTTTTAGCTTAATGAGCTCTGTTTCAGAATCTTTCAGTGTTTCAAGTTCTTTCCTTAATATATTCCTGCGCTCGATATGCTTATCCGCTGTTTCAGATGCTCCGGACATTTCAAGGAGAATTTTCGTGAGCTCTTCTTTCTCCCGGTCAAGTTTTTCCTGATGAACCTTTAGTTCAAGCTCTTTTTTGCCTATCTGCTCTCTGGTTTGTTCGTTGTTTTGATTCAGGTTTTCAATACCGCTCTTGGCGCCCTCAATAGTTTTAAGGTTGCCCAAAATAACCCTGTCGCTGTTTGCTATAGAGCTTTTCTTTCTCTCTATTTCGCCCTTTTTCTCCTCTGCCTGCTTTTTAACTTCAAGCTGCTGGTCTTCACCCTGTTCGCGCACCTTCTCACAGAGTTTTTGATATTCTGCCCTGAATTCCTCTATCCCTTCGGATATTTTTTCAAGCTCAACTTCCTGTTTTTTCTTTTCTTTATTAGCGTCAAGTATATTTTGATGCACTAAGTCCAACGAACGCTTTGTGTCGAAGTATTTAACTGTCGTCACCTGTCCTTCAAGTGCCGTTTTTTCGTCTTTAATCTTTTTGTATTTAAGAGCGGTTTCTCTCTCTTCTTTTAACTGCTCAAGGCGGATATCAATCTCGCCCAATACAATGACGGATTTGCCCACCCTGTCGTCAACCGTTTCAAGTTCGCGCGTTGCCATTTCTATTTTTCTGTCAAAGTCTGCCACGCCTGCTATTTCGTCAATCATTTTACGGCGTTCGTTAGGGGAGCAGTTTGTAATGCTTGTGACATCGCCCTGCATAATAACATTGTAGCTGTTAGGGGTAATATTATATTTTTCAAGCTCAAAGTGCATCTGAGAAAGCGTGCATACCTTGTCATTTATATAATAGGTACTGTTAAAGCCCTGAGAACTTTTTCTTACCCTGCGTGCAAAGCTCATGTCGGGCTGCGGGGACATATCAAACGTTACTTTAACGTAGACTTCATTCCTGTTGTTGTGGGTAGAAATCAAGTCACCAACGCCGCGTTCCGAACGAAGAGCACGCGAAGTACTGAGACCAAGGGCAAAAAGTATACTGTCAACAATGTTGCTTTTTCCTGACCCGTTTGGACCCGATATGGTTGTAAATCCTTCCAAAAAAGGTATGTTCACCTGATTTGAAAAAGACTTAAAGTTGTCAATTTCTAATTCCTTAATTCTCATTGAGCTTCTTTGGTGCGCGCGTTAACATATAGGTTTGGCATCCTGACTAATATTATTAGACAACAAAATACCATACTATGTCAACAAATACACTAATATTTACGCTAAAAATATGAGAAATATAATAATGAGGAGCGAGCATAATGTGAAAATTTATTTTCACATTTGCAGCGAGTGACGAGTTAAATTGGCGCAGCCATTATAATGAGGAGCGAGCATAAGCAGAGCTTTCGGCTAGGCGTTCGTGGCAAAAGCTCAAGTAAACTTGGCTTTTCACTCACTTCTCGCCATAATGTGAAAATTTATTTTCACATTTGCAGTGAGCGACAGCTCTTCTTGTTTTCGAGGGCTATGCCCGAGAATTACAAGGGAGGGTGCTGTTTTCGGCCAAATTAAAATGGCGCAGCCATTATTGACTTACTTGCTGTATACAACTGCATAAAGTTCACCGGGCTTAATTTTGGCATGCCCTCCTCGAATAAGCCAAACACTGCAGCCTACTCCAAGAGTGATTACCCCCAATACATACCCCGTTGGGCCGACCCATACCGCCCTGTTTGCCCCTATTTGGCTTATGGAGCCTTCAAGCTTCACTGTTTTATTACCGTTTTTGATTAAAAAATTACCGATAATTAAGTCAGCAGGCACGCCCATGATGTCGTTTTTACTTATTAACTCAACCCTGCCGATTACGGGAGTTCCTTTTGTGAATTCAAGTTTGTCGCCTATGTAGTAATCTTCGGCAACAAAGAAATTAATTATCTTCCCTTCATGGAACTTTTTGCTTTTTGTACTCAATAATTCTTCGGGAGATATGTAGACTGGTGCCCTTTCGGCGTACTGTGCCGCATTCCCCTTAAGCGTTCTTTCAACAAATTCATCGACAATTACTTCCCCGGCTCGAGTTTGCATACATGCAAAGGGCGAACCAAGGAAAATAAAAGTCAAAAAAAGCGATAAAAACTTTTTCATAAAAACCGCCTGACCCCTGCTACTCGTATTTAACTTCTACAAAACCGGCGTCTTTATTGTTGAGCTTTGCCTCAAGCTTCTTTCTGTTTTTTGCGGATGTCAACAAGAAGTTTTGATAGTACATATTGTTCTTGTACTCGTTGCTTACAAGGTAACGCGGGTATTTTATGTATATGTGCTCGTAAACTCTCATCATTCTTTTTGAACCGTTGGGGTGAGTAGCGAAAAACTCCGTGACAGGTCCTAAATGCCCCATAGACTTGTTGTAGACAACAATCATGGCTACAGGGTTGTAGCCTGCATTTACCATCAAGTCTACACCCACTTGATCTGCTTTGTATTCATACTTTTTGGGCATAAATGACATAGCGATTGCCTGACCGTATCCTTCGTAGTAGTCAAGCTGGTGGGCGATTTCATGTGCGATAACCGCAGCAATTTCATTTTCGCTGTCGCAGTAAGACAAAAGTCCTTTGTATACATTTACGGATTTGTCATTGTACAGTGCAAAAGCGTTGACCACCTTATTGGTGTTGTAGTTAAAGACCACTCTTTTGTCTAATTTGTTCGCGTTTAAAATCTTAAAACCTACCCTGGTAATCATTTTCTGCATTTTAACATCACGATTCTCTGCGATATCTTTAATATCGTATTCGTCAGATGCAAAAACAGGCGCAACAATGCACACATTAAATACTATTAGCATCAATGCGACTAATAACTTTCTCATCTTCTTATCCTTCCCCTTTTTTGTTCTCTTTAATTTACAAACCTTGTTTCCATCGGAGGTATTAACCTTATTCTATCCAGAGGCCAGAAAATAAAAACCGACCTTCCGATAATTCTTTCCTTGGGTAAAAATCCCCAGAATCTACTGTCCTGACTGTTGCCGCGGTTGTCTCCCATCATGAAATAACTGCCTTCAGGTATGGCAAACGGACCGCAATACATATCGTCAGTACAGCTTATCCAATCTGAACTTGAAAGTATATAAGGCTCATCCAGTTCTTTGTCATTTATATAGACAAAGTGTTCTCCCATTTCGTTTTTGCGTATCTCAAACTTATCTCCCGGCATACCGACAATTCTTTTTATGTAGGCGATATCTTTGCACATAATTCCCGTCAGTCTTGCAAGATAAGAAAAAACATCTTTTTTAAGTCTTTCATCAGGCGGGTAAAAAACAACGATGTCGCCGCGCTGTAATGGCCTGTACCACTTTGTTACTTTTTCGACAAAAAGCCTGTCTTTTTCTATGAGCGTAGGGTGCATAGACCCTGACGGTATCCAACGGAGTTCGCCTATGAAAAAACGTATTACAATAACTGCTATGAGGACAAAAATTATCGTATCAAGCGTTTCCATAATGAACGCTTTAGTTTTTATCTTTAACTCTTTTTTTTGCCCCTCACTCAAAGACATTTTTCTACTTTTCCTTTAAAGATTCACATAGTGCCATCAAAGCTTTGTTGTCCGGACTTGAAATATCCCGCATAATTCCGTCAATAAATTCGTTCAAAAAAGATCTTGCCAAGCTTTTGGCTTCGGTATATGAATTTACATCCAAATTCATAATATCATAAGCAGGGTTATTTTGAAAATATAATACATAAGGCAGGGTATAAATACCGTTGTCGCTGTCAGTATCTGACTTTAAATCATTTGCAATTTGAAAAGCTGTGCCGAAGTTCAGCGCAAACTCTTCCAACATGGGGCTTTCTGTCTCGGAGACAGTTAAAGCAGACTTTACGGCACACAAAAATAAAAGCGCCGTCTTGTTTTTAGATTTTTCTAAATATTCCTCTATAGAAGGTACCTTATAACGTTTAAAATACTGAGAAATTTCCCCGCTGCATATTTTTAAAACATTGTCTGAAAAAATTTTAAAAATTTGAGGTTGTTCCAACTCTGCAAGTGTTTTCAGGGCCAGAGAAAGAAAATAGTCACCCGCTACTACGGCAAGCTTGGTATCAAACTTTTTGTGCAGACATTCTTTTTTGCGGCGCTCTGAGGCGCAGTCTATAATGTCGTCATGTATTAACGTAGCGCTGTGTATCAATTCTGTTGCCAGAGCAACCTCGTAGTGTTTGTCAGATATTTCGGCACTAAGAGCTTTTAATGTTAAAAACATTAAAACAGGACGAACCCGCTTTGAAGGCGCTTTTAAAAACCCTAAAATATCCTCGCAAAGTTCATTTCGATTATCTAAAACCAAAGCCTCCAATTCTTTTTCAAACCTTTCCATTTCGGGTTTGACGGAAGCCGTAATACCTACGTACCTGTTTTGCTGCATAATTCTTATATTAGAAACTTACCGTTCTCGTAAATCAATTGGTCGTCAGCATATATTGCAGAATTTTCTTTCATATTTTTGATAATGTCCCAGTGCAGACCCGAGACGTTTTTCCCGCCTGTTTCAGGGTAAGACGAGCCTACAGCCATATGTATAGAGCCGCCTATTTTCTCGTCAAAAAGAATATTTCCCGTAACATCCTGTATGGAGTTGTTTGTACCTATCGCAATCTCGCCTATAAACCTTGCGCCTTCGTCCATATTTAACATAGAAATAAGGAATTCTTCTCCTTTTTCGGCCTTAGCTTCAACTACTTTACCGTTTTCAACCCTCATCCATATTTTATGAGACTCATTTCCCTGATATATGGCAGGGAAATCAAAATATATCTCACCCTGGGCTGAGTCTTCAACCGGAGATGTGAAAATTTCACCGTCTGGAAAGTTGTTTAAACCGCAGCAGCTTATCCACTTTCTTCCCGCGGTTGAAAAAGTGATGTCGGTTTTTTCACCTACAATACGTAGTTTCGAGGTATTGGTCAAATAGTTTGCAATCCTGTCCTGTTCAACACCTACATTTTTCCAGTGGGCTATAGGGTCGTCAAGGTTGAGACAGCAGGCGTTTTCTACAAACTCCGTATACTCATCCAGAGACATTTTAGCCTCCTGGGCCAAAGCGTTTGTGGGATAATCTGCTATTACCCAACTAAGTTCACCTTTTGCGGCACGGTTTAACATCAGCTCGGACAACTCTCTCCTTGAGCTTGAACGTTTGGCCATCTTCGCCGTGTCAGCTTTTGCCATATTCTTAACATTTGTCGGAGCGCCTATAGAAATGTACCTGACAGCTTTTTCGTATTCCATTTTTGTCATAGGGTCGACATAGGCAAGCTGTTCGTCGTTCGCGTATTTAATAAATGTCTCGCTAAGGCCTTCAATGCCACAGCGTACCACCGGGTGAGCACCTCTTAGCAGCACCTGCTTATATATTTCCTTTACAAGCGGTTGTGCCTCGTGGCTCTCAGCACGAATTATAACAAGGTCGTCTTTTTGAACATCAGTCGAATATTCAACAAGTATTTTTGCATATTTTTCAAGATTCATCTTAACTCTACCCTTCCTGTTTACCCTTCTTGGTCTTCAAGGTTACCATGATACGATTCTTTGCCGCGGATAGAAACTCCGCGTTTTGAAGTGCGGACAAATTCTGTTAATTTTTTCACATACTCATTTTGCTCTACAGTCTTGTCAATTTCATCAAGCGCCTGAGTAGTATTAAACTCGGTGCTTTTTAAAATCTTAACTGCTTTCCTGATTTCTTCGCGCTCTTTCGCACTGACACCCCTTCGCTTTAAGCCTATGGCATTAATACCTGCAATAAGAGAAGGTATGCCCTCGGAATTTGTATAGGGGGGAATATCGCGTCTGGCAGCTGAAGCTCCGCTAATAATAGCCATTTCGCCAATCCTGATATTTTGGTGAAAAACGCTCATTCCGCCTAAAAACGCTCCGAACCCCACCTGAACGTGGCCGCCTATGGTGGCCGAATTAGCCATAATAACTTCGTTTCCAAGCTTACAGTTATGAGCAACATGCGCATATGCCATTAGAAGACACTTATCACCTACAACCGTAGCCGACCCTTCTTCACCCGTAGCCCGGTTGACCGTTACATACTCCCTTATCTGGCAGTTTGAACCTATAACGCTCTTTGTTCTCTGCCCCTTATAGCCCAAATCCTGCGGCGCAGTGCCTATCGCTGCAAACGGACTTATAACCGTGCCTTCTCCTATTTCGCAATACTCGAGGTATGCGTGCGCTCCTACTTTAACATCCTTTTTTAAAACCGTGTGTTCTCCGATAATTGCGTAAGGTCCGATTTCCACACCTTCAGCTATCTGTGCTGTATCAGATATTATCGCAGTTTTGTGAATTTTATTAGTCATATTCTCTTCCTCGCCACCCTTTATTATTTTAATGCTACGGTTAATTCCGCTTCTACACAAAGCTTACCGTCAACATACCCTTTGGCGTCGCACTTGCACAAAGGACCTCTATGCTTTGTAAGGTAGGTTTCCATATCAAGCCTGTCACCCGGGCGTACAATGTTTTTAAAACGAACACCGTCAACTCCTGCAAAAAGTGTAAGCTTTCCCCTATATTCCGGAATAGTTAAAATCATCGCCCCTCCGACTTGAGCGAGAGCCTCTATCATCAAAACACCCGGCATAACAGGGTTTCCCGGGAAGTGTCCCTGAAAAAATAACTCATTCATGGTGAGATTTTTGTAGCCTTTAGAATATTTTCCGGGTACACACTCTGTAATCCTGTCTACAAGTAAAAACGGATAACGGTGCGGGAACATCTCCATTATTTCCTGAATGTCCAACGATATTGGTTTTTCTTCCATCTTCTTTCTCTCCTAGCTCCCCTGACTATTTTGCCTGCTTTGGTCCAGTATATCTTTCAGTATTTTTGCAGCCTCAATGTGTAAGGCATGCCCAGCTTCTTTTACTACTATTTTTGCGTTCAATTTTAAAGGGTTATAGCCCGATAAATACAAGTCTCCGATAATATCCAATATTTTATGTTTTACGGGCTCAAATTCACTGCGCAAAACTGTCGTATATGTACCGTCATCCTTTAAACCCACGGTATTGTCTATAGTGACACCCTTTGAATATCCTGCCTTTTGAAGCATATCCAAGTCTTTCAAAAAGCCGAATGTTCTCGCGCCGACAATTTCGTGTATATTTGTACTGTCTGCCCACCTGTTTCTAAGGTCAGGATGGTCGTAATTAACGCTGTAGACTATTTTCGTAGGTTGTTCGCTTGGCAAAATAGCAATAAAGCTTTTATCTTTTTCAAAATAAATAGCATCTTTCAAGGGGTTTGCAATTTCTTCTTCTCCCACAAAACCTGTATCATTAAACTTTTCTATCCATACTTTTGCGCTTCCGTCAAAAATAGGAAACTCAAAGCCCTGAGAATTAAAGTGCACATCCAATGCTTCTATACCGCAAATAGCACAGGCTGCCATAAAGTGCTCCACGAGGGCTATTTTTGTAAGCAAGCCGCCGTTGTCTGTTGCAAGGGTTACAAAATGCTCCGTTGAAACTACGCTTTCAAGTGCCGCAGGAATTGTCACGCCGCCTATATGGAAACGTATACCCTTTTCCCGACTCGGTACAATTTCAAGAGAAGCGCTTAAGGCGCTCATTAGCCCGCTGCCTTCAATATTAAAACTAGATTTTAGCGTCTTCATTTAAAAATTTCTCATAATCTTCCAACAAATGTTGGTACTTTTTGTACTTTTGAACCATAACTTCAGCTTCGGATAAATATTTCGTACGTTTCAGAAATTCTTTTCTCAAAACCGCAGGAGCGCCTATGAGAATTGATTTTGCAGGGAAAGACTTCGTTACGCCTGCCTGCGCAAGTATAATACAGTCATCTCCTATGGTTATATGGTCTGCAAGTCCTGCTTGTCCTGCAATTACAACCCTGTCCCCTATAGTACAGCTGCCCGCAATACCTACTTGGGAAACTATCATACAAGCTTTTCCGACCTTACAGTTGTGACCTATCATTACAAGGTCGTCAATTTTTGTTTGCGCACCTATTGTTGTATTTTCAACAGTACCCCTGTCGATAGCAGTATTTGCGCCGATTTCAACATCATCTTCAATAACTACCGATCCCAAAGAAGGAATTTTAAATACTTTTTGGCCTGCCTTGCCTCCTTCAACCTTTCCTTCATTACGCGCTGTTTCAATGTTATCGGGGGTTTCCGTTACAAAGCTGAAACCGTCGGCACCAAGACTTGCGCCGTGGTGAATGATAACTCTGTTGCCTATTTGAACTCTGTCGCCAATGTTTACGCCGGGGTGAAACAAGCAGTTGCTGCCGATTTTAGCAAACTTACCTATATAAACATTCGCCAAAACGCTTGTATTGTCGCCGATTTCAACTCCTCTGCCTATAACGGCATTCGGACCCACAGCTACATTTTTACCCAATTTGGCGCTGTTGTGAACAGTTGCTGTAGGATGAATCCCTACTTCAGAGTCGGGACCTTCATAAAACATATGTAAAAGTTTCATCATTGCAAGACGCGGACGCTCAACTTCTATGGTAGAAACGTTGCTCAAGCTTACGCCAAGAGGGGTAAGAGCTGCTTTTGCTTTTGTCTTTTGAAGATTTTCAATTTCATCTTCTCCTAGAGCAAGCGCCAAGGTTGTCTCATCCGCAATTAGGGGCGGACCGACTTTTTCGACTTTGACGTCCGAAACTTTTGTCAGTATTCCTCCGACTGCCTGAGATATTTCTTCCAGTGTATATGCCTTTTTACTCACTTCAACTCTCCTCTTTGTGTATATTTGAACCACGCTTATTTAATTCGTTCGTTTGACCAAGAAAAACAATTTTTTGCGCTCACTAATTCATAATTGTACTATCAATTTTATTACATTCGCCTTCATTTTACAAATATTTTGTATCAATCACTTCATATTATTAATGATATTGGTGCTGGATTTACCCTCTACAAAGTCTATAAACTGAACAAAGCCGTTATTTTGTAATATTACATCCGACTCCGGCAGCGTACTCAAGTCATAGTCCCCGCCTTTGGTGTGGATATTCGGTTTTATAATGTCCAAAACTTCAACAGGTGTGTCCGTTTCAAATAAAACAACATAATCTACGCAAGACAGTGCGCAAAGAACCTCTGCCCTCTCATCTTCAGGGTTTATAGGACGATTCTCTCCCTTCAGCCTTTTGACTGAAGCGTCAGAGTTTAGAAGTACAATTAACACATCTCCAAAAGAGCGGCTTTTTTGTAAGTATCTGATATGACCGACATGCAAAACGTCAAAGCATCCGTTTGTAGTGACTATAGTTTTTTTCTGCTCCCTTAATGCCCCCAAAAGGCCTAATAGCTGACTATCTTTTATATAACTTCCCATATGCTTGCTCCTTGGTGTGTCTTGATTTTAACACGGAGCCGGGCAAATGTACAATAAAAAGCCGTTTAAGACACCCTTAAACGGCTTTAATTTTATCTGTATAAGCTCTATTTTTGTGCAGGTGCAGGCGTGAAAGGCTCGGTATTAGTCTGGCCTTCTTGCGGCGCTTGCTGCTGCGCTGCTTGTTGAGCTGCTTTTTCTCTTATTTTCTTTTGAATATTTGCAGGATCGTATTGTTGGTCAACGTATACAACTTTTGCAGATGCTTTTAGACCGTCAAACAACTTTTGAAGAGCTTCGATTTTTTTGGTCTGCTCTAAATAAGTTCTGATTTCAGGTGCAACTTGGTCAAAAGGTGCTATACCCGCTTTAGACCTGTCGGTAACTATAAGTATATGATATCCGAAAGGTGTTTCAATAATTTCGCTTATTGTATTGGGCTTGATTGAAAATGCCACATCTGCGAAAGGTTTCACCATAGCTTCACGCGGGAAGAAGCCTAAGTCTCCGCCCTTGTCTTTACTGCCGGGATCGGTAGAGTATTCTTTTGCAAGTTTTTCAAAATCTCCTGGGCTAGCCAAAAGCTTGTCTCGGACTTCTTTTGCAACAGCCATTTGTTTTTTAAGCTCTGCTTGCAGTTTTTCCTCAATTTGTGCAGCGTTTAGCTTGCCGTCTTTGTCTGTGCTTACTACGCCCTTTCTTATTTCATCGGTATTTGCAGCGATGAGTATATGAGAAGCCCTTACACGCTCAGGGAAGTTGAAGTTTTGCTTATTGTTGTCGTAGAAGTTTTTAACGTCAGCATCGCTTACTGCAACGTTGGCAGCCTGTTCTACAAGCTTGTTTACCAGTACTTCGTTTTTAATATCTTCGTTCAGTTGCTTTTCACTTACATTATTTTGTTTCATAACGTCTTTGAATTTCTCTTCGCCGCCGACTTTTTCAATGATGTCCTCTTTTGCTTTTTTAACGTCTTCTTCAGTTGCGACTATATTGCGCTTTTTAATTTCCTGATCAAGTATTTTCTTAACTATAAGCTCATTAACAACTCTATCTTTGGTCATTAGGTTAAAAAAGCTGTCAGGGTCTTTTAAGTCAGCTCCCAGAGCGGCAAACTGCGGATTGTCCGTAGCCTGCTTGTAAGCTTTGTCGTACTCTGCTTTTGTAATAGGCTCA
>Ga0153945_1000097_pt1 | contig 26618 bp, 22 predicted proteins | sample TSNJ029MetaG_FD_104720 | JGI IMG/M metagenome (GOLD analysis project Ga0153945, IMG submission 104720) | Attine ant fungus gardens microbial communities from New Jersey, USA - TSNJ029 MetaG | ecosystem: Host-associated > Fungi > Mycelium > Unclassified | place: USA: New Jersey, Wharton State...
AATGAACACGGCCTACCTGATGGAGCGCGTCAGCTTTGTGTTTCAGGACGTATTCCTGTTTAAGCAGAGCGTGGCGGACAACATCCGCATGGGCAATGGGGACGCTACCGACGAGCAGGTGGTCGCGGCGGCAAGGGCGGCCCAATGCCATGAGTTCATTATGAAACTGCCGGACGGCTACAACACCGTGATCGGCACGCGCGGCGTACATCTTTCCGGCGGCGAGCGCCAGCGCATCGCCATTGCCCGCGCCATTGTCAAGGATTCTCCCATCGTGGTACTGGACGAGGCCACGGCCTTTGCCGATCCCGAAAACGAACACCTGATCCAAAAGGCCTTTGAGACGCTGATGAAAAACAAGACCGTGGTGATGATCGCGCATCGCCTCTCCACTGTCCGCGGCGCGAATAACATCGTGGTGGTGGACGGCGGCAGGGTCGTGGAACAGGGAACCCATGAGGAGTTGCTGGGAGCGGGCGGGAAATACCGCGATATGTGGCATACCTACACAGAAACCGCAAGCTGGAGCATGGCTAAAAAGGAGGAGGTGCGCGCCCGTGCCTAAGCTGCAAAGCGCTTTTATGCTCAACGACAAGGATTATAAAGATTTGAAGAAGGCCATAGCCGCTTGCACGCTGACCAATTTTTCCATGATGCTGCCCTTCGGCGTGATGATACAGATGTTTATCGAGCTTATAAAACCACTGACAGGCGGCGAAATATCGTGGAACAAAATGTGGCTGCTGTTTGGCGCAGGCATCGCGGCGGCTGTCATTGTGTTTTTGTGTAATAAAAATGATTACAAAAAGACATACATCGCATCGTACAGTCAGGGCGAAAGCACCCGGATCGCTTTGGCCGAGCATATCCGCAGGCTGCCCATGAGCCTGTTCAATTCCAAAGACCTTTCCGACCTCACCACCAACCTGATGGGCGATGTGGCCACCAGTGAACACGCGCTGAGCCATGTCGTACCCCAACTGATCGCCAACTGCATGTCCGTCACCGTGATTTGCCTGATGATGGCTGTTTTTGACTGGCGCATGGCTCTGGCCCTATTTATCACCGTGCCGCTGGCGTTCGGTATCATTGTATTAAGCCGCAGGATTTACGGCAGGCTGCACAAAAAGCATATGAACGCGAAACTGGCCGCTTCCGGGCAGGTGCAGGAATACATTGAAGGGATCAAGGTCATCCGCGCCTGCAATCTGGACGGGAAAAAGTTCGACGCGCTGGAGCGCGCGCTGCGCGCCATGAAGCGGCTGGCTATCGCAATGGAATTTGGTACCGGCGTGTTCGTCACCGGCGCGCAGGTCGTTTTGCAGGCCGGTATCGGGTTGACGGTGCTGCTGGGCACGACGCTGTTGACAGTCGGGCGGATTGAATTGATTCCGATGCTGATGTTCGTGTTGATCGTGGTGCGCATCTACGGCCCGATTCTAGTGGAGCTGACGCTCCTGCCTGAGCTGTTTTACCATCAAATTGCTGTGAAGCGAATGCGCGACCTGATGGCGGTTCCGCTCATGGAAGGCAGCGCTGAAAAAGAGATCAAAAACTTTACTATCGTGTTCGACCATGTGGATTTCCATTATAACGAGGACGGGGAAGAAACCATTAAGGATATGAGCATCACCATACCGCCGGTCGGCATTACGGCGCTGGTGGGGCCGTCCGGCAGCGGCAAGAGCACGGTGTCCCGCCTGATCGCCCGCTTTTGGGATGTCAATAAAGGCAGTATCACCATCGGTGGGATCGACGTAAAAACCCTTGACCCGGAGCACCTGATGAGCTACATGAGCTTTGTGTTTCAGGATGTTACGCTGTTCAACGATACGATTTACAATAACATCTGCATCGGCAACATGGACGCTACCCGCGAGGAGGTGCTGGCCGCCGCGAAAGCCGCCTGCTGCGATGAGTTTGTAAACAAGCTGCCGGATGGTTATGACACGATGCTGGGCGAAAACGGGGCTACCCTTTCGGGCGGTGAGCGTCAGCGGCTTTCCATCGCCCGCGCTCTGCTCAAGGACGCCCCCATCGTGCTGCTTGATGAAGCCACCGCTTTTCTCGACCCGGAAAACGAGGCGCTCATTCAACGGGCCATTTCCACGCTGATCGCGGGCAAGACGGTGGTCGTCATCGCCCACCGCCTGCGTACCGTCATGAGCGCGGACAAGATCGTGGTATTGGACAATGGCAGGCTGATCGAGGAAGGCACAAGCGATGAGCTGATTGCCAAAAACGGCCTGTTCGCGCGGCTGTATAATATCCAGCGGGAAAGTCTTGGCTGGACGGTTGGATAATCCTGTAATAGATGTATCATCAAACGCCGTACAGCGCCCTTATCGTCGATTGGCCCACGGCGCCGTCGGGAACAAGGAAGTGGTCCCTTTGAAACATTTGCAGGGCAGTCCTTGTCGCAGGACCGAAAATGCCGTCCAGGAGGCCCGGATCGTATTGATTCAATTGCAGCAGCGCCTGGATCACAAACACCACATTGCCTCGCTGGTCAAAGAACACATTGGGAAAGGCCGCCAGCGTTTTGGGACCCAGGATGCCATCGACGACGAGATCCGCGTCAAAATCGCTGTTCAGTGCCAGCTGCAGCGCCTTGACCATCGCGGTGTTTGTTGCCTCGTCAAACACTCCGCTGAGCGGCATGTGCAGGCCGAACCGTTCATTTACAAGCCTCTGCGCCTCCAGCACCCCAGCCGTGGGGCACACCGTACACACCGGGCATTCGGGGGACGGCGGCGGCACCGTGGGCGGAAAGGGCGGTGTCACGCCCGGGATCTCCTTGAAGACAAGGTCGAAATACTGCATGATCCCCTTTGTGATGGCGGCAGCGTACTCCACCAAATGCTCGTCAAAAAGCTGATTGTCTATTTCATCGATGATAAAGCCCATCTCCAGCAGCATGGCGGGCATGTTTGTTCTGCGCACCACATAGTAGTTTCCGCGCTGCACCCCCCGGTTGCTCTGCACCCCCACGTTTACCACCTGGTCAAGCACGTACTGGGCGGCCCTGCCGGATGTCTCCAGCGGCGCTGTGAGATAGATAAAGTTCTCAACACCATTGGTGCTGGGTGTGTGCTCTATGTAGGAATTCCGGTGCAGTGATACAAACAAATCGGCGTTCGCCTGGTTGGCCATGTCCGCCCTGTCGGCCAGCGTTACATATATGTCCGTGTCCCGCGTCATAAGCACCCGGATGCCCTGCGCCAGCAACTGTTTTTGCACCTCCAGCGCCAGGCGGAGGTTATCGTCCTTTTCAAGTCTTCCGTTCCAGCTGGCGCCATTGTCCCAGCCGCCATGGCCGGCGTCTATGGCGATCAGTAAATCATCGCTGTATACCATATTCTAGCTCCCTTTCAATTCGGCATGGCTTGTGATGCCCACACCGGCTTTGCATAATAGACCTGCTGCTATAACATATTACGATTTTTAAGATAGTGTTACCGCGGCTTTGGCAAATTGGTACTATTTGCATTTTGAGAATCAGCGCTTTCTCAGGCCGTACATGGCGGAAGCGCCGATACAAGTCAAAGTGATAGAGAGTGGACGGGCATGCTCAAACAGCAAAAGAGGATTGGCTGTCCGCCAATCCTCTTTTGCTGTTTGGGGCTGTTTGCAGAACGCCCGGCGCCTTGTAATTGATCAGGCGTTTAGTGAATCCCGCACGTTTTTCAAAGAGTCGGCGCTTTTTCTGAGCAGCCTCTCCTCCTCGGCGGTCAGGGGTGTGGTGATGCAGCGCTTGATGCCTTGGGCTCCCACCACAAAGGGCAAGCTCAGGCAGATGTCCTGGATGCCGTACTGCCCGGTTATCATGTTGGACACTGTCAGCACCGAATCGGTGTCGCGCAGGATCGACTCGCAGATGCGCTGCACCGAAAGCGCCACCGCAAAATAGGTGGATCCCTTGCAGCCGATAACTTTCGCCCCCGCCGTGCGCACATCATCCTCGATAAACGAGAGCCCCTCGGTGGTCAGATTGTTCTCGCTGTCGCAACCGTATTCACAGTACTTGTTCAGCTCCACGCCGGCTATGGTAGCCAGCGACCAGGGAATGACCGAGGAGTCGCCGTGCTCGCCAAAAACATAGGCGTGCACGTTCTTTGGGTTAAGCCCCACATGCTGGGCCAGCGCCGAGCGAAGCCGCGCGGAATCCAGGATGGTCCCCGAGCCGATCACCCTGCTGGCAGGCAGGCCCGACATCTTTGTGATCACATAGGTGAGGATATCCACCGGATTGCTCACAACCACATACACGGCATCCGGTGCGTACTTCACGGTAGCAGGGATGATGTCCTTGATCACGTCCACATTGTTGGTGGCCAGATCCAGACGGGTCTGCCCCGGCTTGCGCGCCATGCCTACCGTAACCACCACAATGTCTGCGTCAACGGCATTTTCATATTCGCCGGCATACAGGTTGATCGGAGCGCTGAACGCCGTGCCCTGAATAATGTCCATTGCTTCGCCCTTGGCTTTTTCCTTATTGATGTCGATCAGTACGATCTCCGAGGCGATCCCCTGCATGGTCAATGTGTAGGCAATGGTGGCTCCCACATTTCCAGCGCCCAGAATACAAACCTTTTTCCCCTTTTTCATTTCCATTCCTCCTAAATAATTGCAAAAATGATAGAACAATATAATATTTTTGAAGCATTGATAAATATAAGCTATTGACAATTGACAAATTTCGGATTATACTCAATCACGTAACATTGATATTTTTTTATCAATGTTACGTGCAACACATGGCAAAATCACAAAGCTTACCAGCTCGATAAGAATGAAAGGAAGATGCTGATGAACGTCCATGAGTATCAGGCAAATCAGTTGTTCCGGGACTATGGGATCCCGGCGATGGAGGGCATCGTCGCGGCCACGGCAAGCGAGGCTGCCTCGGCGGCGAAAACACTCGGCGGAAGCGTGTGGGTGGTGAAAGCACAGGTGCATGCGGGCGGCCGCGGCAAAGCGGGTGGCGTGAAGCTTGTAAAATCGCCCGAGCAAGCCGGGGAAATTGCACAGACCTTGCTCAAAAACCGGCTTGTCACCCATCAAAGCGGGCCTGACGGCGTGCCCGTGGAAAAGTTGTTTGTGGTGAGAGGCACCGATATTCAAAAGGAGTTCTATCTGGCGCTTGCCATGGATGCTCAGAACGCGGGGCTTATGTTCATCGCATCCTCCGATGGCGGCACCGAAATCGAAAAAACCGCGCAGCAGAACCCCAATGCCATCGCCCGCCAGCCAATTGATCTGAATATCGGCGTAAAGTCCTATATGTGCCGCGCCATGGCCGACAAGCTCGGGATTCCGCAGGAATTACATAAGTCCTTTGAGCACATCATGCAGGCCATGTACCGCCTGTTCACCGAAAAGAACTGCTCCATGGTGGAGATCAATCCCCTTGCCATCACCTCGGACGGCTTGGTCGCCTTGGACTCCAAGCTCAACTTTGAGGACAACGCGCTGTTCCGCCACCCAGACATCGCCGCCATGCGGGATATCGGCCAGGAGGACGCCCGCGAGGTGGAAGCCTCCAAATTCGACCTGAACTATGTGGGCCTGGACGGCGATATAGGCTGCATGGTCAACGGAGCGGGCCTTGCCATGGCCACCATGGACATGATCCAGCACCACGGCGGCAGCCCCGCCAACTTCCTGGACGTGGGTGGCAGCGCTTCGGAGGAAAACATCGCGGGCGCGTTCCGCATCCTTTTGTCGGACGACCAGGTCAAGGCCATTCTCGTAAACATCTTCGGCGGCATTATGAAGTGCGATGTGATCGCCTCCGGCATTGTGGCGGCCGCCAAAAAGACCGATGTGCGCGTTCCGCTGATTGTCCGGCTGGAGGGCACCAATGCGGCCGAGGGCCGCGACATCCTGGCCCAATCCGGGCTGGACATCATATCCGCCGACACGTTCGAGCAGGGCGTAAAGGCCGCTGTCAGCGCAGTGAAGGCATAGGAGGAGCACACAGATGAGTATCTTAATCGGCAAGGACACAAAACTGTTGGTACAGGGCATTACCGGCGGCGTAGGCCGCTTTCACACCGAGCAGATGAAAGCCTATGGCACAAGCGTGGTGGCGGGCGTGACTCCGGGCAAGGAAGGCCAGGAGGTTCTGGGCATTCCCGTGTTCGACACGGTTGCCAAGGCGGTGGAAAAAACCGGCGCCAACACCTCTGTAATCTATGTGCCGCCGGCGTTTGCCGCCGACTCCATTCTGGAGGGCATCGACGCAGGGCTGGACCTGGTTGTGTGCATCACCGAGGGCATCCCCGTTCTGGACATGGCGCGGGTCAAGCGCTATCTGGAGGGCAAGAAAACCCGCCTGATCGGCCCCAACTGCCCCGGTCTTCTGACCCCCGGCGAAAGGTGCAAGGTCGGCATTATGCCCGGCCACATCCTGATTCCAGGCCATGTAGGCGTCATCTCCCGCTCCGGCACGCTGACCTATGAGGCGGTGGCGCAGCTCACAGCGCTGGGCATCGGCCAGTCCACCGCGGTGGGCATCGGGGGAGACCCCATCAAGGGCTCAGGCTTCATCGACGTGCTAGAGCTGTTCCGCGACGACCCCGACACTCTCGCAGTGGTTATGATCGGCGAGATCGGTGGCAACGGCGAGGTGGAGGCGGCCGAATGGATTCAGAAAAACATGCCCCACAAGCCGGTAGCCGCTTTTGTAGCCGGCCGCACTGCTCCTCCCGGAAAGCGGATGGGCCACGCCGGTGCGATCATCTCCGGCAAATCGGACAGCGCCGACGCCAAGATCGCAAAGCTTGAAAAACTCGGTATGTCGGTGGCGGCCACGCCCGACAAAATCGGCGAAGCCATGGCCGCAGCACTCGCACAAAAAGGGATTTTGGAGAAGTGCAAGGTCTGAACGGCCGCGCGTTTATCTATTCACTGAACTATGGGCAACACCTCCAGAATTGGAAACAGTATCTTTCTACAGCAATTCAAGCTGTGTTAAAGTGGAAAGTACTATAACGGGTTTGTCAAAATTTTATCAATCTTGCGAGTCTGAGTATAGTATGTTTTTTTCAAGATGTCAATAGCAAAAATCCATTTTTTTGCTAATCTATTACAGCATATCCTATTTGCATGATTGTTATCCGATAAACCAGCTATAAGATTTGTGAACGAAAATCCATTTTGAAAACCGAGGAGGGCAAGCACTTTGAGAGAAATAAACGCCTGTTCCATCACCGAAGCAATACGCGGCATGTGTATTGAGGCAAACAATATTTTGCCGGACGACGTATCGGACCGCATCCGTGCCTGTCACGCTTGTGAGCCCTGGGCACCCGCGCGGGACACGCTGGGCAAGCTGATCGAGAACATGGACATCTCCAGAAACGAGCAGATGCCCCTTTGCCAGGACACCGGCATGGCCTGCGTGTTCCTGGAGCTGGGCCAGGAGCTGCATATCACCGGCGGCAATCTCTACGAGGCGGTGCACGAGGGGGTACGCCAGGGCTATGACCAGGGCTACCTGCGCAAATCGGTGGTGGCGGACCCGCTCCGCCGCAAAAACACCGGAGATAACACCCCCGCCCTGATCCACGCCGACATTGTACCGGGCGACAAGCTCAGCATCACGCTGGCCCCCAAGGGCTTTGGCTCCGAAAACATGAGCCGTCTGGCCATGCTGCGCCCCTCGGACGGCGAAAGGGGCGTGAAAGACTTTGTGGTGGAGACCGTGCGCCTTGCCGGGCCAAACCCCTGCCCCCCCATCGTTGTGGGCGTGGGTATCGGTGGCTCTTTCGACCGCGTTGCCTACCTAGCCAAAAAAGCGCTGCTGCGCCCGCTTGACAAGCCCAACCCTGACCCGTATTACAGCGACATGGAAAAGGAACTGCTGGAACGGATCAACGCGCTGGGCATCGGCCCCCAGGGCTTTGGCGGACAAACAACCGCGCTGGGAGTCAACATTGAGACTTTCCCCACCCACATCGCCGGCCTGCCGGTGGCGGTCAACATCAACTGCCATGTGACCAGGCATGTGCAGATCACGCTTTAAGAGAGGAACGCGAGCATGGATATACGCATCGACACACCGCTGACCAAGGAAATGACCACCTCTCTGCGCGCCGGGGACACCGTTCTGATCAGCGGCACCCTGTACACCGCGCGCGATGCCGCTCACGCCCGGCTGGTTGAACTGCTGGATCGCGGCGAGGAACTGCCAATCGACATCAAGGACGCAATTATCTACTACGTAGGGCCCACCCCCGCAAAGCCGGGACAGGTCATCGGCTCCGCCGGGCCAACTACCAGCTACCGCATGGATGCCTATGCCCCCCGCCTGATCGAGCTGGGAATGCGCGGCATGGTCGGCAAGGGCAAGCGGTCCGACGACGTGATCGCAAGCATGAAAGAGCACGGCGCGGTTTATTTCGGAGCCATTGGCGGTGCCGCGGCCCTGATTGCGAAGAGCATCACGGCCTGTGAGCTTGTTTGCTACGAAGACTTGGGCTCCGAGGCGATCCGCAAGCTGACTGTGAAGGATTTCCCGGCCACTGTGATCATTGACGCCCAGGGAAACAACCTGTACAAGCTGGGCGTGGAGGAGTATTTGAGCGCACAGAGCAAGGCGTAGCTCTCCCCTGCTCCCCTGTCAACTCGAGAAACCGGAAAGGGCGCCTTTTGAATGAATTAAAGGGCGCCTTTTTCTGCCCTGCCTTAAAAACACGCCGCAGGCGCATCTGGGTAACCTTGTGGAGTATGTGCCACCCGCGATGGCGTGGACAAAATTACACGCCCCGGCTTGCATCTACCGGCGACCAAAAAGCAGCAGATGCTCATCGCGCAGATACTCAGAGATCAGAAAGCAATCAGGTGGGCCGGGTCAATGCTATTTTATCGAACGATGAAACCTTGCCGAATTTGGAGCTATCACAGGCAGGGAGGAACTTTACAGCGACTGGCTGCTGCATAGGTTACGTGTGACGGTTCGGGAAAAGCAGGCCTGATCCTGCCGGGAGCTTCAGGAAAGGCTGTTTTAAGGTGGCTTGCTATCTCTTTTCGCATATGCTATACTATCGCCGAAAGGATGATTTTCATGAACAAATATATTCCAAAGGAAAAGCTCGGGAAAAAGGCACGCCGAAAACTCGATGCCGAAAGGCGCGGCACGTGGGGCGGGATCAGCCCTATCACATGCAAGAGCAAAAATGAAAAGACGTATAACCGCAAAAAAGCCCGCAGGGAGATGGATTTTTACCCGGCGGACTTTTTTTGTTTTCCCACTTGACTTTGATATAATGACCGTTCTTATATACAGAAAATCAAACCGTTTTTTGTCAATCATCGTATCTACTACGAAATCACTTTTACCGTGGCTAACGATAAAGCCAGTAAATTTGATAGAGTAATAGTTTTACAAACAACAAATAGAATAATGGGGGCTATTGTTCTAGTCCCCACTATATCATAACCCTATCGAAATTTCTACATATTTTATTTTGTAACATCTTGAGTCGAAAAAGATTGATTTTTTGCATCATTTATCCGGGCAATAATAATGTTAAAAAAGAGCAGAGTTGCTTTTTATGCACTCTGCTCTTTAAGGTACTCGCTTAACTCAGTGAGATTGCTAATTAATGGGCAAAGTAGTAGTTACCGAGAAATCTTCTCAATGATTTCGTCAATTGACAATCCCTTTTCCTCGGCCACTTCGAGAACCTTAGATAATTTGGCTGCACGGTCAGCTTCCAACAAGTCTTTTTTCTGAGCTTTGAGATCGTTGATCTTGACCTGAAAACCCTCAATTTTGCCGTCTATTTCCGCGATTTTTTCTGATACAGGTTTCTGAACGCCTCTTGCCATTCTGCACACTCCTTAAATTAAGTATTTGTTAAATGTATTCTACTACATCATTGGAAAAAAGTAAACATGTTATTCAAAAGTATGTATGAAAAAGTTAAGATATTTCATTTGGCAAATTCTTATGCTACAACTGGTATCGTATCTAAATGGTACGCTGTCTTTGATAACCTCGAAATCTGCTGTGATACAATGCTGCCAACAAGCGCGGAAAATATATCCCTATTGACCTCGCGCTCAATCATGCCGATTCGGTCAATGGCCGCCGCCAGCCTTTTATTCTTTTGCCTTTAGATAATCAAGCTCCGATTGCGTATACTCAAAAATATCCACCAATCTATCTTTCCGTCACATATCCGCTCATAAACGCCAATCCAAAAGAGCTCCTGGAAGAAAGCATCTGCCGGTAATTTTTTACATGAAAAATGCCCCCTTGTTTTATAAAGCAAGAAAGGGACAATCAAGGAGGCCGGTTACCGACAGATGCTCTGCGCCCAGACTACCAGCCGGGGCCGTGTTTTTATTCTTGCCAATATTGTTTTGTACCGTTATGGTAACATAAAAACAGGCCACGGAAAATCCATGACCCGTAATATTTATAAACCAGCAAATTTCAAAAGTAGAAATGCCGGGTGTCTTCTGTTATTCTAATTGCAGCAACATACAATGAAAATCAAAATAATAATCCACCAGCAACCACCAAACCCACCGCCACAGTTATCATTACAATCGCATCTGTCATCGCACCTGTCGTTACATCTATTATTACAACAGAAGCAATTTCTCAAAATATTACACATAATATTATTCTCCTTAAAATTATAAGATAATTGTCAACTACAGCAAACGGAATCATGATCCGGAAAACACCGTTTTCATTCTGTTTGTGTATGCAGCAAAAGTACAAACCGACATTTCCGGTTATTTTTTCCCTTTGCTGCAGCACATGTATAGAGAAATTTATCTCTGCCCCATCCTATGCTAATAAATTGGAAAAGTGCTGATAGGTATTTATAGTAATGAAAGAATATTGAATTTCTTTTACACCTCAAATAGAATATTATTATATTTGATCTGATATTTATTTGAAAAATTGATTATCTCAAAATTCTCCAAAGGATATCTCTTGCAAACACTTATTCCATGTTTGCATTATACGTCGTCATAGAAACGATGTTTTATATGGAGAACTCTTTTTCCTCTTCAGTTGACCAGATGTGTTGTTTAAAAAATCAAAGGTGTTTTTTGAGAGATTTTCGCCCTTATTTGCATAGTAACTTATGAAAGGAGATGACCAGGTGCAATATTCAGATAACGAGCTTATATCTGAAATTCGGAAGCGCAACCGGAACGCTTTTGAAATTTTAATCAGGCAATACTCAAAACCGATTTATTATCTTATTTACAATATTCTCAATGTCTGCGGTACGAAAGAGGATATAGAAGAATGCGTATCTGATATTTTTTTAGAAATTTGGCAAAAAATCAATCAATTTGATGCAGGGAGAGGCAGCTTCAGAACATGGATATTGATGCTGGCAAAATATAAGGCCCTTGCCTATAAGCGGAAGCTGTCTGCGCTTGCGGTAGACGATATTGAGGATTACCAGCTTGAAGATTCCCGTGATGTGGAGCAACAGGTTATTGAAAGGGAAGCACAGGAAAAGCTTACTGAGACAATCAATACATTTAACGCTTTGGACAAGGAATTATTTATTCGCCGATACTATCTCGGAGAAAGTATCCACGAGCTTATGCGTTCGCTTGGATTGAGCCGTTCCGCTGTGGACAACAGGCTTTTGCGGAGCAGAAAAACGATTAAGGAGGTATTGTCCCATGAAAGAAAAACAAATAAGGAATATCATACAAAGCTTGGACAGTGATCTTCTTGACAAGGAGCTGGATGCCTTAATGGGTGAAATAGATGTTGATGTGGATTCAATTTTGACCAAAGCGCAATCAAAACTGGAACAGGAGCATAAAAAGATGAAAAAGATAAGACTGGTTCCCATTGTGGCGGCAATCGTTTGTGTGATGATTGGTACCACCGTTGTATACGCAGACGAAATTTCCGATTTTCTAAAATCTTTCTTTGGAAAATCAACGGTGTATTCGACTGTTGTAGATGGAACAGCGTACTACCTGGAAACTCCGGTCGATCTGGACAGTGGCGGTCAACTCTATGCCGTGATGTTCACACAAAGCGATTTGGAGCTTGTCATTGACGCCGACTTTTCCGACATATCGGTTGCAATCGGCGATGGAAAGGAATATGAGCCTGATGGTTATTCCCGTGGACCTAATGGGGCGGAATTTGGCTTTTATGGCCTTACTCCAGTCCAAGACATTGTAGTGACGTTGGATGGAAAACCGCATTCAATTCATTTAACCCAAGCCGCTGCGGCGGTTGACAATGGCAATATCATTCCAGCCGAGCCAAATCCTATTGATTGGATTCACATGGGCTACAAGCGCACCGACAATGGTGTACAGATTTTCACCAGCCTTGCAGACGGGGACTTAAAGCTACAGATGATTGGTTCGCCAGTCAAACGTGAAGTCAAAGCGACTTTCAACAACCAAACCAATTCATGTGGCTCCAACCACTCTCCGACCCAACCAATTGCCGGCTATGACAAGGATGGCAATGTCTATGAATACGTTTACGAGGAAAATCCTCTAGCATGGCCGGTCACGCGGTTTGAAAGCAATGCACCTGCCGGGAAAGAAATCACTTTGGAAATACCAGGGATTATAGTTGGTTACGGTAAAATTTTTACGAAATTCAACATTGATATTCCGCTTGTTGGCGAGGAAAACCATCCTAATAAAGAAATCGACTTGGGGTTGCAAAAGATGGTGCTGCAAAGCATTGTACGCACCTCCGCGACCACAGCCGAACTAAAATTCACGCTAAACACGGGAGAACGCAAGGAGGTTTCCATCAATGATACCTCGATAGACAGTGCCGATGTGCTTGGTGGCGAATTGCTTTGGAAGGATGACCTCTGTACAATGACTGTCACCTTTGACGAAGGACTAACGCAAGCAGAACTTATGGTAGGCTGGCCAAGCTTCCTTGTGAGCGGTGATTGGGTTTTCATCATAAAATAGCAGGATTCTCGCTGTGTGTTAGCAAAATATCAAAGCGCGTGGAGTGCAGTCCGCACTCCACGCGCTTTGTCTGACAGTGTGTTAATCAAGAACTACACTACTTTGGTTTTATCCTCTCGGGAATCATCACCGCTTTGATACAAGCCCCCGATTCCATGTCCCTAAAAACAGATTCCCAGTTTTCAATGTTTTCCCGGTGGGTGATAAGAGCAGAAAGCTTACCGCCGGAGGCCTCCATAATCGCCAGCGCCCGGTCCCATGCGGTACAACTGGAGCTGAAATTGAAGCGCAAATCCACCACCTTGAGCATGAGCTTGTTCCATGGCACCGCCACCTTTTCGCCAACCGACAACCCAATGGCACTGATGCGGCCCCGAATACGCACCATTTCCGCGGCGGAGTTAATGCCGCCTTCCGATCCGCTTGCCTCCACGATCAAATCCGCGCCCCGTCCGCCGGTAAGCTCCATCACCTTTTTGACAGCATCCTCCCGTTGGACATTGATGATGTGATCCACACCCAGTGCTCTTGCGGCGGGAAAGCGCTGTTTTTCATCTGCGTCAATCCCCAGAACGATGGTGCGCCGCGCACCCGCTTCCTTGGTGGCAAAAGCCGCCAGCAAACCGATAGGGCCTGCCCCTACGATGACAACGGTGTCTTTGGGTTCCACCACGCCCCGTTCCAGTGCTTCATGAACCACAATGGCAAGGGGTTCCGCCAGCGCCGCCACATCAAAGGGAACATTATCGGGAATAATGTGCAGCAGATGCTCCGCCATGACAATATAGTCGGTAAAAGCGCCGTCCATCCCCCAGCCGGGGGAGCGTTTGGATTTGCATAGCTGCATATAGCCGGTGCGGCAGACCTCACAGGTTCCGCAGGCCTTGGAATGGGGCTCGCAAACAACCCGATCCCCCGGTTTGAAGCGGGTAACCCCCTCCCCCACCTCCAGCACAACGCCGGAGAATTCATGGCCCAGTGTGACCGGGGGATAGTAAATAAACGCGTCCTGGTAAATATGCAGGTCGGTGCCGCAGACCCCTGTGGCATGTATTTCGATAAGTACATCGGTGGGCGCGCTTACCTTTGGAACCGGAACATCCATTACCTCTATGTGACCGACGCCTTTTTGGCGTTTGACCAAAGCTTTCATAAAACCTCCCAAGCAATCTGCTATTTTGGTTTGTGGATGCACAGGCCGTTCACATCATGGGCGGCCTCCATCAAAATTTCGCTAATGGTAGGGTGAGGGTGGATGGTGTCGCAAAGCTCCTCAACTGTCATTTCTCCCCGCATGGCCACGGCGATTTCCCCTATCATGTCGGTGGCCCGGGGGGAAATGATATGCGCCCCCAGAATCTCCCCGGTATCCCGCGCGGTAATAAGCTTGGCGAAGCCGTTCTTTTCCCCCACAATCATGGATTTCCCATTGGACATTACTGGAAAACTGCCCACTTTTACTGCAATCCCCTTTTCCTTTGCCGCCTGTTCGGTCATACCAACGGAGGCGATTTCCGGTGTGGTGTACACACAGGCGGGGATAACATCGTAATGCATGCGCTTGTTTTGGCCTGCCGCATTGTGGGCGGCCACCAAACCCTGTTCACTGGCAACATGGGCAAGCTGCACTTTTCCGGTACAGTCTCCGATGGCAAAGACCCCCGGTATATTGGTGCCCATGGTCTCTTCCACCACGACAAACCCTTTACTGCTCAATTGAATGCCTGCTTGCTCCAGTCCAAGCCCTTTGGTACAAGGCTTCCGGCCGGTTGCCAGCAGCACGGCTTCTCCGGCAGCGACTGCTTCCTGTCCATCCTTTGCGTAAAGCACCTGGCCCTCCCGGATCTCCAGCACTGTGGCGCCGGTATGGACAGTAATCCCGCTTTTCTTCAGCACCCCGTTCATAACGGTGATAACATCCCCATCCATGCCGGTCAGGATGGTGGGCAGCATCTCCAGGACGGTGACCTGTGCGCCAAAGGTGGAAAAGAGAGTGGCGAACTCCAGCCCGATAACGCCGCCGCCCACAATGACAATGGATTGGGGACACCGGGTCAGTTCCAGCAGAGAATCCGAGGTATGGACAAAGGGCTGGTTCGCACCGAGTATAGGGGGCACAATCGGCTCCGATCCGGTGGCAAGGATGATACTTTTTGCATGGATGGCTTCGTCTCCCACACAAATCGTATCGGCAGCTTGAAGCACACCCTCGCCGGTGATCAGTTCAACGCCCGCCCCTTTCACAAGGCTTTTAACTCCCCCCCGGAGTCTGGTAACTACCGTGTCTTTCCTCTGTGCAATTTTGGCGTAGTCATAGCTTCCCGCGGCCTCCACCCCAAATTCCGCGGCATGGAGTACCATGTGGTAAATTTCGGCGCTGTGAAGCAGCACCTTGGTGGGGATACAGCCGCGATTGAGGCAGGTGCCCCCCAGCTTGCTTTTTTCTATCAGGGCAACTTTCTTACCCAGTTGGGCCGCGCGGATGGCCGAGACATAGCCCCCCGGCCCTCCGCCCAACACCACAACATCAAATTGCTTCACTTTTCACCTCACAATAAAAGCAGCGGGGTTTCCAAAAGCTGCTTCAGTCGCCTGACAAACTCTGCCGCCGGTGCGCCGTCCACAATTCTGTGGTCATAGGACAAGGTCAGCCGCACAACGGGGTGGATTTCCAATTCACCCTCCACCACAATGGCGGTGTCCTCAATGCCCCCCACCGCCAGAATGCCGCATTCCGGGGGATTGATGATCGCGGTGAATTCCTCCAGACCGTACATACCCAGATTGGAGATGGTAAAGCTGCCGCCCTTGTATTCCTCAGGCAAAAGCTGCTTATTCTTGGCCCGATGTGCCAGGTCGCTGATGGTGGCACTCAAACTCTGGAGGGATAAGCGCTCCGCGTTTTTCACCACCGGCACGATGAGTCCGTCCTCCATGGCCACGGCAACGCCCAGATGAACGAAATGTTTTTGCAGAATGCCGCTCTCGGTCAATTCCGCGTTCATCATGGGGAATTCCAGAAGGGCTCGCACTGTGCAAAGGGCAATGATGTCGTTGTAGGACACTTTGGTTCCTGCCGCTTTCAGGATTTCACGCAGGCGCTTTGCCTCGGTCATCCGCACCGCCACGCGGTGGGTGGCCTGGGCGCTTTCGTTTAGGCTCTGCTTCATCCGTTCGGCAATGATTTTACGCATGCCGGTAAAGGGCAGCAAGGTGGTGTCCCCATCCCCCTTTGGTCCGACGGCGCTGAGAACATCCGCTTTGGTCACCTTGCCCCGGGCTCCGGTACCCGCCACATCCTGAATGGAAACGCCGGTGGCCTGGGCCAGCTTTTTTGCCAAAGGCGTGGCCCTTGCAGCCGTTGCCGCCAGCACATCCCGCTCAAGAATCATCCCCTCCGGACCGCTGCCTGAGAGGGCGTGGTAGTCGAAGCCCAGCTCCGACGCTTTCCGCTTCGCCCTGGGGGAAATGAACACCCTGGAGATGCCCGCGGCAGGTATCCTGGAGATGGGCGCTTCCTCTGCCTGACCGAACGCTTCCGTTGTCTGTGCTTCCATGGCGGGCGATGGTTCCAGCATCCCGGAAATATCCTCTCCAGTTGTGCCGATAACGGCAATCATCTGGGTGATGGGTACAACCTCACCTTCATCCTTGACGATCTTCAACAAGATGCCGGTGGCCGGAGCGTCTATGGTGATGGAGAGCTTGTCGGTTTCCATCTCAAAGAGGGGCTCGCCCTCAGTACAGGATTCCCCCTCCCGCACCAACCATTTCAGGATGGTGCCTTCTGTCATTTGCAGGCCCTGTTTGGGCAATATTACTTTTGTGGCCAAACCAACACCTCCTTAACGGCACAACGATGTTTTCACCGCTTGTACAATATCCGCCACCTGCGGAACAACAGCGTTTTCCAGCCCCAGATTAAAAGGCAGTGTACAGGGTTTTGCCCCCAAACGGATAGGGGGCGCGTCCAGATACGCGAATGCCTGCTCCACCGCCGCCAGGGCAATTTCGGTTCCCGCTCCCATGGTCCTGTGGGCTTCATGGACGGTGACTATCCGGCCGGTCTTCTTTACCGACTGGACAATGGTGTCCATATCCAGAGGCACCAAGGTTCTGGGATCGATAACCTCGGCGCTGATTCCCAGCTTCTCCAGCTCCACCGCTGCCTTGAGGGCAATGCCTGCATACAGCAGGGATGCAACAATGGTGACATCGGTTCCCGAACGCACTACACTTGCCTTGCCGAACGGAATCATAAACTCTGAATCGTCCGGTACGTCCCCTTTAGTGGTATACAACGCCTTGTGTTCAAAGAACAGAATGGGATTGTCGTCCCGGATGGCGGTGCGAAGCAGCCCCGCCGCGTCCGCCGGGGTGGCGGGGACCGCAACCTTGATGCCGGGAATGTTCATAAACATTCCCTCCACTGATTGAGAATGTTGGCCGGCATTTCCCCTCCCTATGCCCTGCTGGCCTCTCACCACCAGCGGCACCTTGGCCTTTCCGCCAAACATGTAGCGGACTTTAGCCGCCTGGTTGAGAATTTGATCCATGGCCAGATAGGCAAAATCCATATACATCAGTTCCACCACCGGGCGCATGCCGGCGGTAGCCGCCCCAACGCCGGCGCCCACAATGGTGTTTTCACTGATAGGGGTATTGCGAACCCGCTCCGGTCCGAATTCCTGTAAAAGGCCCCGGGTACAGCCAAAGATACCACCCTGCTCCGCAATATCCTCCCCCATGACAAAAACCGCCTTGTCCCGGCGCATTTCTTCCGCCAGCACATCCTTGATTGCCTGGGCATAGGTCTTTACACTCATCGTGATACGCCTCCTTGCATTTCGCAGAACACATCGTCCATGACTGTGGCCGGATCCGGCTCCGGACTGTTGATGGCAAAGTCAACCGCTTCCTCCACTTCGTTTGCAACCGTTGCCTTGATGTCATTCAGCTCGTTCTCAGTGGCTATTCCTTGCTCCAACAGATAGTCATTCAACCGCTTGATGGGGCATTTTTCCACCCAGGCCGCCACCTCTTCCCGGGTGCGGTAAACCTCGGGATCCCCGGTCCAATGGCCTTTCCAACGATAAGTTTTGCATTCGATAAGGGTGGGGCCTTCTCCGGCCCGTCCACGGGCGATGGCCTTTTCAAAAACTTCCAACAATGCGATGACATCGTTACCGTCCACCGTTTCGCCGGGGATGCCGTAGCCCTGAGCCCGGTCGCTGATATTCACCACCGAGGTGGATTGCTTCACCGGCACGCTGATGCCGAAGCCGTTGTTTTCACAGACAAAAATCACCGGCAGCTTCCAGACCGATGCCAGGTTGATGCTCTCGTGGAAAGTGCCCTGGTTGGAGGCGCCATCCCCAAAGAATGTAACGCAGACTCTGTCAGTTCCTTTCATTTTTAAGGCCAGCCCGCCACCCACGGCGATGGGAAGTCCGCCGCCCACAATGGCGTTGGCCCCCAAGTTGCCCTTATCCAGATCGGCAATGTGCATAGAACCGCCCCGGCCTCTGCAAAAACCGGTTTCTTTCCCCATAAGCTCCGCCATGGCCTTTTTCAGATCGTTGCTCTTGGCAATGCCATGGCCGTGGCCCCGGTGGGTACTGGTGATGTAATCAGTATCCCTCAAAAGGGAAATGGCCGAAGCCGCTATGGCCTCTTCGCCTATATACAGATGCACCGAACCCCGCAGTTTGTTTTCCTCAAACAGATGTAAAGCCGCTTCTTCAAATAAACGAATCTGATTCATGGTGTGGTAGATGCGAAGAAGTAGTTCTTTACTGGCCAAATATTCCGCCTCCTAAAGATTTAAAGAATGGTTGAAAGGATTTCCACTACATGCTCCGTACCGTCGGCGATGTGGCATCCGGCTTCCTTCAGTGCTTTTTCCTTGTTCTCGGCACTGCCGGTTCCATCCGCGTTCACAATAGCCCCCGCGTGTCCCATGCTGCGGCCCCTTGGGGCGTTTTTCCCGGCTATCAGCACCACAACCGGCTTGGTGACATGCTCCTTGATATACGCGGCGGCGCGTTCCTCTTCGTTCCCGCCGATTTCCCCGATGATAACGATTGCCTTGGTTTCCGGATCGTTTTGGAAGTCCGGCAACAGATCCAAAAACACCGATCCGGGAATCATATCCCCGCCCACACCAATACAGGTGGACTGGCCAATGCCCCGGGTTGTGAGCATAAAAACCGTTTCATAGCAGTTGGTGGCGCTTCTGGACATCATGCCCACCGGACCGGGGGTGAAGATGCTGTGGGCCATAAAGCCCGCCTTGCTCTTGCCGGGGGAAATGATGCCGAAAGAGTTGGGGCCGAACAGCCGCACGCCCTTGCGCCGGGCCGTGTGGTAACAGATCATCATGTCGTGAACCGGCACATGTTCCGCAATGGTGATAACCACGGGCAGATTCGCCTCAATTGCCTCCATGGCGCTGTCCTTCGTGAATTTCGCCGGCACAAACACCACCGAGGCGTTGGCGCCGGTTTCCTCCATCGCCTCCCGCACCGTGTTGAACACCGGGACGCCCAGAACGGTCTGTCCCCCCTTGCCGGGGGTTACCCCCGACACCACATTGGCGCCGTAGCTAAGCATCTGCTCGGTGTGAAAGGTGCCTTCCCGCCCGGTGATGCCCTGGACGATGAGGCGGGTGTCCTTATCTATCAATATACTCATCTCTGCACCCTCCCCTCCGCCAATACCCGAACGCCTTCCACAATCCCGCCTACATGGAGAGCGCCCCTGGTAGCCTCCACGATTTCCAGTCCCTTTTGCTTGTTGGTGCCCTCCATGCGTATGACCACCTGCTTCTCATCCCGGGACTCCGAAAGGGCCATCCGCACGCCCTCGGCTACCTCGTCACAGCGAGTGATGCCGCCAAAGATACAGATAAACAGGGTTTTGACTCTTGGATTGGACAGCACAATGCGCACTGCCTCCCTGATGCGGACTGCCGTCGCGCCGCCGCCCAGATCCAAGGCCGCTGTGGTGGCAATTCCCGCCTTGGCCATGAGATCGATACAGCTCATGAGCATCCCCGAGCCATTGGACATGACCGCCGCGTCCCCCTCCTCCCCCACCGGAATGTAGAGGAAATCGAAAGTACGCGCTTCCTTGATGAGAGGGTCCTCCTGCTGGGCGCCCCGCCATGCGGTGACATCCGGGAGGCGGAACAGCGCGCTGTCGTCGATGTCCACCTTGCCGTCCAGTGCAATCAGCCCGCCTTCCTCCGCCACACAAAGGGGATTGATTTCCAACAGCAAGCAGCTGTACTCCAGAAACGCGGTGTATAGCTTTGTCAGAACATCCCCCAGCTTTTTCTCAAAAGCAAGGCCTATGCCGCTCTTGCTGCAAAGGTATCGGACAGTATCCGCCGTGATCCCCAGCAGGGGATCCACCGGAAGCTTCAAGATGCTCTGGGGGGAATTCTGCGCCACCTCCTCAATGTCCATCCCTCCCTGGGGACTGAACATGATGAGAGGGCATTTGGCGCCCCGATCCAGCAAGATGGAAAGGTACCATTCGGTTGTAAGGCTGCATTTTTCCACACAGAGCAGTTCCTTTACCCTAAAGCCCTTCAAGTCGCTGAACAACAGCCTATCCACAATTTCCTGGGCCTGTTTGCCATCCTCCGCAAACTGGATGCCCCCCGCCTTGCCCCGGCCGCCAATCTGCACCTGGGCCTTGAGCACCACGGGGTAGTTGAGTCCGGCGGCGGCTATCTTCGCCGCCACATCCTCCTGATTGTCCAACACAATTCCTTTCATGGTGGGGATTCCATAGGCATCAAACACCGCTTTTGCCTGATATTCCAATAGCTTCATCGGTTACCCCCAAATCTCTTCGTCGGACGGCTGGGTCTTTCCCGGGATCACGGTGGCGATGCGGGATACGTTGAACAGGTGGCGGTAGGACAGGTTTTCACTGATGGAGTTGTTGCCCCAGCTTCCACACCCCAACGTTGTGGTGGGGGAAAGTCCGTTGACAAAAGCGCCTCCGTTCATGGTGGAGCAGATCTGGTTTACCAACAACCGGCTCACCGGCAGACGATTCCCGGCGTATTCCAGGTTCTGCTGGTTGTTGGAGTGGATGGATACGGAATGTCCCATACCTTCCACTTTCAGGTTGGCATAGGCTATTTCCACCCCGTGGGCAAAGTCCCTGCACGGATAAGCGCTGATAACCGGGCACATTTTTTCCTTGGAAAGCAAATCTCTTTCCCCATAGTCATCCGCCTTAAGAATAATGACCCTGGTTCCCTCCGGCACAGCCACACCGGAAATTGCGGCAATGGCCGCAACACTTTGACCCACGACATCTTTATTCATGATGTCGTTCTGAAAGAGCGCCGATCGGAATTTTTCAACTGTCTGGGGGTCGTCAAAATACGCCGCGCCTTTATCGACAAACGCCTGCAGCACCTGGTCGTATTCTTTCTCATTTACAATAATGGTCTGCTCTCCAGAGCAGATAATGCCGTTGTCAAAACAGCGCCCATCTATGACCTTTTCGGCCACTTCGCCGCTGTCCATCCCCTCATCAATGATGCACTGGACATTGCCCGCCCCTACGCCAAAGCTGGGCTTTCCGCTGGAATAGGCGGCCCGCACCATGCCCATGCCGCCAGTTGCAATGACCACATCCACCGCTTTCATCAGCAGGTTGGTGAGCTCCACGGTGGGCTCCTCAATGACCTGAACCACATCCTCCGGCGCCCCCAATTCTTTCAGCGCCTGCCGATAGAGCTCTGCAACCCGTGTAGCACATTTCTTGCCCCGGGGATGGGGGGAAACGATGATGCTGTTTCGTCCTTTCACCGCAAACATAGCGTTGCACATGGGGGTGACTATGGGATTGGTGCAGGGGGTTACCGCCCCCACCACACCCATGGGCTTTGCCACCTCAATGATGCCCTCCTCCGGAATCCGGCGCAGCACGCCCACCGACTTTTTGCCCTTAAGGCTGTTCCAGATGATGCGCGCTTTTCCCTGGTTCTTTTTCACCTTGTCTTCATAGACTCCCATTCGCGTTTCATCCGCCGCCATACGAGCCAGGGGTTCCGCCTCATCAAAAACGATCCTGGCAAAGCGCCTGACAATGGCATCCACCTGTTCCTGGGAATAGGTTTCCAGCACCTCTTGGGCTTTTTTTGATTTTTGTACCAATGACTTGATATATTCTTCGCTCATGAATTTCCTCCTAATAATGATAGCAAACGGAATGATAATCCGGTTATTTCTTCCCTTTGCTGTAAGGGGCGCTTCGTTGATTTTCTACAACGTCGATTCAGGTCATAATAGTGCCGCCATTGACATCCAGGCAAACACCCGTTACATAGCGGGCCAAATCAGAGGCGAGAAAAACCACGGCATCCGCCACATCTTCCGGTGTACCAATACGCCCCAAGGGTACCATGTCGTTGGTAAAAAGCATATCCTTCGTCATGTCCGAGGTAATCAGCCCCGGAGCAACGGTGTTCACGGTAATCCCCAGCTTCCCCATATCACCAGCCAAGGTTTTTGTCAGGCACATAATCGCCGCCTTAGAAGCGGAGTATTCAGGGCTCACCCGCAGACCTCCGTTTTTCCCTGCCTGGGACGAAAAATTAATGATCCTTCCATAGCCGGCTTTCACCATATGCTCCCGGGCCGCCCTGGCAAAATAGAGGGAGCCTTTCAGGTTGACGGCAAAAGTCCGGTCCCAGTTTTCTTCCTTTACATCCAACAGATCGGGCTTGTTGGCCAGATAGCAGATGCCCGCGTTGTTGACTACAATGTGCAGCGCCCCCAGGGCTTCCACCACCTGGGCAATTGCCGCTTTCACCTCGTCGTCGTTGGCTACATTTGCCTTAACAGCTATGACCCGCTGTCCGGTTTGGGCTGCAATTTCTTTTGCGGAGGCCTCTGCCAGCTTCCCATCGATGTCAATTATGGCAACATCAGCGCCATGGGCCGCGAAAGCGGCGCAAATAGCCTTGCCGATGCTTTTTCCTCCACCGGTCACAATGGCCATTTTGCCTTCCAACAACTTCATTCACTTTCACCTCTTCATTATTTGAAATACTATGTCCCGGGTGTTTTCTTACCCAGGACACAGCGGCCTGTCATTTAAGCGGGTATATACCCAGTAATGAGTTTTGGCAACAACAGGGAAATTTCGGGTATGTAGGTTAAAAGTATCAACGCAACAATCATCATGGCAAGAGGGCCCAATATTGCTTTCGACACCTCCTCCAGGGACTGCTTGGTAATTCCGCAGGTGACGAAAAGATTGACGCCAAGGGGCGGTGTGATAAAGCCCATGGCCAGATTCACCACCATAACAATGCCGAAGTGCAGCGGATCCACACCAACCTGGGTGACAATGGGCAGCAAAATTGGCGTGAGAATGATAATCGCCGCCAGGGTTTCCATAAAGCATCCGACAATGAGCAGTAAAATGTTAATAAGCAAAAGAACCATAATCTTGCTGCTGGTGACGCTTTGGATAAAGGCCGCGATTTGCGTTGGAATCTGCTCCAAAGTCAGGATGCGTCCGAAAGTGGCCGCGGTTCCCAGTATAATCAGGACTGTACCGGTTGTCAGCGCGGCGCTTCTAAACACCTCGAACACCTCTTTGTTCCCCAGATCCTTGTAAACAAACCGGCCGATGATAAACCCGTAGACCACAGCTACCGCCGCGGCTTCGGTGGGGGTGAAAATACCGCCGTAGATGCCGCCCAAAATGATAACCGGAACAAGCAGCGCCCATTTGGAATCGTAGATGATATGCAGCTTTTCTCGTGCTGTATACCGCTTCTCATCGCCATGGAAGCCGTGCTTCTTGGAATATACCCAGGAATAGAGAATGAGGAAACCACCAACTAAAATACCCGGAATGAAGCCGGCGATAAACAGCGCGGAGATGGATACCCCCGAGGATACACAGTAAATGACCATGGGAATACTGGGGGGAATAATGACGCCGATGCTGCCCGCGCTTGCGATAATTCCGGAAGGAAGACTCTTTCCGTAGCCCTTATCCATCATAGCGGGGGCCATGATGCCGCCGATGGCCGCAACTGTAGCCGGACCGGATCCGGAAATGGCTGCAAAGAACATACAGGTCACTACCGTTACAATGGCAAGGCCCCCTGTATACCGGCCACAGAACGCGTTGGCGGTGTTGAGCAGCCGCTTTGAAATTCCGCCCTTGCCCATAAGCTCTCCCGCCAGGATGAAAAAGGGAACCGCCATAAGGGGAAAGGAGTCATTGGCTGTGACAAGGCTGCGCACAAGGAAAGTCAGGTCCATGGTTCCTCCCACCAGCATGGCGCAGACAGAGGATAAGCCCAGAGAGATACCGATTGGAAGATTCAGCAACAAAAATAAAACGAACGTGCCAAACAGCACCCATGTTACCATTGCTATTCCCCCTTCCCTTTTAATTTAGCGATGGTGTCCTGCACAAGACGGATGGCTGTCAGGGTAAAGCCCACCGGCACAGCCAGATACACCAGTCCCATGGGCATCCCCAGCGCGGGTGAGGACTGTTTTGAGGCCAGGATGAAGTCCACTACTTTGACGCCATACACCATCATCAAGCCGCAAAAGACAAGAAACAGAAGGTTGGAGATGATTCGGATAGGCTTTGCCATGAAATTGGGCATGAAAGTAATAAATGCGTCCACCTTGACATGCGCATTGACCTTTACACCATAGCTGATGGCAAAATAGACAACCCAGACAAATATATACCTTGCGATTTCTTCAGACCAAGATATAGAGTTGCTGAAAACATACCTTGAAACCACCTGGGCAAAAATAACGACGGACATCACGGCCAAAAGTACGACCATACAGTATTCTTCAATGTGTTTATCCAAAGCCGAAAGGATTTTTTTCATCTACCCATTCCCCTCCACAACTACATTTAAAGTTATGCGCTGACAGCTTGCTATCAACAGTCAGCGCATAACACAAGTGCATTTATTGATAGTTTGTCTCAGCCACAAAGATGTCAACGATTTCATTGCCGGCGGCTTCTTGTACTTCTGAAAGTACAGGACTCATGATGACCCTGAATGCATTCTTTTCTTCTTCAGTGAGAGCAGTGATTTTGACGCCCGCGTCCTCAATGATTTTTTTGCTGTCTACTTCACTCTGAATGGAAGCTTCCCGGGCGTGATCCACAGCAATTTTCATAGCATCGTCAATAATCTGCTTGTTTTCCGGGGAAAGTCCTTCGTAGAACTTGAGATTGAACAGCACCACATAAGGGGTATAGATGTGCTGTGTCTCGGTTACGTAGCTTTGCACCTCGTAGAACTTGTTGCTGCTGATAAGCTCAAAGGGATTTTCCTGTCCGTCAACCGTCTTTTGCTGAAGCGCCGTGAAGAGCTCGCCAAAAGCCATGGGTGTGGGAGACGCGCCGGCCATACTCCAAAAGGACATGTGTATTTTATTTTCCATGGTGCGGATCTTCAGTCCCTTGACGTCTTCGGGCTTTTTCACTTCAATCTTGCTGTTGGTGAAGTTTCTAAAGCCATTTTCCATGTAGCCCATGCCTTTCAGGCTGACAGTATCCAAGGAATTCAGCAGCTGCTGTCCCGCGTCGCCATCCAACACCTTGTATGCGGTTTCCCGATCAGAAAACAGGAAAGGAATGTCCAGAACATAGAACTCCTTGCAGAACGCCGCCACAGGTGTGGTGGAGGGACTGCAAGCGGTGAGGTTCCCCATCTGGGTGGCTTCTATAAGCTCCCGGTCCCCGCCCATTTGCTGGTTGGGATAAATCTCCACCGTAATATTTCCGCCGGAAGCTTTCTCCACCTCTTCTTTAAACTTAACCCAGCCCTGGTGCATAGCAACGCTTTCAGGTGCGCCGTGGCCCGCTTTGATCACAATTTTCTCTCCGGAAGACGCAGCCTCGGGAGCCGCGGCAGAACTGGTCGTGTCGGCTGAAGCGGTGGAAGAACCCGACGATGACGAGCAGCCGGCAAACGCGGCACACAGAAGAACCATGCATAACAACATACTAAATAATTTTTTCATAACCCAATCTCCTTCTTATTTTTGATTTGTGATTCTGTGCTTCCAACATTCCTTAGGGTGCTCTCTTTCCCCGTTATGGTCGTACCATATTTATTTGGTATGACCATAACCCTAATTTTGGTTTTCATTATACATATGATAAGAGGCTCTGTCAATATAAATGTTCAAAAAAGATATACATTAAATATTAAAATAAACTCTATATAGTTCTAATTTTGTAGTTTATTTGACTGATTTTTGGCTTCATTACTGAATATGGATAAAAATACCATATATAAAAAATTGCGTATTTACCAAATAACTAATCTAAACTTTGTTATGGTCGTACCATAAGCTATGACAAAGCATCCAAAAGGGCAAGGCTTCGATCTGTGGCATTTACAGGTTGAAACCTTGCCTTTTGGATGAGGCGCGTCTTTCTGGATTCTGTCTGGCACTCCCTCCCCCACGACTAAATAACAGCTTGTCTTGCGGCGTTTTTAGCCATGGTGAAGTACTAGTACATTGTGTTTTCTAAAGCTTTACAAACAATTCAATATGCACTATAATGCAGTCATCTAACGCAACGAGGTGACAGCAGATGAGAGGAAAGCACATCAAAATCGAACTAAGTGCAAG
>Ga0153945_1000104_pt1 | contig 24990 bp, 15 predicted proteins | sample TSNJ029MetaG_FD_104720 | JGI IMG/M metagenome (GOLD analysis project Ga0153945, IMG submission 104720) | Attine ant fungus gardens microbial communities from New Jersey, USA - TSNJ029 MetaG | ecosystem: Host-associated > Fungi > Mycelium > Unclassified | place: USA: New Jersey, Wharton State...
CGATACCAGAAAAACCAAAAAGCTCACTGCAAACCTATGTCCGTGCGTAGAAACAAACCGTAGGAAGTTTCGGTAGCATCAAAAGAGAAAAACAGACGCGATGGGTTCGGCCGCTGCGTCTGTTTCATTTTTATCCGTTCGTGATGAAGATACTTATATAATTATTATCTCTCCTTTACCCCTCGCCTCTCAGCTCAACATAAGTGGAATTCTGTTGAATAAAGCAAATAAACCTGTTATAATACTAATGTCGGGTTCAACAGAATTACAGAGAAATGCCGGTTTATGAGTTCAACAGAATTACACAAGCCTTAGAAAGGGTGATCACTATGGAAGCTAAAGACCAGAACGAACCAGTTCAGGCTAACGTTTTGAGCGGATTTGAAAAATATTTGTTGGATGAGGATCAGGCGAAGCAGACCGTCGGCACATACATGGGACACATGGCCCGGTATAGAAGATGGTATGAAAACTCCTACGGAGACTGGCAGCCAGTTTTGTACCGCGCCAATGTATTGGATTTCATTTCTTACCTACGGAATATCCGGAAACTGCAGCCTGCCACCATTAACGGATATATTGCAGCGCTTACCGCCTATAACAACTATGCTCTTGATGCAAAGCTGCAGACGGATATGGTGGTTCGTGATAAGGACCGGATCAAAGTCCAGGCGGAGACAGTCGATCCCAATGACCTGGACGCATCCGAGGTAGAGCAATTCCGGCAGGCAGTTTTGGTTGGCGGCGGAAAACGGGATTATGCGCTGGTAACGATCCTGGCCTATGCGGGCCTGCGTATCAGCGAGGCCGTCAATTTGGAAGTGAACGATATTGATTTAATATCTTATGAGCTGCTGGTTCGGAAAGGTAAGGGCAACAAGGTCCGTATCGTTTACATTAACGATAAGATTGTCAATGCCGTGCGTGAATACCTGACAGAGCGGGATGACGGCAATCCTTATCTCTTCCCCAGTCGGCAGAGCCCCAGGCTGGACCGCACTACCGTCAACCGGCTGTGCAATAAATACTCGGACAAGATCACGCCGCACAAGCTGCGCCATTTTTTCGGTTCCCAGTCACAAAACGAGGCCGGATATTCCATCCATGAAACAGCCCAGCAGCTGGGACACTCCTCGACACGCACAACGCTCCGCTATTCGCATCCGGATAAAGAAGCAATAAAGGAAAAGGCCAACCGCTTATAATCTTGTGCGGGGCGGCGCCACGACGCTCATCTTGTCCGGCCATTGTTATACGGATACAGTCAATCGGCACCGGAGACAAATCCGGCGCCGGTTAAATTTGGCTTTTTATTATTAGAAATTTGATGTATAATTCTATACTATTGATGACCTTGCTGATAGGAAGCGGTATCAATTCAAAAAGCAGACTGTAACGGTTTTATATTTTTACCGGGAGGCTGAAGGAGGTATGCTTTTGGATTCCACAACCGAGGACATTGTTAGGGTTGCCGTACTGGGTGACCGGGATGCCATTGAGAAATTATTGCTAATTAAGGGAAAGCGAATTCTATATACAGTTATGAAACTGCTTCCGAACAAGGAGGACGCTAAGGATGCCGCACAGGATTCCATGCTGTATATCTACCAGCATATTTCAGAACTGAAAAATCCATTGGCCCTTGATACCTGGATGTACCGGGTGGTCTCGCGCACATGCGTCAGCCTGATCCGGAAGACAATCATACAACCTTCTTTCATGTCTTTTTCGCAATTAACATTTTAAAGAAATCTTGTATGACTGGGAAGTGGATATTTTTTCCACTTCCTATTTTTTATCCTCTTGCCAATAATAATTATACACTAACCCGTAATAGTCCGTAATAGGCGAGAGAAAGCATTGGAATACAGATCCTCCTAAACGCAAAAGCCGGGCAGCCGTGTAAAGCAGCTGCCCGGATGTGTAATTTCTCTATACACAAAACGCAGCGTAATGATTATTAAAAACGGAGACTTTTTTTGCTATTTACCCCCAAAAAGCAAAATGCAACACTACTAGTTTATCCCAACAGATTTATGTACAATTATGCAGTATCTAAAGGTAGATGATAAGTTATCAGCGATGTTGATACATGTACATCGTGTCTTAGGCGCTTTAGAAGGAATATCACGCTATATGCTACACATGGATGCGTTTGAAAATATGATTGTCCTTAATGAGGCTTGTAAATCCCGTTCTATTAACAATATTGTTGTTGTTTGTAAAGACGCATTGATTGCTCATGAAAAGAATAGCGACCTGCATTAAATTGCTACAATGCAGCAAAGAGCTATAACGGTCAGGCTTTGACCGATGAGTTGCTTTGTGATCTGCATAGTTCCGTCATGAGTGGTGTAACCGATGGACTGGTAGGTGATTTTAGAACAGAACCATTTTTAATGCACCCTAACTACTCTACAAGCAGTGAAGAATACAATTCTCCAATACCTGAATTTATTCCAAGTTTGCTTGAAGATTTAAATGCGTTTGCCCAAACAACAGGTAAGGTGAATGTGCTGGTAAAAGCGGCTTTGATTTATTATCAATTTGAGACTATCCATTCATTTGAGTCAGGAAACGGGCGTGTAGGTCGCCTATTGCCTGTTGCTGTTTTAATGAAGGAACACATACTTTCACGACCGGTCTTATCTTTATCAGATTTTCTGTATGAGTATAATGACGAATGTTTGAAACATTTTAGAGGTGTTCAGCATTTTGGAGAGCATATGGAGTGGATAAAGTTATTTGTCCAAAGAGTAATTAACTCATGGGAAAACTCAATAAATCAAATTGGACAGGCTCACGAATTAAGCTATAAGAATAAACAAAGACTCAATCTGTTTGTGAAAAACGTCAAGAGTCTGCCAATTGTCTATGACTTCATCGAACAAAAGCCTGTGCTCAGTATTAAGGACGTCGCAAAGCAAACAGGCATTTCATATAATACTGCTGCAAACCGTTCCTGCAAACCGTTAATACCGTTAATACACTCGTGTGTATATTGTTTATGGTATAATTCTTTAAGAATACAATATTTTTATTGCGCTTTTGAAGTTATTTTGATAGAATACAAGCAACAAAGGACAAAGGATAATTATGCTAAATGTGTGCTAAATGTGGAAAGTGGAAAGTGTGAAGTCATTATGAAAAAGCCCAGTTATAAGAAGCTTTGGAAGCTATTGATTGACCGAGACCTCAAGAAGAAAGACTTGCAGGGCCTGGCCGGTATCAGTTCGGCTACCATTGTAAAGTTATCCAATCACGAGAATGTGAGCATGGATATTCTGCTCAAGCTATGCGATGCCTTGCAAGTTGATGTAAGCGACATCGTGGAATTTCTTGATTCCTCCGAAGACGCATGAGTTACCGAAGTGACGGCATGAAACATAAACTTAGCCATGTTTGCCGCAAGCGAAGTACAAGACAGGGAGAGGTCTTATGACGAACGAGTTGAAAAGCAAAGCCGAAAGTACTATCCCCGCTGGCTATACATTGGATTATGTATCCGGCAAGCAGATTAAAGAGACGAAGAAGGAATCAGTTCGCCAGCGGGTTGTACGTGCGCTTATTCATGAATACGGATTTTCCCCAGATGATATGGTGTTGGACTATACGGTTAGGGGTCGAAAGAAAATTGACGTTGCGATTTTCCATCACGAACGGGAGCATATTGCGGAAAATCTGAGCCGTGCGGTGATTTGCCGGCCGGAGCCGAACATCGGTAAAAATGTTGTGCGAATTCGTGATTTTGACCAAGCCGCCAAGGATTTGGAAGAAATCGAGGCCATCATGCAGGATGTTGATTCCATCATCTTCGGACTTTGGACGAACGGATTGGATTTCTTCTACATACAGAAAGAGCAAACCCGTTTTGAAGCGAAGTGCATACCTATCGGTGATTGGCCGATGGCGGAAGAATCTGTCGGCACGAAGGATGTCCTATCCGATGCTCACACCCGCATTGCTGACAATGAAATGCTGAAGATAACGTTCCGTCGCTGCCACAATTACATCCACGGCAACGAGGGGATGCCCAAAGACGCCGCATTTTGGCAGTTCCTATACTTGATTTTCTGCAAGATGCACGATGAAGGCTTGCGCTCAGAGCAGAGGCAGTCTTGGAAGCCCCGGTTTTGGGCAGGCCCGCAAGAGCAATTCAAAGAAGCAGGCCAAAAGGAAATCAAAAAGAGGATCAATTCGCTTTTTTCCGAGGTGAAGAAACAGTACAACAATATCTTTCGGGGTAACGAGGAAATCACCCTGTCCAACCGGGCGTTGGCCTTCATCGTTTCCGAGCTTGCGAAGTACGATTTCACGAGAACCGATGTTGATGCAAAAGGTGTCGCCTATCAAGAGCTTGTCGGCGTGAACCTACGCGGAGATCGTGGACAGTATTTTACACCCAGAGGCGTGGTCAAGCTGGTAATTGATATGCTGGATCCCCAAGAGAACGAACGTCTACTTGACCCTGCCTGCGGAACAGGTGGCTTCATGGTAGCGACATTGGCCAATATGGTGGAGAAGTTCCGCAAAGAGCAAGATACCGAGGCCGGCGCGGAGAACACACAAGAGTTTTTGAACGTCCATGAGCGTCTGCGTGAATATGCAGCCTCAATGGTTTATGGAGCAGACTTCGACCCGTTCTTAATTCGTGCGGCACAGATGAATATGGTGCTGGCCGGTGACGGCAGAGGGCATATCTATAATCTCAATTCGCTGGAATTCCCCTTGGGTCATATGGCGGATGTTTCCGCCGCTAAAAAAGAGATTGGCTTTGAAACGGTGGACATCATCGCAACGAATCCGCCGTTTGGATCTGATATACCTATTACTGACCGCCACATACTCGAACAATATGAACTGGCGCATAACTGGGAGAAGGATGGCGAAGGTGGTTTCCGTAAGACACAGACTTTGAAAAGCAGTATGTCGCCGGAAATCCTATTCATCGAACGCTGTATCAAGTGGCTGAAGCCGGGGACTGGACGCATGGGAATCGTCCTGCCGGATGGCGTTCTTGGGAATCCGGCTTCCGAATATATCCGCTGGTGGATTATGCGGGAAACACAAGTCCTTGCATCGGTTGATTTGCCGGTGGAAGCCTTCATTGCCGAGGCGAATGTCAATATTCTGACCAGCCTGCTCTTCCTGCGCAGGAAAAGTGATCAGGAAAAGTTGCAAGAAGCCATGAACGGAATGGCAGAGTATCCTGTATTTATGGCGGTGGCAGACAAGGTGGGCTATGACCGTCGCGGGAACAAGCTATATAAGCGCACCCCTAATGGAGATGAAATCGTCAAACCAGTCGAAAAGGTTGAAAGATTGCGAATCGGCGGCAGAGTTGTAGAGCGCATCCTTACGCGGAACGAAAAAGAGGAAGATAACGACCTGCCCGTGATTGCAAAAGAATACCGCAAATTTCGTATGGAGAGGGAACAATGAGCGAGCTGGAAAACATCGACATCAACACCGCAACAGCCGAAGAAGAAAACGCTCCAGAGAATTTCTTTATCGACATACTGACCGGAAATACGGAGACAACCAATCCGAAGAAGCTGCTCGTACAAAAGGTTTTGCGCCAATTGATTGAGGGATATGGCTTTAATCGAGGCGACTTGAAAACAAACTACAATCCTCGCATTGCCGGTCGCGGGAGAACACGAATTGATATAGCCATATTCCAATCGAATGCGGAGCACACAAATGACAATCTCCAGCGCATCATTGTTTGTGTCAACCAGAGGAAGCGGGACAAACTCCGTACTTTCCAAGAAGCCGATGCTGATGTGCAGACTCTGAGAGAATTGATGGAGTCCTTGCCAAATGCCTCCCTTGGCATGTGGACAAACGGGCAAGAAGAATTCATGGTACGGGTTGAACAGACCCGCTTTGAAACTATTCTAAAGCCGATTGGCGTGTGGCCTGCGCCCGAGGAAGGTACCACGGATTTAAACAGAACCGGCGGCGTGATTCAGGTAGCGGCATATGCAGAAGGTCTCCAGGATGCGCTGAGCCGTTGCTTGCAATATCTGAACAGAAACCTTGGTTTAGACCACAAGGATGCTTTCAGGCAGCTGGCGGTACTTGTTTTTGCAAAAATGTACGACGAGACACAACCGATTGGCGACAGGCAATTCTGGATAAAGGGTGAAGAACCTTATACCGAAGAGGGGCAACAGGCTATCGCTGATCGCATCAGTCAGGTAGTCACCAATGCTAAGGCATGGCAACCAGGTCTGCTCGCCCGTGGCTGGGAGTTGAACTTGGCTCCGCAAGAAACCGCTGTTGTGGTGAAGGAGCTTGCTCGTTATGCTCTGAGAGATACGCAGCCAAAATATCGGACAACCGCATTTCGAACGATTGCCCGTGGTGTCATGGACGGCAGAGAAGGCCGTTATCCCACGCCGCTGAATGTCGCCGAGCTTGCTGTATCCATGCTTGAACCCAAATGCGGCGAGCGGGTGTTGGACTGTTCTTGCGGCACGGGAACTTTCCTTGCTATGACTGCAGAATATATTTTCAGACAGCACCTTGCTGTTTGCGGGACAAGCCCAGAGGCAGCGACCAACGGCGTGTTGAAAGAGGCGCTTGCCGAAGCAGAGGCTTGGGCGGCGAAGAATGCTTTCGGGTGTGAAATTGATCCGTTCCTTGCCGTTACCAGCAGGATAAACCTGTTGTTTACCTCCGGCAATGCGGGGAGAGTATTCCGGTTGGATGCCCGCACCTATCCGGATGGGGATTTGGATGGCAATGAAGCGGCCAGATCGGTGATTCCGCTGGAGAGCATAGATGTCATCCTGCTCAATCCTTGGTTTTCCACGCAGGACAAGGTGACTGACCCTTTGGTGCTAAACCGCTACGAATTGGGCAACAATTGGATTTCTGACGGCGAGGGTGGCTTCCGCAACACTGGCAACCTGAGTATCGGTGGGATTCCACCGGAGGTGCTGTTTGTGGAACGCGCCCTGCAATGGGTCAAACCCGGAACAGGACGGGTAGGGATCCTCCTGCCAGATGGCTTGTTGGGAAATCCGGGGGATGAATATATCCGTTGGTGGATACTGCGCCACTGCGAAGTGATGGCCAGCGTTGACCTGCCAATAGAACCGTTCAAGGTGACAGTCAAGGAATACGGTCTGACCCCTGCACTGCCCAGTCTTTTGGTGTTGCGGCGTCGCAGTCAGCAGGAGTTGAATCAGATGACGCATCCCGACTATAAAGTCTTCATGGCGGTTGTAGACCGCGCAGGTGTGGATGCGCGGGGAAATACCCTGTTCCGGCGTTCACCCGACGGTGAAGAACTCATCTTCGATGAAGAAGTGATAGAGCGCGTCCGGCATGGCAACCAAGTGGAGATTCGCAGTACCACAAGACGCGATAAAAAGGTGCATGATGAATTGCCCATCGTGGCGGATAAGTTCCGGGAGTTTCTCGAAACGGGCGAGGTGACAAAATGAACAGACAATTCAAAGTGAGGGTTGTGCCAAGCAAATGGATTGAAGGCACCGGACACCGTCTTGATTGTGGCCCTTATGTTAGTGGTGCGAGGGAGTTGCGAGAGCAAATTGCAACATTACATGTTCCGAAGAATGAGCTACAAGACCTGACAGGAGGCATCTCAGGAATTGTTAACGCAGGGAGAATACCACGTTTATGGGTGCAAGACAATGAACATGGTTATCCTTTTCTTTCGAGTACAGATATTCAGCAATCTGATATAAGCAACCTGAGCTTTATCTCTAAAAAGACCATTCAGAGTAATCCGCAGCTCCTTATACATGACAAGTGGACGCTCATAACAAGAGCAGGAACTGTTGGACGGACCGTTTATGCAAGAACCGATATGGACGGTTTGGCTTGTACGGAGGATGTATTACGTGTCATGCCAGACGAAAACAAAGTCTTACCGGGCTATGTTTATGCATTTTTAAATACTCGATATGGAATTCCAATGGTTGTGTCGGGCACCTATGGGTCAATAATCACCCACTTGGAGCCAAGCCATCTCGCAGACCTCCCCGTCCCCCGCCTCGGCGCGGTGGAGCAACAGGCGCATGACTTGGTACAGCGGGCGGCAGATTTGCGCGTAGAAGCGAACCGGTTGTTGAAAGACGCCACGACAGATTTAGAACTTGAAATAGGCGGTGGCCCTGTTGATTGGAAGCATCGTCATGTGCAGTCATTTGCCGTTGAAACGAGAACAGTAAGCAATTTGTTTGCGAGGCTGGATGCATTTCACTACGTCGGGTATGTTGGTGAAGCAATCGAAAAAGCTGCTGTTCCATTGGTTGAAGTGGGGACATACGCAAAATCATTGCGTCCACCGATTATGAAACGCAATCGTGTCGAAGAAAGCGGGTATGAGTTCTTGGGAGGCAGTGAACTCGTGACCTTAGAGCAGCGTAGCGAAACGAAAATATCTGAACGTACTCCAAGTATTGAACAATTTATAGTGCATCCCGGATACGTTCTTTTCCAATGTGTAGGGCAACGGTATGGCCTGTTTGGCAGACCTGTTCTTGCGAGTCGTGCGATTATCGGAAAAACTGTTACGGAAGCTGTGATGCGCTTGATACCAAATGACCCGCATGATGCCGGATATATCACCGTGTATCTTGCTACTGAATTTGGGCAGAGACTTGTGATGCGCCACTCGGCAGGGACATCCATTCCCGTCTTGCAAGAAGGCGGTGCCGAAAAAATACTTATCTATTGGCCTGATGCAGACAGAAGGCACAGTATTAGCAATATAGCTGAAAAGGCATGGGAAAATCGAGCGTTGGCGACAGAACTCGAAGACCAAGCACGTGCGCTTGTAGAACACGCAATCGAAGAAGGAGGGCAATGATGGCAAAGGTCTTACCCATAGGGCAACCTGTCAACGATGCCGAACGCAAAGCCATCGGCTTCCTCCGTGACCGTCTGCCGGACGGCTGGCTTGTCATTCACAATTTCGAGATGCGCAAACATAACGAAGTCTTTGAAATTGATGTGGCGATCATCGCGCCCCATGCCGTTTATCTGGTCGATATTAAAGGAACAGGTGGAAATATCGACGTGATTGGATCCAAGTGGTATCCGGAAGGGCGGCAGCCCTTTGTCTCGCCTTTAGCCAAACTCCGCAGCCATGCCAAGGTCTTGCACAATATCATCACCGACAGCAACCCTGGACAGCACGAACTGCGTAAGGTATACGTCCATGCGGCGGTTTTGCTGACGGCTGATGACGCCACATTGACCGACCGCGACGGGCGCGACAGCCCGGATGTTACAGACATCAAACATTGTCTGAAATATTTCCAAGATAAGTCGAAAACACCCTCGCATTTTTTGGACGACATCCAGCCCTATGTTTCTCATGTTGCCAAGGTGATTACAGGGCGTGGCAAACCAAAGAACACGGCAACAGTCTTTCGTGAGTGGCAGGTGGAAGAAAGACTCGGAGGTACGGATAGATATACGGAATATCGCGCCAAACATAGCCTACTTGGAAAAAACGGCGGGCAGGCAAGACTACGCATTTATCAGGCAGACCCCTATCAGGATGAGGCATCAAGAAAAGAGGAATTGCTGCGCATCAGTAACGCTTACAGGGCAGTTGCGCACATGCCCACACACGCCAATATACTTGCGGTCAAAGATTTCTTCCCCACCGAGGAAGAAGACCGCTTCGTCCTCGTGACGGAAGATACGCCCGGCCAAGTATTACGGCTGCATATCATCAAGCAGTCGCTCGCTTTGACATTTGACCAGAAACTTCAAGTCATGCACGGCGTATTGGCGGCGCTTAACCATGCGCATCACTATGAAGTCATCCATCGAAACCTGACGCCGGACGACATCATTGTCTCAAAGGGCGGTATCGCACGTATTACCGGTTTTGATTACGCCCGCGTGGGCAAGAATCGAACATCCACTATAGCATATCAAATCGCAAATGACCTTGAAGATGAGTATCAAGCGCCGGAATGCTACAAAGACCCAACCCAAGCCAGCATCTCCTCGGACTTGTATTCGGCTGGACTGATTTTCTATGAACTGTTGACAGGTGAGACTCCGTTCGAGAGCACAGATCAGATGCTTGAAGCAGACGGTAAATTCCCGTTAAAAGCCTCGGAACTAAATAGCGACTTGCCGGTTGGCATAGATGAATGGCTGCAAAAGTTCTGTGAGTTTGACCCGGAAGACCGTCATTTAAGCGCTGCTGTTGCGGATAAAGCGTTAGAAGCAATCATATTGCCGGAAGCTGCAGGAGAGATACTTGTTTCGGCGGCAAAAAACGCAGCTTCGCCCCCGCTCACGGCGGAGATGCTGCTCGACTTGCCACAGGATTTCATCCTCGCCGAGCGGTTTCGGATTCAAAGGAAACTCGGTACAGGCGGATTTGGTGTAACATACAAGGTGTTTGACGCTTTCGGCGATGTGGTTAGAGTCATTAAACTGGTGACGAAAGACAGACTTAGCGTCTACGAACGGATGCGGAAAGAATACAAGGCTTTGAGCGCATTGCCTGAACACCATCATGTCGTGAAAGTGATTTGGGCTGACAGACTTACTGATACGGAAAGGACTCCTTACATCGTTTTCGAGTATCTGGATGGTCTGGATGTGTCCGATATGATGGATGCAGACACGCTTTCCTTGAATGATTGCGTCCGTATCGTAAGGGAAACTGCAGAAGGTCTTGCCCACCTGCACAAGAATGGGGTATACCATCAAGACATCAAGCCATCCAACTTGCTTTGGACAGATAGCGGTGTTCGCATCATTGATTTCAACGTATCTGTAAAGGCAGACGACACTCATGCCGGAGGCGGTGGTACAAAGCGATACATTCCACCCGATTACGACTTTACGGTTGAACCGCAAGAGCAAGACCGCATAGACCGCGACCTTTATGCTCTGGGTATCACATTATATGAATGCCTGACTGCCGGAAAATACCCATTCAGCGAGTTGAACCCTCCGCTCAATACTCCGCCGAGGGATATTCGCCAGTTCAAAGGCGGGAGTGAACTGACACAGACGTTCATAAATTTCATCGAGAAGCTTATTGCGCCCAATCGCGCTGACCGATTTGCTTCGACAGAGGAACTTTTGTCTGCCCTGTCGATGATTACACAGTTCCGAAATACGACGGCAGATAACCTTGGGATTGTCGCCGTAACTGCCGGTATACCTGTTAGCTTCGCATCTGACAGGACGAACTTTAATCCTTATGTTTCCTATCTCCTGACACTGTTCAGCCAGAGCAAAGTCTCAAATGCGGGAACGAGAGGACTGGACGAAATCGGCAAGGCGACCTATATCCCTACGCTGCTGGACGAAAAGTTGATTCCGTCCCTATTGGCGGGGGAACAAAAACTTGTTATCATCAGCGGCAATGCCGGTGATGGAAAAACCGCTTTCATCCAACAGTTTGAGTCTGTGCTTAAAAGCAAAGGGGCAACGATGCAAAGAGGCACAAACGGGGCATTGTTCCGCCTTAATGAGCATACATTTCAAAGCAATTATGACGGAAGCCAGGACGAGGGCAACGAGCAGAATGACGATGTTCTTTCCAAGTTCTTTGCCCCCTATGCGGGCAAGGGCTCTGCAGCATGGCCGGATGCACAGACGCGCATCATCGCCATCAACGAAGGCCGTCTGGTAGATTTCTTGATTGAACACAGCGACAAATTCGAGTTGCTGTCCAAAATCGTCCAGCAAGGTTTGAATGCCATGCCGGAACCGGTTTTCGGCGTGATGACCATTAACTTGAATATGCGTTCTGTTGTTGCAGGCAGCGGCGAGAAGGATTCCATCATGGAACGGATGCTGGAGAGAATGATTCAGCAAGACTATTGGTCAGCTTGCGAGTCATGTGATATTAAAGAGAGATGCTATATCAGGCACAATATCCAGACGTTTCAGGACGATGTTGCCGGGGCCAAAGTCGTTGAACGCCTGAAGTATCTGTACACCATCACGCACTTCCGTAGCCGGATGCACATCACGATGAGGGATTTGCGTTCCGCGCTTTCTTTCATGCTGGTCGGTGTGCGCAACTGTGATGAAATCCACTCTCTGTACCAAAACGGCGGTGAAGAAGTACAGAACCTCATCCTTGACAGCTATTATTTCAACTCATGGATGGGAGGCAGCAACGCCAACCAAGACAGGTTTATATCCTTGCTGCGTGAAATCGACATGGCCGATGTGAGCAATCCCACGCTTGATCGTCATTTAGGAATGTTCTCTCCGAGAGCGAAAAGCGGCAACCGGTTTTCTTTTGGTACTCGTGGCGATTACGATGATGTCATCATTGATACGCTTTATCATGCGCTGCCGAGGGATTATTCTTCTGGAAACCGAACGAACCTCATGGGCAGGCATCACCGTTACCTGTCGCACCTGCGCAGAAGGTATTTTTTTGAGTGCCGGGGCAATAACGAAAGCGATTGGATGGATATGCTCCCCTACAAAGGCGTGAACAGTTTTGTGAAAACGGTTCAGGATGTCGCTGAAAATACAAACAAAAGTGCAGAACAGTACATTCTTGCCATCAATCGTGGGGAGGGGCTAACAGCGCCAGAAAGCCTCGGCAATCAACTGGCACTCCGCGTTAGGCATGTGGAGAAAGGAACGATTCGCAGTTACCGCCTTTTCGATGGTGAATGCTTCTCCATCCAAAGGATTCGGGATGGAGGCAATGCGTACTTGGAGTACCTACCAGACAGTCTCCTGCTGGTGTATCGTTCAGACCAGAACGGGCAGTCTGCATCAATGAAAATCAACCTTGACGTACATGAGATGTTGACACGCTTAAATAGCGGGTATATCCCCAACATTGAGGAACAGGAAGGGTTCTATCTCAGCCTTTCAGTATTTAAAAACATTCTGGCCGCTGCTCCCTATCAGGAAGTCTTACTGACCGAAAACGGCGTCGAGTTTTATCAAATCAGGCGAGATGACCAGAGCGTACTGCATATGGAACGTATCGAGAGGAGGGGCGCTGTTGAGTATTAAAGGCAGGGACAAAGAGTTCCGCATTCAGAAAACAACCTATATAGACTTCAAGCATATTGAAATGGACAGGGTTCTCACAATGCTCTTTCCGAGATTGAAGTACGATGGGTATACCAGTCGAAGACCGGCAAGGAGCAATGACCTTGAAATTGACAAATTCACAGAGGAGTTCCTTGACCACCCGGAGTGGTTTGAAGGCTTCGAGCAGTATCCTCAAATCGTCCAGAAGTGGATTGAGACCGATTTGATGGATGTCGTGAACAGGGGCAAGGCGAAGCAGTCGTTTGCGGCTCCACGCCCATTACATGGGAACACATACAAGTTCCGCAATGCCAAGCATTCGAGGGACTACAATGCTTCCGAGCAGTTGTACTGGATGCTTTTCTATGCCCGCAAAGGAAGGGGGCAGGCTGTCAGGGATTTGCTGAAACGCTTCTTCTTCACCGCGATTGACATGGTGACTGATCGATACAATCCCAACATCTCCATCGACGTGGAAACGCAGGCGCTTCTGCGCTTGGACAGCCAAGTGACGCAGGACGCAAAGGATTCCAAAGAGCCTGTTCGCGTTGAGCCGTTGTGTATTGGGCAATCCGACATTCTTGCTGATGATATTCTCCGTTTGCTGGCGTATGAGCCATTCATACCGAGGTCTGTATTGGTGGACTATTTGAAAACGCTCATGGCGTTTCATTTATCGCTGTATCACATCAAGCTGCTGAAACTTTTGCCTCAGTTTGTGAAGCAGCATTGCGGAAATACCCATTGTGGGATTACGTCATGCCCGGTGAATCCGAGTTTCGATGATGCAATGGACGGCTGCCCGTACCATATCGCATTGGTCGTCGATATGGGCGATGTCAACAATCCGCAAATGACCCAATTGGCACAGCTATCAGCTGAAAGCATTTACAGGAAAATCCCCGCTTTCATACAAGCCAATTTCGCGGTCAAAAAGCTGGATGAAATGTCGGACTATCTGTGCCACAAGACCGGGAAACTCGTGCCGCCCGCAAACGGCGTTTTTGGTGTGCAAGACCTCGTTGTCCTGCAAAACAAAGAGTATGATTCCTTGCGCAAGCCATATTTCGAGGCAAGGCTGGCATCCATTATCGAGGAAATGACAGATGGGAGCGGCGATGTTGACCCGGAAGTCAAGAGCATCATGGGGATGAATCTGGATCCCTTTGATTCGTATATTGAAATCCTCATGGCATATCGCGGTCGTTTCCATCGGCAGTACATCACGGAATGTTTGGATTCCCTGCTGCTGAAAAACAAAGAAAACGGTTTGCTTGCCCAGCCGCGTGTTCGGGATGGACGACGTCGATTTGCGATGGGAAGCAAGCTCCTTGAAGTTCTTCTTCAAATCGCGGTTTTGACGCAGGAAGAAGGACGTTTTCTAACGAGGGACATCCGGGTTGAGGATTTACTCGATTTTCTCAGGAATAGATACGGCTTGTATATAGATCGTTTGCCGGAGAACGATCTGTCAAGCAGCATTGCTGACAAGCGAGCGTTGCGTTTAAATGCGGAAGCATTCAAACGTCGGCTCAGGGAAATCGGGTTCTTCGAGGATTTGTCTGATGCTTATGTCACGCAAAAGGTATCTCCGCGCTATGTGATTGAAAAGGCGGGCACGCAAAATACCGGCAGGAGGTCTTTATGAGTACATTTATAAAACTGTCATCCGATAAGTTGAATCAGGCTCTTGCCGACGCTCTTTGCCCGCAGTTGGCGCAAATGATTTCCGCAAGAGGAGCAGGTCATTGTATGCGGGTAGCAGACCTTGACGCCGAAGTCATGGAGACAGCCTGTATCAATTTGCGGAAAGCTACAGCGAACGAGAATATCTTTATTCTCTGCCAAAACGACCAAGTGTCTAAGCCATACCATATTACTTCCACCAAGTTGGTTGAACTGCGCAATCCTGATAGCGAGGGCAACCTGCGTCCCTGCTTGCTTGTTTTTATCCCATCTCATCTTCGCACAAGCGCGGAGGATTCATTCGGTGTCGCCACATTTGAAGATATATCGTTTGAAGGTATATTTGGTGCTGTGCTGTCATCGTTGCTCGACCGTGTACCACAGACCCTCGCCGGGCAGGTGCGGAGCCTTTTCCGGTGTTTGTCACAAGAGAAGAATTCTGCCGCTGGAGAAGTGGCAATGGTTCGCTATCTGCTGACAGCAATGGAAAATGGGATTGATGGCGAGACGCTTGGCGCGTCATTGTACGAGCTTTCCCTGGTACCGGATTTCAAGGTATTTTTGGAGACCGTGAATTTTGAGGCAAGAATCATCAGGAATCTCAATACTGTGCAGGAGCTTATAGATTCGCATAAGTCTGTTCTCGGACGGATTTCAGGGTTGAATCTAAAGGATGCGCAGCTTGAAAAAAGCATTGTAGCTTTCTTCGGCAAATACGATGTACAGGAAACAAAAGCATGGATGCCGCTGATTGCGTGTGAAAAGGCTTGGTGGAACTTGTCTTTTCATAAATGGATATTCAAAGAGGACTTGAACCTTGACGCCATCAGGATTCACTCTGTTGAGACAGAATTGCCGGAAGTCTCGGAAAAGGAAACAGACGAGAGGCTTTCAGAGCTGGCTGGTCAAAAAGTGTTGATACCGAGCAAGACCAGAAAGATGAACATCAGCTTCGAGGTGAATCCTCTCCCAGTAAAGGTGCGGGGCTTAGAATACTTTACGGTTCAGATTGTTTCAAAAGACGGCGGAGCAGTTGGCAAAGCGAAAATGGTGAAGGCATGGTCTGGCAACCGGACAAAATGCACGACGAACATCGCAAAACTGAATAAGTTCGATTTCGATGAAGGGTGGCACTATATCCGTATCACCCCTTGGACATCGGACGATGACCCTATGCCTCTTGCCGAAGACTCTTCAGTTGAAAGCCCCTTGTTCTATATCTTGGAAAACGGAACAGTTGAAGGGGATACGCCGCAACGCGCCATCCAGATAGAGACGAGCCTTGAACACGCATTATTTACAGTGCAAATGACCGCCTTGGGCGATGAACGCAGTACAGACATAGCTGTTTTAGGAGCGGCATGGGCGGAGAACAACAGAAAGAATGCGAAACAAGATTCGCTCCATATTAAGTTCGAGGGCGAAGGCACCTGGCAGGTTCCTGTGTCGAGAGCTTTGAAAGAGATTGAACAAGCGATACTGGCAGAGCCGCAAAAGACGTTCAATTTCAGAATGCTCGTTGATAAAGGGGCGGTAGCGCCTGCTCAGAAAACTGAAATCCAATTCCCAGAAACACCGGCACTTGCAGCTTATCACAGCGCAAGGCAGGTTATGTTTGAGATGATTCGCAGCGGGGACGCCAACTGCATTTCACAAGGATTCGTATACCGCGATGCGAAACAAGAATGTTTGAACTATGCCAATGCTTATATTGAGTTGTTGGGTAGCCTGTTACGCCAAGCAAACACCGCGCAAGGTCAGAAACTGCATTCCCTGATAGGCACGATTCGCAATGTACTGTCCATAGATTCACTGCATGTGATTCTGACAGATTATCGCGGTCACAAAAAAGAGGCTCTATTACTTTCGCCCACGCATCCTTTGCGTGTGCAGTGGTTTTCCTGTTGGGCAACCACAGGTGAAAGTTGGCTAAAAAAAATAGAGAACGGGAGCAAGGAGATGATTCCTGGCGTTCGCCAAGCGTTACTGGATTCTCTGCGCCCCTATGCTTTCCCTGTGGCTTTACCGAGCAGCGATGGTCGGATATTTGCCGCTATCGATAATCTCAATGTGTTCTGGGCGGTTTATATGCCTACGTCCGAAGTGAATACGAGGGGTTTGATGACTGAGATTTGTTCGGCGCTTGGCCTGAGTGCGCCTGCTGATGTAGGGGCGGATATCACTGGTGATGTGATTGCTGAGAAAATCGAACGCTATCTCACTCAGCACCCTTATGTATGCGAACTTTCGCTAAATGTATTCAATCCCGGTTCCGGTTCAGTATTGGCAGAAGCGATGACTCTGTTGCAGCAGAAAAAAGAGTACGCTGATTTGCGTTATGACCTCCGTTTGTTCGCAGTAGACCCCGATTCCCCAGCGCTCGGCGAATCACTGGAGTCTTTGCTTCACGCGGACAATACTGTGAAAGCGGAAGTCGAAGCGTTTGCCACTTCAACGGGAAGCCATTTGTTTACCAAGTTGAAACTTGCCCGGTACGACGTTAAGGAGTTTCACGAAAAAGCCGAAAAATTCCAAGCGCATATCAGCATCATGATGGATGTATTCCCAGCGGAAGAATTGTCGGTGATGCAAAAACCGGATGTTAATGTCCCGCTCTTCGGGCTGATTCAGGGTTTTGAAGTAGACTTCACGGACGATGAGACGGGTACGCTCTGGAGGAAGCATCCGATTGTCGGGCAACCGAGCACCGCCTTGCTCGAAAAGGCTGACTTCTCTTTCGATTCCTTGGCAGAGTTGAGCCGCCAGATTTGCATGGCTACTGCCGCTGTTGCCACAGGCGGTTCGGACTTCCATTCCGTGCCGGTAGTGACGTTGTGCCTGACGGTGGAGAGCCGCGAGTTGATTTACGAAATTCATCAAGTGAGTGATTGGGTTTTCACGATTGACCGATACATGGGCATTGAGTTTTTCGACCACGGCGGTCGGAAAAACAGACCTGATTACCTGATAGATTTTGTTCCGGGTTCGAAGACGAATGCCACTCACAACCTGATAATATCATCGCGTTCCGGGGATGAACTGAGGGCGATGCTCCAGCCCATCCTTGCCGAGCGTGGAATCACGATTGACAATGCGCAGGCATCTCAGATAATGGCGAACTTGCGCTCATTGTCAGGGCAGCTTGCTTTGAAGCTGATTTCCGCATCGACGCAGCAAGCCGAGGCGCTTGGGCTTGCGCTGGCAAGGCTTTATCTGGAGTATCAAGGCGCCTTGGACAATCAGGTAATCGTCCCGCTTGACGCACACATTGACTTGTATCGTTCCGGCAAAGATATCGAAAACGTGGACGACGGCATCAGCCTGAATCGAACGGACTTGGCTCTGTTTGATTTGAACGCCATTGACCGGGTGATTACCTGCAATCTGGTCGAAGTGAAGTGCTACTCCGATGTCGGAGATATTTCCTCTTACAATAAGTTGAAAGAGAGTATCTCTCAGCAGATATATCAGAGCGAACGTATTCTACAAAGACACTTTGACCCAGCCATGAAAACGCCAGACAGACCGGAACGTCTGTTGAAAAGCCGTGAACTGATGAGCATACTTCGGTTCTATTTGGAACGGGCGATTCGCTATGGAATCTTCGCGGAAGATGCTGCGAAGGAGGCATGTAGCTTTTTCGACACGATAGAAAGTGGGTACATCCTGGAATTCCGCCGTGCCGCCTTGGTGTTTGACTTCGAGAAAGATGGGACGGAATCGCCGGACATGGAAGCGGGCATCGAGTATCACCGTATCGGGAAAAACCTTATCCGCGATTTGCTGGAAAACTGCCGGAAGCAAGATACATCGGCAGACGAAGGAACCGTTGTCAGTCGCTCGCTCAGCGAGGCGTATTTCCCTGCTGTACCCAAACTTGAGACTGCGGCGTTTCTTGCCCCTACGAGGAAAAGAACGGTTGGATGGGAATCCTCATCGTCAAAAGAGCCAGAGCTTCAATACGAAGTCGTTGAAGAGAAACTCGTTGATGGTTCATTACCTTTGGAATCTCCAAATAGAATTCACGATGACGAAGATACGGTTTATAGTGCTGACACTGACACGTTGATAGGGGTCGAACTGCCAAGTGCCGATTCTGGGATGCAAGATGGTGTTGATGAAGAACCATCTGGGCTTCCGATGGCAGATTTACCGGTTCACGATGTTCCATATGATATTTTTCTTGGAGCAAATGAAGCAACACCGCAATATGGACTGCTGGGCGAATATGCAGGCAGGAAAATCGCTTTGGATTTGGACGGCTGCAATACCATCAGCTTGTTCGGTGTTCAGGGCGGCGGTAAAAGCTACACGCTTGGTTCCATCGTCGAGATGGCGACGATGTCAATTGAGAGTATCAATGTACTACCAAGCCCACTCGCCACGGTGATATTCCACTACAGTCCCACGCAGGATTATGCTCCGGAATTTGCCTCTATGCTTCGGGCAAACACCTCCGCAGGGGAAGTTGCGTCATTGCACGATGTATATCATGCTGAACCTGCGGCGCTGCACGACATCCTACTGCTTGCACCGGAGAATAAGGTCGATGAACGCAGAGCCGAGTTCCCCGGCATTGAAGTCTTGCCGATTTCTTTTGCTGCGGCAGAATTGAAAGCGGCTCATTGGAAGTTCCTAATGGGTGCCACCGGAAGCCAGCGGATGTACTTGCAACAAATCAATCAGATTATGCGCTCGCTTCGCTCAAACCTTACGATGGACGGACTGTGCACGGGGATTGAGAATTCACATCTTAGCGACAACTTGAAAGAGATTGCATTGACTCGCTTGTCCTTTGCTGCCGAATATGTGAACGACTCTCATTTGCTTGCGGATGTCATTCGCCCCGGTCGCTTGATTATCGTTGACTTGCGGGATGAATTTATCGAGAAGGACGAAGCCTTGGGCCTGTTCGTCGTGATGCTTGAAATTTTCGCCGAAGCCAAATTCAATGGCACATCCTTCAACAAGCTGGTGGTATTCGACGAGGCGCACAAGTATATCCAAAACGCCGACTTGATTTCCGGGTTGGTGGAAATCGTACGCGAAATGAGGCATAAGGGAACGAGCATCTTGGTCGCGTCACAAGACCCTCCATCCGTGCCTACGCAACTGATTGAGCTTTCATCCCAGATTATCATGCATAAGTTCAACTCTCCTGCATGGCTGAAACACATCCAGAAAGCTAATGCTGCTCTTGCCTCCTTGTCATCCGAGAAAATGAGCAACCTTGGCACGGGCGAAGCGTATGTCTGGTCAAGCAAGGCGAGCGACGATGCGTTTTCAAGAGGCGTGGTCAAAGTCAAATGTCGCCCGCGTGTAACGCAGCACGGCGGCGGGACGAAGACCGCTGTGAATCCATAAATTGAAAGCTCGAAAAGCTTTTCAATTTTACTCTGTTTAGTATTGCGCAACACTAAACGATGTGCTATAATCGTGGTATGAAAAACTTTGGAGAAACAATACGCGAGCTTCGAGTAGCGCAGAACCTCGGACTCCGAGAAACTGCGACAAAAGTAAATATATCCCCCACTTACCTCAGTCGCATCGAGCGCGGCAAGGAATGTCCACCGCGTCCGGAAGTGATAAAGGAGCTTGCTCACGTTCTGGCAGCAGACCCGGACGTTTTATTCAGGCTATCTTCCTCCACCGATCCTGAGATTGTGACGTTTCTACATGACAAGCCGACTATTATGAATCTGCTGAGACATATCAAAGCAGCTGATTTGTCGGACGCAGAAATCGAGCAGTTTACCAATAAGGCTCAGCGGATCAGCGAAGAAAAACGTGCAAAGGCCACGGGGGACAAATAGGGGATGTGCCGCCAACTGATGTGGGAACCTACGTAGAAAAACTATCGGCACTTTTAACTCAAAATTATGCGTATATCTGCATCGCAAAAAGTATGAAACCGGCACAAAGTCGTCAGTATGGACTGGGTACTGTGGTGGATGACGAGGGAGATATCGACAAAATTGAAGGCATTATGGGCGAATAGCAGGCTCCGCGCCTCTGCACGCCCCTGTACCCACCCGCTCTACCTGATGCAGGGGAAGTATATTAACAAAACATAGCGCAACAAATTAAAACCCTTTCGGTGTGGTGAACCGATAGGGTTTTGTTATTTCTTATTCGTGGTGATGGTGCTCATGCCCGCAAGGACGGAAGCGATTTCCATACCTGCTTCGGTAAGCTCCATGCTGCCCAAATCCAGCTCCGGAGTATCACCCAGAAAGTCAGGCTTGCCTGACCGTCTTGCGGAAATACTCGAACACCGCACATTCCCACTTTCCGACCGCAGAAATGAGCCGTTTTGGGGCGATTCCTGCCCTGTAAAAAGTTGCTGCGAAGGTAAAGGCCTGGAGCATTGCGGTAAATGCAGTGACTTTCCCTGCGAATTGCTCAGCCAATTCGCCTACGACAAAGAACAGGGCGATGATACGGGCGCTAAGTATGCGTTTTTGAACCCGTTAGGAATGGGTTAGGGATTTACATTTACGGCGGCGGGAAAAATCCCGCCGCCGTAAAACCTTTCCAATCCCAAACCGGGTAAATCTAAATTTGGGATGGCTCTTTGAAACATGAACAATAAATGCAGAAAAACCGCCATTTCAAGCGGTTTTTCAAGGGTTTTGGTCGGAGTGGCGATACAGAACTTTTCGATAAATCCTGTAATATCAATGGTTTCAGAGCAGTCAATAGGCAGTATTTACATCAAAATTATTACTTCACAGGCAGAATCAAAGGAATTTGGGGAAGGACTCTGCTTCTCCTATTACATCACATTATATGGAGAACGTAAATTGCTTCCTTTACGTATCACGTTTTTATATAAATTACATTAACATATCTTCAATCGCAGACACCAGCGCATCGACTGATGTGCGCTTATGTGGATTTAGAATCTGATCTGGATTTGGCATAATTGCATTTGCTACTACAATTTTAACTTTCTTCTTAACTGCTTCACCCCACTGCTTACCTTGTGATTTGAAACAGGCTGCTATTCTATCGGACCATTTATTATTACCCCTAAACTCTCTTACGTTGAGATTAACTCCAAACTCATCTAATAATGCTTGGTCGTAAGCATCCTTATTGTAGCAATCTTCTAACTCGGCATTAGGCGAGCCCTTACATAAAGTATATGTAATATTTCTAGTGGTTGCTAATCCCTGCGTTTCAGCATCTTGGCCCGCTCGTCTCCCTGCTTCATCATTATCTAGTAAAACATGATATCGACATTGAATATTTCTATATAAGGACAATTTATAAGATAAGTTCCCTGCCCCAGCTACATAGTCAATTAATAACGTACCGTTTTGAATTGCCTTTCTTATTTTCTCGCTCATACGAGGTAATAATTTATCAAGAACAATCTTATCATCTTCTCCTTCAACTACTAGAATGTTTTCTGCATTAATTAAATTATCGGATACAAGCGTTCCTAATATATCTCGTATCTCTTTGATCTTTTTAACCGAAGTAGCTTTACCATTGTTGACAATAATGTTTTCTCGCAGATTCATACGGTTAACAAACAATGGGCTATGCGTTGTCAAAATAACTTGATGCTTTTCTGAAAGGGAGGAAATTGTTTTGTAAAGCTGCCTAGCACCTTCTGGATGAAGATGAGATTCTGGCTCTTCAATCGCTATAACTGAGACTCTATCAGCTTGATTCGGAATATTCAGCATGGCCAATGCAGTTAAACTCTTTATCCCATCACCTTTCAGCTGAATAGGGGTTGGTGTGCCATCATCTATGACAACCTCTATATTTCGAAGAAGCGCAGCACGTCGCTGTTCTTTTAAGATACGTATTTGAATTTCTCTAACCGTTGGCAAAAAAGTTTTTAATGGATCGATAATTTGACTAGAAATACCATCTAAGATGCCTTGCTGCAGTCTTTCGATAGTAGCTGTTGCAGCTGCATATTCAGGGGATGAATCCAAAGTTGACAATTCTTTTTCAATTAGAACATTAATAACTCGTATGGCATCATTGTCGGTTCTTACAGCAGGAATAAAATTGAAATCAATTTTATTGCATACAAACTCAATTATTCTTAGTTTGTTTTGGTTATTAGCAAATGCGGGCGTACCCCGTTTGGGGATATCAATTTTTGCTTCTTCTCCATAAATTGAGACTCTTACAGGCAGATAACTGTTAAGCCTTATCCCAGTAAATCCTCTAATGCTTTGAAGTTCTCCTTCTGTCAGTTCAAAAGTTAAGTCTACAGAGGAATATCCATTTGGGTTCTTTTCTTGTAAGGAGATAGGGTAGTCTCTATCCCAAACATATCGGGTCCTTAGAAATCGAATAGGTATATTAAGCATACGTGGATTATCTGTATACAACTTCATGATATCCATTGCCAAAGACAGTGCTAGCAAAATGTTAGATTTTCCCTCATTGTTTTTTCCAACAAGAACGGTCATATTACTCATTTGAATTTTATGTGCTGTTGTAATGCTTCTAAAATTCAACACTGAAAAGTTAATTAGCCTCATTTTTCCTCCGTTATTGTATCCGGTAGCTTCCCACTACTACCATAATTAGCCATAGGTTGAACTGCTCGAAAATCCAATTGTATCCATTCGATCAGCCAAAAGTATTATATCATAAAAGAAAACATCTGCCTATCAGGAAAAACGCAAGCCGGTCAGGGATACGCATAGCACGTTCATTATTGAATATAGCCAATTAAATAACAACACACTTCAATTTTCGCACATTCTTCCCTTGATATGATATTCCCATCATATTAAGGAGGTTTTTTCATGATTACAAGAATGTTACTAAACAAACTGGCACGGGAGGCTGCCGACACGCAAAACAGCAAGTTACCCATTGACATCCGCGAAGCTGCCGTTGATCTGTCTTTGCCTCTCGAAGATATAAAGCTGCAATACCTGATGGAAATCCAAAATCCTTACCGTTTTAGATATGGCGAGACTGTAATTCGTATTGAATACGTCCCGGCTGGGCCGTCCATTAATGAGCTGTTAGCGAAGTACTTTGAACGCAGAAGATAGAAAAGGGGGTGATGAAAAATGATCAAGCCATGCTCTAAAAAATGGACGGCCGCGCTGTATGCCCGTATTTCCCGTGATGATAACTCAAACGAGTATAGTATAGAAAACCAAAAGAAACGCCTGTATTATTTTGTTGATACGCACGGAGAAGAATTTCAGTCAGCGGAACTGTATGTAGATATCGGAGCCAGCGGCAGCAATTCCGACCGGGAACATTTCAGCCGTTTGCTGCGGGACATCAAGACGAAAAAGGTTAATTGTGTAATCGTCAAAGACCTCTCACGGCTGTCACGCAATTATTATGAAGCGGGATACTATCTGGATTATTTCTTTTCCTCTTTACGGGCCGCGTTGTACCCCGTGAATCTTATCCAGAAGAGAAAATGCGTCAATATCATCTTTGCTGGGATCAGCATGTTTTTTGATCTCAATCGGGAAAAGCATACCGTCATGAGCGATCAGCAGATCGATTTCCCGTGCATCCCGATCCCGGTAAAAATAGAGAGGCAGGTCAGTATTCTCCGGTAAAATCAGACAGCTTGATAAACTTTTCTGTCTGGCTCTTGTCATCCGCATAAGGTTTCGTTAGTAGTCAATATCGGCCGACACTAGAAATACGACCACCAAAATTAACGATTTGGTAATAATTACCAGTACGTTCTTATTGTCTTAAAATTGGCTGTATATCATTGGCTTTTTCACTTTCAGGCAAAATCGACTAATAATTACCATTGTATTTCTGCATCAAATTATGTTAAGATAATGCAGAAATCGACAATAACGAAAATCAATGAAACGGAGAATCATACGTGAGAACTTTCGATTATCATGCGGAAGCCTTAAAGCTTTTAACGCCTGGAATAGTACAAAAAATAAACAGGATCCAATATTCAAAAGTCATGAATGCTGTCATTGCAGAGACGCATGAGGATTTTCTTGAAAAGATGCACACACATGCCAAGCATTATAGTATCCGTGCTTCCAACAGATTATCCGACATCCGGATTCCCGAAGCACGGATTCATGAGATAGCTGGTGGAAAGCCGGCGATAAGCAACAGCGAGAAGGAATATGCGGGTTATACCAGGGCTTTTGTTTATATCAAAGAGAACTATGCATCAATGGACTGGACACCGGAGACGGTTCTTTTTATACATAAGATGCTGTTTGAAAAGAGCGACCCTGAAAATGCCGGTACATTAAAGAAAGCCATGCCCGCATACAGACAGCGTGGCCA
>Ga0153945_1000106_pt1 | contig 24926 bp, 23 predicted proteins | sample TSNJ029MetaG_FD_104720 | JGI IMG/M metagenome (GOLD analysis project Ga0153945, IMG submission 104720) | Attine ant fungus gardens microbial communities from New Jersey, USA - TSNJ029 MetaG | ecosystem: Host-associated > Fungi > Mycelium > Unclassified | place: USA: New Jersey, Wharton State...
CCAGATCTTCCCTGCCTATACCGTATCCGGACAGGCTTGCCGGAATGCCCAGACGCTCCACCAGGCCGCCCATGCGCGCCAGAAGCCGCTCCGCCTTTTCCCTGTCGTCCAATACCAATACCGTTACGGTTTCCATCTCCAGCGCATCGTATACGCGCGCCAGCTCCGGCAGGCATGCCTTCGCGTTAAACCGCATAACCGGCATCAGCATGATTGCGTTGGCGACGCCATGCGGTATGTGATACCTTCCGCCCAGCGGATACGCGAGCGCGTGCACCGCCGTCGTGCCGGAGGCAGTAATAGCTACCCCGGCGTAAAAGGCTGCCCGCAGCATGTTGCTTTTTGCCTCGATCGCGTCTACGCTCCCGCACGCCGCCTCCAGGTTGGAAAAAATAAGCCGCAGCGCCTCCAGCGCGAACAGATCGCTGAACGGGTTCGCCTTATTTGAGGTAAAGCACTCAATGGCGTGGCACAGCGCGTCTACACCTGTGGAAGCGGCGATGTGCGGCGGGAGGCCGCGGGTCATATTACCGTCCAGGATGACGGCGCCAGGAATCATTTCGGTATTTACGATACCAATCTTCGTATTCTTTTCCGGCACGGCCACGATACTGTTCGGCGTGGCTTCCGCGCCCGTACCCGCCGTTGTCGGAAGCATGACGCTAGCGGCCGATTTCCGGCCAAGCTGCGGCGCTTCCAGCAGATCATATACGCTGTGGCGGCCATCACCCATGATTGAGGCCAGCTTTGCCATATCCATGACGCTGCCGCCGCCGGCGGCGACAATTACATCGGCCTGTATTTGGCGAAACGCGTCCACAACGGACTGCGCTTCGTTACAGGTGGGCTCACCTGGAAGAAAATCAAAAATATCATATGGAATCCCTGCTCTCTCAAGCGCCTCCAGAGGCATGTCTAAAACGCCGGAGCCCTTTACGCCGCTGTCTGTGAACACCACGGCCTTCCTGTAGTTCCCCTTTACCAGGGAAGTAATATGTTTGGACGCGCCTGCTCCGCAATAGACCTTTTGCGGCATTTCAAGCTTGTATTCTTTCATACGCGTTCCCCCCTGCCTGAATAAGCTTAATCTTTGCGGAGACCTGTTCAAATAGGTTTTCGTCTCCAAAACCGCCTGACTTGGAAAGAAGACACTTTGTTTTCCCGTCTATCTCAATGGAAAACAGCACGACGCCCGGTACAAGCTCGCAGAGCGGTGAGATACATGGCGCCTTTAATTGTTGTATGAATCCAAACAGCGTGTCCCCGCCGATGATAAGCGGCATATATCCCGTGGCCTCCGGCAATGTAAGCAGACGTTTCAGGAAAATGCCCAGTGTTTGCGAGATCGTTATGCGGGCACTTTCCCTGTCTATGCCGTGCGTATCCATATAGCGCCGTACCGCCTGCGATTCGGAAAAGCCGGTATCAAACATTATGGATCCGGGTTCCCTGAGAAGTGATTTTAAAGAATTCAGCCATTCAGCGCCTTCCGGTTTATCCAGGTAATCCGGTTCCATCCGCTGCGGCGGCGTAAGCACCACGCGCCTGTACCCCATGCGTTCCCCGTGCTCCACCTGCCGGCGGGTAATGTCGTTGAGGCTGCCGCTGACGACCAGTATCCGATCGCCGGACATCACTGCGGGAAGCCGTTCCCGCTTTTTTGCAAAGCCGATATATTCCGGCAGCATAGACGCGAATCCGGCGCACCCCGCTGCCAGATGCAGGCGATCCTGCCGGTGGAGGCGGCCGGCAATGGACTGCATCTCCGCATCACTTTGCGCATCAAAAATACCAATACCTTTATCCTCTGCCGTACAAGCGGCGCCGTCCGCAAATACCCGCACCGGAACGTCAAGCCCTGCGAACAAGTCGGGAACAAACGGGGAGCGGACAGATTCAAAAGGATCGCGCCCAAATTCGCTTTCATTAACCGGCACGCCGCCGATAAAATGGACGCCGTCCTTTGTGATGCGGTTCATTGCTGGAAAGGCCGGCACAAACGCCAAAAAATCCCTTCCGCTTGCATCCAGCGTGGCTTTTAGCGCGCTGCCGATGTTCCCGCGCAGCGCGGAGTCCGTCTTGATATAAATATAAGGGATATTGGCGGCGGTCGCTTTTTCTACAAGCCGGCGGGTAACCTGGTACGCCTGTTCCCACGTAAGACGGCGTGTTTCCGCGTCGATTACAAGGACGGTTTCCCCGTTGCCTTCAAAATCGTCCGCCGTAACGGCTTCCCCTGGTAAAACCTGGATGGAAGCGTTATATTCCGCGAATTGTACGCCGGTATCCAGAGCCCCGGTAAAATCATCCGCAATTACAACTAACCGTGTCACTCTTCGTGCTCCTCATTTGTATCATTTTGAAACACTTTTTGTATATAAGCAACTCGTCATGTATTTGTCCATCAAAAATCCATTGTCTTATCAAAGATTAACATACCGGATGCCTTGTTTTCAATGCGGATTCCGATTTTTTTAGTTTAATTTTGAAACACTCTGATATGATATTGCTTTTTACATGCATAATTGGTAATATGTATTTAATTATGAAACGCATTGAAGCGTATGTATGGAGGAGATCCTATGCGGAAAACAAAAATCCTGGGAATCGCCCCCTATGAGGGGATGCGGAGCCTTATGCACCAGACCGCTGAAAAGCGGGAAGATGTTTCCCTCACTGTTTTTGTCGGGGATCTGGAGGCCGGTGCGGAAATCGCCGCCAAATACGGCCCCGGGGATTTTGACGTAATCCTGTCGCGTGGCGGCACGGCTGAGCTTATCCGCCGCCAAAGCGCTCTGCCCGTAGTGGAAATACCATTATCTGTTTATGATATCCTGCGGTCTATCAAGCTAGCTGAAAACAATCCCGGCAAATATGCGATCGTCGGCTTTCCTTCCATTACAAAAAACGCACATTTTTTATGCGACATCCTGCAATATGACATTGACATCCGCACAATCCATAACGAGGCGGAAGCGCGCGAAACGCTGAACCGGCTAGCAAACGGCGGATACAACATGATATTGTGCGATGTGATCACAAATTCTCTGGCGCAGGCATACGGCATTCCCGCACTGCTTATTGTATCCGGCTCCGAAAGTATGGAATCCGCTTTTGAACAGGCAATCGGGACAAGCCAAATTTATAGAAAGCTGTATAATGAAACCGCCTTCTATAAAACCGTATTGGAAGAAAACCGGCAAACCGCCCTTGTGTTTGATGGCGGCGGGGCGCTTATCTACCAGTCAAAGCCGGAATCCCTACCGCCCGCAGTTATGGAAAAAATAGAAAAAATCATCCCCTCGCTACAGGAAGGGATGAAAAAAAAGCTGTACTGTGACGCGGCCGGAAAGCTTTATGCCCTTGCGGCGATCCGTCGGGAAATTGAAGGCAGCCCTTACACCGTATGCTATGCCGCCGTAAGAAAAACGCCGCTTCCGCTTGAAAAGCACGGCGTATATTATACAAGCAGGGATGAAGCCTTCGACCACTTCTTTAACAGCTTTTACGGCATAACGCAATCGACGTCGCCCGGCGCGCTGCCTGTGGAGGAATGCGCGCAAAGCGTCGATCCCGTTATGATTATAGGCGAGTTTGGAACCGGCAAGGATCAGATGGTGCGCCTGCTTTATGGCAAAAGCAGGCTGTGTGAAAACCCACTTGTCACGATCGACTGCGCGCGTATCCAGACACGTGGGATGGATTTTCTGATGGAAAATGAAAGTTCCCCGCTTGCCGATACCGGGATTACCATTTATTTTAAAAACACAAAAACGCTGTCCGAAAGCCAATTTCTGGAGCTTTTTTCCACTGTGCGGGATCTGCGGGTGCAGCGTCGCTGCCGCCTCCTTTTTACCTATCCCATCAATGAGGCGGAGGCTTCCACACGCTGCCGCCTGCTTGTCAACTGGTTTTCCTGCCTGACGCTTACCATGCCGCCGCTGCGCAGTCATAAAGAAGAGATCCCGGGCCTTGCAAGCCTGTATATCAGCATCTTAAACATGCGCGCCGCTAAGGAGGTTATCGGTTTTGAGCCAAAAGCTTTGCAGCTATTGGAGGATTATGACTGGCCCGACAATTACGACCAGTTTAAGCGCATATTAAAAGAACTTGTCACCATGACGGATACCCCTTATATTTCCCTTTCCAGCGTAAAATCTCTGCTGCAGCGCGAAACCTCACTGATTTATACCGCCGAGAAAACCGGCACGCCCCCCATCGCCCTCAACCGCACGCTGGAGGAGATAAACCAGGATATCATAAGGCGGGTGCTTTCGCAGGAAAACGGCAACCAGAGCGCCGCCGCCAAAAGGCTTGGCATAAGCCGCACAACCTTTTGGCGCATGCTTCAAAAAACCTCCGCACCGCTGCCTGAACAGGCGGATCCAGACAATCCAACGTAAGCGCACCGGCAGGTTCGCGCTTCAACGAATTAAGCATGAGGATAGTCTTCAATTAAGATAAAATAGAGACTTGCCTAAACATGCGCTGGTTGTATATGAGGGGTTATGGGATAATCCGATTATTGAAGCACGTCAGGCAGCAAAATCCTTAAATATCCCCTACAAAGATCAAATTGTGTTGATCCGTAATTTTGGAAGTTGTGCCCATTTTGGCGCCATGGCCTATTTTTCCCGCATCAATAAGTATAGGTTGCAGCTCTTTTGCTTCAAAAGATATTCTGTTAATATCCCCGCCATTCCGCCGCCAATTATTAATACCTCTGCATGGATATTGCGCCTGAGAGGCTCAAACTGCCGGGATTTATCATTTGACTGCCAACTGGATGCCATAAACTTCTCCCTCGCCGATAAGAGAATAAATCTTGGATAACTGTTCATGGTATCTGCTAAAAGTGGCTAATCATATAGGGTAAAGGACAAACTTATACTGATCATAATCGGCAGGCTATCCGTAAGGTTACTCGCGCTGATTCACCTTCTTGTCCATCCAGGCTATTTTGCCTCATTCTCAAAGATCCATTTTCTGGACCAACTGTGCTTTTCACCAGGAAAAAGGCGGAAGGTATGATATACCTCGGCTGAAATAATGTGGCCGACGGTCCAAATAAGAATCATAGCTGGCTGAAAAGAGACTTCCTCCTTTATGGATACCGGACTTTTTGAATGGGTTAGCTCCCAGCGGCAAGGTTGCTTATCGCTAATCTCGCCGCTTTCGACTAATGCCAGAGCTGGCGTTGCAGAATAACCTGTATAGGTGAACGTGTTGCCCTCCAAAATCAGTGCCGAATTGTCCATCAGCGGCTTTTTGCCGGGGCTAAAAGAGGCTGTTGGGAAGCGGAGCGTGTACTCTGGGCCGGTGGGGAACTGATCGATGGTCACAAAATTGTGGCAGTACTCATTAAGCTCAAGAGGCTTATCCCCAGTATTTTCGGCCTCATATGCCACAGTCAATATGTTTTCACAGACGGTAATCGTCTTTTTTTGTGCCAGCCCATAGTTGTTACACGCCTTCGGTTTGGTGATAAATATTGCTGTTGTATCGGTAGAGTCGCACTCCGTCTCAAAGGGCTCACATTCATATCGGTTCATGAAATTATACGGTTTTTCATCCGGTTTGGTCAGCAAGCCAACTCCGAATTTGGAGAATTGTTCCCCTATGCCTGCCTCTACTGAAAGGGCATCGCATTTGATTTCGCTACACAGGCCGACACCACCCGAGCCCGGATTATCGGGCTCAGCCGTGCATAACTCATGTATGCCATCTAACAGGATGCTGGTGATAAATCCGGCGCGGTCAAAGCGGCAGGTATTATTTAATCCTTCTCCGGGCAGGGGGATCTCCACCGACAGACGGTTGGTATGAAGTCTATACATTATTCGCTCCTTTATAAGTTCTTCCGGTACTATTTAAAAATCAGCTGGGCAAAATCGCATATGGCCCGGCGCCACGCGCCCCAATCATGATATACATCCGGGTATATTTTTCGGATGTAATTAGGCAGTTTATCAAGGCCGTTTTTTTCACAGAACGCGTCGTCCTGCGCGAAAAACTCAAAGACATTATCCTTGTCTCCCATGGAACGGAAAAATACCTTATATTCTTTCTCAAATTGTTCGGGGTGGTCACAGATAATGGATAAGTAGGGATTCTTTTCGGGGGAAGTGCCGCCTTCCGTCGGTAAGCATACAAATCCACTGAATATGCCGAGATACCCAAATAATTCTGGGTGGGACAGTCCAAACATACTGGTTTGTATGGACCCCATAGAAAGGCCTGCCATTGCCCGGCTCCATTTATCTGTCTTGACATGGTATGTTTTTTCAATAAAGGATCTGCAATCGTCGAGGATCATACTTTCAAAGCTTCCAAAATAAAAATCACTTTCTTCTTTTCTCCTGGTCATGCCGTCGTTCATCACGACAATAAAAGGCATACACTTTCCCTCGGCGAGCAGGTTGTCAAGAATATAGGGGAGCTTTCCGTTATAGGTCCAGGTGATTTCGTTTTCGGTATGGCCATGCTGCAGGTAAAGTACAGGATATACGCCGCCATCCTGATATCCCGGTGGCGTATAAACCAAGCATCGCTCCCAATCGTCCATCGCCTTGGAGTAATAAATCTCCCTGTTGACCGAGCCATGCGGCACGTCCCTTAACAGGATATAATCAGTTTCAGAATCCGGAATTTCAATATAGTTAACGGGCCTTCCATAGCAATAGTATATGGGTGTATATGGATGGAGAACCACTACACCATCAATAATATAATCTATCGCTCTTGGGCCACAAAAAGCCGAATTGAAGGGCAACACTCCCTCAAACATACCGTCTTCATTTTTTTGCAAAGCCAAGTTAGGTTCACCATAGAGAATCTTAATATCAACCTCAACCGTTTTTGCGGTGGGCGCATAAACACGGAATAGAATATCCCCGTTTTTCCGGATAAGAGCCCCGGTTTGTATACGGGGAGAGTCTTCGGTATTTCCTATCCGTTCCGCCAACAGCGGATTAAAGCCAAAGCATGTATCTGTCAACGCCTTGTTATTCAAAAATTCGTCCGAAAAATTTGCCATGATAGATCCTCCCATTGATTTATATCATTTCTATAGCCGTTATCCTTTGACCGCTCCAATGGTAATGCCTTTTACAAAATACTTCTGAAAGAACGGATAGATGCACAGCATGGGCAATACGCCGATGAATGCAATAGCCATTTTTACGCTCAAAGTGGGCATGGCAGATGTATCTACATTCGTTGAGGCTGCCATTGAATTGGACTTGAGAAACTGCATATCCTGAAGCATCTTATTGAGAACGACCTGGATTGTAAAATATTTATCCTTTGTTAGATAGTATAAACCATTTACCCAGTCATTCCAATACTGTAGGCCCACCATAAGGGCAACCGTCGCGATAATGGGCCGCGACATGGGAAGTACTAACCTCCACAGGATATGCCACTCCCCAGAGCCATCTATTCTTGCCGCTTCAAGCACCTCTTCCGGGATATTTTGTGTAAAATAGGTTCGCATCATAATTATATAAAATGCGCTCATCAATAGATTTGGTACAATTAACGCCCAATAGGAATTCCTGATATGAAAATATTGTGAATACATAATATATGTGGAAACAACCCCGCCGTTGAACAGCATTGTAAAGAATACGACAAACGACCAGAAATTGCGGTGTGGCAGATTTCTCCTGGACAGCGGATAGGCAAACATCGTAGTCAATGTAAGATTACTTATCGTACCGATAATTGTGACCCCTATTGTATTTAGGTATGCTTTTCCTATCTGCGCCGCATTGTTAATTAAATATTTGTAGGCGTCCAGACTGAAACTTTTTGGGAACAGCGAATATCCATCACGCACCAAAGTACTTTCATCCGTGAAGGACGATACAATCAGCAGCGCAAATGGGAACAGGCAGAATATACACAGCAGTACCATGATGATACGAGCTATACTTTGAAAAATTCTGTCGTTTTCAATCATGATTTTACTCCTTTAGTTAGAATAGTGCTTCTTCCTTGCTGATTTTTCTTACCACCAGATTAGCTGTCAGTACCAAAACAAACCCCACCAATGACTGGTATACGCTAGCAGCAGAGGACATACTAATATTGTTGCTTTGCATAAGCCCACGGTATACATAGGTGTCTATCGTATTTGTCACATTATAAAGAGGTCCCGAATTGAGCGGCACTTGATAGAATAAGCCGAAATCGGAGTAAAAAATACGCCCGATCCCCAGCAGTGTCAGGGTTATAATTGTTGATTTTAACCCTGGGATGGTTATGCTCCTGATCCTCTGCCACCGGGAAGCGCCGTCTATGGCCGCTGCCTCATAAAGCCCTCTATCAATACCCACAACAGTCGCGTAATAAATAATAGACTGGTAGCCAAAACCTTTCCAAAGGTTCACAATAACAAGTATAATGGGCCAGATATTTGGCGTCGAATACCAGCTTACGGGATCATACCCAAGCGGTGCAAGGATTGAATTGTTGATGAAGCCATTGTCTGTGGACAACAATGCGTTTACAAGGTAACTTACCACCACCATGGATATCAGATAAGGAATCAGGATAATGGTTTGACTGACTCTTTTTTGGATTTTACCTCTCAGTTCATCAAGCAAAACCGCAACGGCTATCGCTGTAATAGTGCCAAGCAAGATAAACACTAAATTGTATGCAATCGTATTTCGGGTAATGAGAAAAGCGTCGTTCTGGAACAGAAACTTAAAATTTTTCATGCCAATCCACGGGCTCTTCAAAATACCTTTACTGAAATCCAGTTGCTTAAACGCTATGATAATTCCTGTCATAGGAATATAATTATTTATGATCAAGTATACCAATCCGGGAAACATCATAAGGTAAAAGGGAGCAAATTTGAAGAAACTGCCCCTGCGGATTATGTGGACAGGTTTTTGGGCTGTGCCGTTGCTCTGCATACCAAGCTCTCCTTATTTCAATCTTTTGCGGAAGTATCCCTATTGATTACCCAACAATCAAAAATGCATCCTGATGCGAAGCGCTAACCATGGGATGCATTTTTGATGTGGGTATCGCCTAATGGATTACTTATTGGCAAGCCATTCGTCTACCTGCTGCTGTTTTTCCACAATAATGTTATTGATCCCCGCACTTTCCATTTCTTTATTGAGGATTGGAAGAGTTTCTTCTGGATTCAGTGAACCCGCATACAAAGCATTTACATATTTACTATAGATGTTAGAACAGGCTGTGATTTCATTCATTACGTTGGTCGTATCAAACCGGAATCCATAGACCGTGGAAACCAGCGCGCTATCATTGAATTCATTGTACTGTTCCCAAATATCATATTCCTGCCCTTCCCACAGGTAAGCGATCTGCGGATTTGGCCACGCCCAGTTCATTCTAGTATAATTTACGCTGGTAGCCGTTACGCCCTCGGGATAAGCCGCAACACGGTTTTCTTCATCAATAACCACATAGTGTTTCCCCTCGATGCCATTGACCACAAGATTGGAAACGTCAGGGTCGGAATACATCAAGTCGAGCAGTGCAACGGCTCTTTCCGGGTCGCCGGAACTCGTTGGAACGTACCAGGTGACGCCGCCGGCCGATGCTACCGGTTCACCATAACGCACAGACACCAGCTCCATGCCCACATTGATGCTCTGATCGGTTTCCCAGCCTGGCTTCATGTGCTGGAAATAGCCAAACGCCTTCCCCGCCGCTACCAGCGCATGGGAGCCCTCCGTATTTGTCGAAGCATCTGGCATGATGAGCCCTTCTTGTGCCCATTGATACAGCATATTTACGCGTTCGATAAATAAATCCGATTCAAAGAAGCTAACGATCTTGATCTCATCGACATAAGGGTCTTCGGCTATCGTAAGATGATACGCATCGCCGACTTCGTTTTGCCCAATAAACGCGGCGCCCGCAAACATAAGCCCTGAGTCAGAAACGACAGGATACATATCGGGATAGGCTTCCTTCACCGATACAAGCGCATCATGAATTTCATCCAGGGTAGACATCTCTTGATACCGGATATCCAGCTCATCGCAAATGTCCTTCCGCATCGCAAAACCGAGCTGCGATGCCTTTTCCGTGTTGATCGGTACTCCATAGATCTGATCTTCGTAAGAAACGCCTATCCAATACTTATCGTCTATAATCGTTGTGACATTCGGAGCATATGCTTCAAGCAAGTCTCCAATGGGCTGAACCTGATTGGAATTAATCATGTCCTGCACATTGCCCAATGGGCAAAATAGATCAAATTCCTCTCCGGAGTACAGCAGCATATTTAATTGATCCATATATGTACCCAAGCCCACCATAGTCATTTCTACATCTGCATTCAATTTTTCTCCGGTGATTTTACTGAGTTCAGCGGAGATTTCCTCAACCGCTTCTGTAGCCGCGGTGCCGAACATCATCACTTTGATTGTGTAATGATCCTTATCCTGGAAGTATCCCCCCTGCCCCCCAGGTTCAGCTTCACTGGAATCCGCGTCCTTTGATTCTGCGTTGGATGACGGGGCTGAAGACGATCCGCTGCTTGACGCTGGATCGGTACCGCATCCCACAAGCATCACAATAATCATAATTATAACAAAGATTAGTGACGACAATTTTTTTATACCGTTCATTTAATATCCTCCTCATGTGTAAAAGTTTAAACCTATTATAATTTGCGTAAATAATATTGTCTGTAATTGCAGCGACTTCATAATGAATTAATAACGACCGATTTGTTTAGCATATTGCCAAATAAATCAGGAATAACAAAATAACGACTTTACTGCTTACAAGTTGTCGCTATATTGCCAAATATTGCTCAAATAAATCTTAAAATATATTGATAATGCCCCTTCAATATTGCTATAATGAAGACAAATCTTACTATAGTTTCAATTATATACAGAGAAATGATACAGTGAAACTCAGCGCACATGTGGAAAACCCCTGGCTAATCCCTCCCATTATTCTGTGAAACTTCTACAAATGAAGTGGTGGTTAGGAATATAATTATGAAAAACCGAAAATCTCTTAAATCAAAGGTTACGTTTGTCCTCATGAAAATGCTGATCCTGCTGATTGTTTTTATCATCGGCTATAACTTTTACACACTTAATGAAGCAAATATAAAGGTTGCGGAGTCAAATCAAAAAACATTGAGCTCCTATTGCAGCAATATTGAAACCACTTTGCAGACGCTCTTGAGCCGGATGACTAATTTTATTTCCAACAATACAAACTTTAAGCTTATGACACAAAAAGGCTCAGAAGTGGCTGCTCATGTACAGTCTTATGAGATTATGCAGGATTACAACAGCCTAATGGACATGTACCCGCTGCTCAGCGGATGCTTTATATTCAGCTATCCCAATACTATTTTCCGATCAATATATGGCGATTCCATAAGCCTGGACTCAAAGGATGAACTTTTGTGGTATTTTAAAGATGCGACAGCGGATAAAAAACGGTTGTTGGAAATGGTCTGGCAGCCGCTTACGTTGGGAGAAAGACATTATTTATATCTAATCAGCGGGTATCAAAACACTTATTGTATTTATGTCATTGATTTGGGCAATTTGTATTTTGTCCAGAACAATCCTGAGACCGGGGGAAGCGGCAGCAGGGAACTCATATTTTATCAGGAGGAAACGATATTCACGGACAGCGCGATTATCCGTGAAAACAGTGTCGATATACGGGGAGGGAATGGATACTACTTTTCCGGCTCACCACAAAGATATATGGTTGTTGAACAGGCCATTGCCAATTCAAAGATAAGAGCCGCTTATCTGGTGGAATATAGGGGCGTTCTGGGAAATCTTTCATACGCGCAATTATCTGTCTTCATCGTTTCCCTGTTGACTGTTCTGCTTATTCCATATAGCTACCAGCAATTAAAAAAGGTTTTCTTTATTCCAATGGATATACTTATGGAAACGATGAATGAGATCAAGGATGGCAAAATTGAAGCCAGAGTGGATACAAACTATACTGAGGTTGAGTTTTTGGAGGTTATTAATACGTTCAACAGCATGATTGATCAAATCAACCAGCTAAAAATTGACGCGTTTGAACAAGAGCTTAACCTACGGGAAACCCAGCTCCAGTATTATCAAATACAGATAAAGCCTCATTTTTATATCAATTGCCTTAAAAGTATGTATGGAATGGTGGTGGAGGAAAAATATGAGGATACCAAAAGCGCAATCATCTACCTGTCCAACCATCTGCGGTATATGTTAAAAAACGTCTCAATGATTGTGTCCATTGGAACCGAGCTTAAATATATTCAAAACTATATCGCCCTTCAACGTTTAAGTATGGCCTACCGACCGGATATTAAAGTGGATGCTGATCCTGCGTTAATGGGCTTGATGATCCCAGCCATCTCTATCCTCTCTTTTGTAGAAAATTCCGTAAAGCATGCCGTAATCAAAGATAATAATTTGCGCATCGGCATACAGATCAACTCTAAATTAATCGAAGAAGAAAAATACTTGAATATTCGTATTACAGACAACGGAGCCGGATTCTCACAGGAGCAAGTGGTGTATTTGAATAACTATCTGGAAAACCCACAGACGGAACAGTCAATAGGCATTTATAACGTCATCCAGCGTTACCTTTTATATTTTGGGGAAGATAATGTATGGTTTGCTTTTTCAAATATGGGTGGAGCAAATATCGATATTTTTATCAAGATGATGGGGGGTGAAATCTATGAACATTCTAATCGTTGACGATCAGATCAGTGTGGTCAATGGGCTTATGAAAGGAATTGACTGGGATAAGTTGGGGATTGACAAAGTCTTGAAGGCATTTAATGCATTTGAAGCAAAGGCCCTTTATAACAATATGCCTATTGACATACTGCTCACAGATATCGAAATGCCAGGAGAATCAGGGGTAAGCCTGGTGCAGTGGATCCGTGAACATAATTTTGAGACGGAATGCATTTTCCTCACTTCCCACAATGATTTTGAATATGCAAGGGACGCAATTAAAATGGAAAGCTTTGAATATGCGTTACAGCCGTGCCCTTACGATGAAATCCAGTCGATACTATCAAGGGCCATTTATAAAATAAAGCAGAAAAAAGAGTGGCGGAAATATTATAATTACGGCAGGACTGCAATGCAAAACGATACAATAGCGAAGCTTATGTTTCATAACAGCCTTAAATTAGAAAATAATGCAGAGCTGCTGGAAGCGCTCAATTTATTGGACGTATTTGACGGCCAAAATACACAAGGATATTTATCGCTGTTCCAGATTGTAAATAGTGATGATCATTTGGAACAATGGGAGGATGGACTTCTGGAATTTGCGCTTCACAACGTTATTGCCGAAGTTTTTGGACGACTTGGGCAGAAGATTATCATGGCGCATATGGATAGGCTTGTATTTGCAGTTTTTTGTTATACCTATAACACCGACGCCTTACTATATGAGCAATATATATATCAAATGAATTTTCTGAGTAACATTTTCAAAAATATGCTTAATTTTGACGTTATTTATCGTACGAGCGGGCTGATTACGCCATCGGAGCTAAATACTGAATATTATGCGATGAAACAACTGACAGTGGCTGACAGCGCAGGAGAAGATGTTGAGGGCAGCCTCAACACCGAAAAAAAAGATAATCTTTATACAGATCCAGTCGGATTAGTTGTAGAGTATATCAAAGGGCATCTTGATAGGGAGATCACAAGGCAGGAGTTAGCTGATTTAGTATATTTGAATATCGATTATCTGTCCCGAATTTTTAAAAAGGAAACAGGTTCCACAATAAATGACTATATAATTATTGAAAAAATGAAATTCGCCCAGATTATGATCCATACCACAATACTGCCGATCGGATTAATAGCAACAAAGGTTGGATATAATAATTTTTCCTATTTCTCTAAGCTTTACAAAAAAGCAATAGGGGTATCCCCAATAGAAGATCGCAACCAATATCGAGACGGGAACTGAGATGTTACTAGATAATTCAGTAACCGCTGTTTTTCAAGGCAATAGAAATATTTAAATCAAGTGGAAGTTTACCGACGCGGCATTTACCGCCACATCTCAATAAAAAAATAATTTAAAAATCCACCGGCATAGCCGGTGGTATTGACAAACGCCTATAAGGCTGTCCATAAAAGCAACGCCTGAAGGCGTAACGACGGTCTGTTACGTGCGTAAGGTTGTTACTTTCTAACCTTAAAGGAGTGGCACGTCGTGCCCGGTCAAATGGACGCCATCATATCACAGGAAGATTTTGAGAAGGTGCAAACTCTTATATCCCCCAGGCAGCGGCAGGAAAACAGACTTTCCAAGAGCGCTTTGCTGTAGCTTTATATGGTTAAAAAACGGACAGTCTTTCAGGCTGCCCGTTTTTTTATTACCGGTTATGCTTTACTTTCTCGCTTTACAGCGAATCAAAGGGGCATTTTTACCGCATAACGCCGCTTTATAGTAACCGCTGCCGAAATCCCTCCGGAGGTTTTCTAAGCCTTTAATTGTAGGTGGGATCGTTTGGATCCATAGAAATATAGGTGATGGTGTTGTGGGGACATACGCCTACCGCCTCCCGCTCATACTCACTGACTCCGGCATCATCATGGTTGACAATGGCAAGGTTATCGTATAAGCGAATATTTTCCTCGCCACAAAGGCGCACGCATTTACGGCACGCGATGCAACTGGTTTTGCAAATCTTGTTGGCTACCTTGGGACTGTCGTGATTGGAGCATTTAATAAACGCCGTTCCATCAGCCTCCACCAGATGGATAACATGCTTAGGACAGGTCTCCACACAGATGCCGCAGCCGGTGCAGATATATTTATTAATTTTCGCAATACCGTCATCCACAATAATGGCCCCAAAGGGACACTTGACTGCGCAGTCGCCATGGCCCAAACAGGCATAGGAGCACACCTTTTCCCCGCCATAAAACATGGTGGCGGCTTCGCAGGTATTTAGGCCCCGGTAATCCATGATATTATAAGTGTTTTCAGGAGTACCGTTACAGGCCACAGCCGCTATGCGCTTGGCACCGGCAATAGCGGAAATGCCCAGGATCGAACTAATGCCCGCAGTGACTGATTCACCGCCCGGAATACAACCATTGACAGGAGCGTTGCCTGCGCAAACAGCCTCCGCAAAGCTCATACATCCCGCAAAGCCACAGGCGCCGCAATTGGCGCCAGGCAATGCATCACTGACCTGCGATACCTTTTCATCCACAGCCGGGGCAAAATATTTACTTAAGAGAGCCAGAACCAACGCCAGTATGCCGGCCAATCCGGCGGCTACCCCGGCGGGCAAGGCTAAAATCTGTATGGACATGATCTATCAATCTCTCCTTTACGCAAAGATGCCGTCTACCATACCGGCGAAACCGCCAAAAGCTATGGCCACTATGGCGGCAGCCACTAGAGTGGCCGGAAGCCCATCGAAGGCCTCGGGCAGCCTGGCTTCCGCGATGCGCATACGCACACCCACAAAAATTACCATTGCCAGCATAAAGCCCAGTCCTGCTCCAAGGCTGTTTACCAGCGATTGGAGAAAGGTGTAGCTGTTGTCAATATTTAGGATAGTGACGCCCAGGACGGCGCAGTTGGTGGTGATCAACGGCAGATAGATGCCTAAGGCGTTATTCAGCGCGGGCAAAAAGCGCTTGAAGATAATTTCCACAACTTGCACCATGGCCGCGATCACTAAGATAAAGATAATGGTTTGCAGGTACCCCAGTTTATTGGGTTCCAGCAAGAAGCTGTAAATGGGCCAGGTAATGGCTGTGGCCATAACCATAACAAAGATAACGGCGCCGCTCATGCTGACAGCGGATTTTATATTCTTGGAAACACCTAAAAACGGACAGATGCCCAAGAACTTTGAGAGGACAAAATTGTCCACCAAAATGACCGAAAACAGGATGATCATCATTTCTTTCATTGCTGGGCCTCCTTTGCGACGGTATCTGCGGCGGTATCCGACACAGGATCGGCGCCCTCCACGTGATTGCAGCTTTCCCTTGACGGACAGCCGGCGCAGCCGTTGCCCAAGCTTCTGCCCCGTTTGGAAAGGATATAGCTCATAAGAGCCATAATGACGCCAAAGATAAAGAATCCGCCCGCCGGGGAAGTCAAAATTCCCACAGTCTTGATATCGGTATGAAAAATCCCGTTGATTCCTTCCAGCAGCTTCAGCCCAAACCAAGTACCTGCGCCAAAGATTTCGCGGATAGAGCTGATGGTAAAGAGGGCCAAGGTAAACCCAATGCCCATGCCAACACCGTCCAAAACGGAGTTGAGCACCGTATTTTTACTGGCAAAAGCCTCCGCTCTGGCCAGAATGATGCAATTTACCGTAATCAGTGGCAGGAATATACCCAGAGCGCTGTCCAGCACAGGCACATAAGCTTTTACCAGCAGTTGTACAATAGTCACCAGCCCCGCAATAACAATGACATAGGCCGGAATTCTCACCTTATCCGGAATAATATTTTTCAGCAGGGATATAAACAGATTGGAAAATACCAGCACGAACAAAGTAGCAACTCCCATGCCGATGCCGTTGAAGGCGCTGGTGGTAATCGCCAAGGTTGGGCAAGTGCCCAACACCAACACCAAGGACGGATTTTCTTTAATAATGCCGTTAAGCAAAATCCCTACCCTTGACTTATTGTTCTCATTCACCCGTTTCACCTCCCATAAACAGCTCCGCATACAGATCGGACGCCGTGTTAACCGCCTTAATAAAAGCGTTGCTGGATACTGTGGCGTCTGCAATAGCATCCACTTGAATCTCACCAGGGATTTGCCCCACAAAGCGTTCCGTGAAGAAATCCTCCCCCACCTGAGTACCTATACCGGGAGATTCCTCATTGTCTAAAAGCACAGTCTTTGCAATCTCACCGTCTGTAAAGCCCACCATGACGCTCATGGTTCCGCCAAATCCCTTGACATTGGTGATGATGGCTACTCCTTGGTCGGCCTGATAAACCGACACTATGGTGACACCGTCTACAGGCTCAAAGTTCTCATTCAATTGATTGACATAGGAGGCAGTGGGAAATATCTCTTTAATAACGCCCATAACCTCATTTTGAAGGTTTTCCTGTATTACCGATTCGGTAAAATAATTAGTGACCACTAAGGCGGAGACGATGACCACCGCTATGGCGACCAGGACAATGATCGGCTTAATGATCTCATGAAAGACACCTGTTTTCTTTTCCAACCCATCAGCCTCCTATTCCGCCGCTAAATTCGATGGCATTTCTAACCGCTTTATAAATGGCTTCGCGGGTAACGGTTGCCCCGGCCACAGAATCCATAATGACGGTGTAATCCTCCACATTAACTGGGACACTGTCATACCGGGCCCCCACATATTGCTGAAGGAAGGCTCTGTTGGAGGCGTCCGCGCCGTAACCCGGAGATTCCGCGTTTTGTATCATCACAATCTGGGTCACTGCATAGGTTCGGTCTACCCCCACCAACAGGGTCAAAGGTTCCTCCGGATTAAAGCCCCGCTGGGTAACCAATACGGCATATCCATCCGGCCCGCTGAAGCCGGCGAGGACGCCCTTTTCCGCAAAGTACTCGCTGACATCGACTTCTACAAAGCCCTCACCTATAATATCCGCCACCACGCCTTCATCCACAACCGCTTCCTCTTCATAGGTGAGAATGGTATGGAGTCCTATCGCCGCGATAATCAATGCGCAGACAGCGATAAAGACATACAACGCAATCCGCCGCGTTTTATAGGGTGTGCGGCTGCCAAACTGCTCCGGCCGGGTCCATTTGTCGATCCAGGGCGTGAGCAGGTTCATAAACAGGATGGCGAAGGAAACGCCTTCGGGATAATTGGCAAACACCCGGATCATTACCGTGAGCATACCGCATCCAATAGCGAACACCACCCTGCCCCAAGGGGTATAGGGAGTGCTGGAATAATCGGTAGCCATAAAGAAAGCGCCCAATACCAGGCCGCCGGCCAGAATCTGATACACCGGGTCCAGGCCCAAGGCCAGTGAAAAGAGAAATACTGTGCCAATATAGATCAAGGGGGTTGTGGGTTTAATGACCCTGGCACAGATCAGGAGCAGCCCGCCAACCAATAGGGCCACTGTAGAGACCTCGCCCAAGCTGCCGGGGATATTGCCCAGAAACATGTCCAAATATCCATAGGTCTTTCCGGCCAAAGGGGTGGCGGTGGTGGTTACCAGGCCTAATCTCCAGCCCCCCGGCTTGGGCCAGCTGCTCATAGCGTCGGTAAAGGACAGCATCAACACAATGCGCCCCACTAACGCCGGGTTGGCAAAGTTGTGACCGATACCGCCAAAGAGCATTTTGGCCACCACGATGGCGGCAAAAGCGCCGATGACTATCATATAAAAGGGCAGTGACGCCGGCACGTTAAAGGCCAACAGCATCCCCGTCACAATAGCGCTCAGGTCATCAATAGACTGGGATTTATGGGTAATAAGATTAAACAAGAACTCGAACAGAACACAGGAGGCCACACTTACGGCGGTCAACACCAGGGCTCTGGGGCCAAATACATAGACAGACATCCCCAGCGCGGGCAAAAGAGCTATAATAACCGCCAGCATAATCTTTCTGGTGGAGCCTGTCCCACGAATATGGGGCGGGGCTGAAATGAGAAGTTTTTTTGTCATTATGTTGCTCCTTCCTACTTCTTCGCCTTAGGGCCTTTGTGGAGAAGAACCTTGCCCTGCCGGATGGAGTGGACAAGGTCCCGCTTGGCGGGACAAACAAATGAACAGGTGCCGCACTCCATACATAGGTTCACCTTTAAATCCCTCAACTGGTCCACATCCGCCATAATCTGAGCCCGCTCATAGCTGGCAGGCATCAGGTTCAGCGGACAGGCGTCAATACACTTGCCGCAGCGGATGCATGGGGTCTGCCGGCTGCCCCAGCTGCATTGGAGCCCGGTGAGGGCCAGCACCGCATTGGTAGATTTGAGTATGGGAAAATCACCATCCACAACAGCGGTACCCATCATAGGGCCGCCCATGATCAGTTTTCTCGGCTCACTTCTATAGCCGCCGGCAAATTCAACAATATCTTTTATGCTGGTGCCGATGGGAGCAATGACATTAGCCGGCGAATTGACAGCGCCGCCGTCAACAGTTACCCGTTTGACGGTCAGGGGCATCCCAGTGGTCATATATCTATATAATGTAGAAACCGTGGTCACGTTCATCACTATACATCCCACATCTGCCGGCAATTTTCCCTCCGGCACCACCCGGCCCAGGCATTCGTAGACCAGTACCTTTTCCGCGCCCTGAGGGTAACGGGCCCGCAGCGTAATCACCCGGATCCCTTCATCCTCCTGGAATATCCCGGTCATAAGGGCGATGGCCTTAGGCTTATTGGCCTCTATGCCAATGTAGATATTCTCTACAAATAGCTTTTTTTTCAGCATGCGGATACCCTCCGCCACCGCTTCGCTGTTCTCCAGCATTTCACGGTAATCGGAAGTGATATACGGTTCGCACTCAGCTCCGTTGATGATCAAGGCATCTATACTATCCAGATCAGCGGGATTTAATTTGATATGGGTGGGGAACCCCGCTCCACCAAGTCCCACTAATCCACAGTTCTTGACCGCTTCAATAAACTGCTGGTGATCGGCGGCCTGGACAGGCTGACTGAGAAAATCCCCCTCGTCAATCCCCTCTTCCCGCTTAATCACAACAGCTTTAGACCAGTCCCCACTGGGCATCAGCACTTCCTTGATTTCAGATACAGTACCGGAAATGCTGGCATGTACCCGGGCCGAAATAAAGGCGGAGCTCTCCCCCACCATCTGGCCCACCATCACCTTGTCGCCAACAGCCACCACCGGTTCAGCGGGCTTGCCGATGTGCTGGCTCATTAACAAGGTGACCTGTTGCGGGGCAGGCATCACCAGGGACTCATCGGCCATAGTATTCTTATGGTGTGGAACCCTGGTCCCCCCCCTGGATTTTTTGCCAATACCGGATGTTACACTCAACCTCCAACAACTCCTTTATATCTCTGTTATAAAACCCGAGCTATTCTTAAAAAAGGATTCTAAACACCACTATAATTTCTTTGACAGGCTTTACTCAAGGATAATCGATACGCCTGCCGGCAGACAAGCCGCGCTTTGATGTGGCCAGGAAAGGCGCCCGGTCCGGACACAGATCTGATCAGGGCATTGGCTGAAGGAAAAGAAAATCTCGCCTTCCACTGCCGTTATCTCTACATGGAGGTCAGCGTCCAGCTCGAAAGTTTGCGTCCCCCTTACCTTGGACAAATCCACCCGATCATATTCCTCCCCATGTACAAAAATGACCGCCGTCACTTTCTCCCGGGAAACACTGCGGCTATAATAAAAAAGACAAAGCGCCAACAATATTATAATGAGAATGATTGCGAAGTCCTTTGGGCGGATAATCTTTCTATTCTTCTCACTCATATTCTTTTCTCACAAATTTCTATATTTATATCCTTCCCCCAGACAGCGCCTTCATTATAGTACCATAAACCAAAAAAAAAATAAAGAATATCTATCCACAGTTTTGAAAAAGAAGGGGAGTGCCACCCCGACAGTATTCCATCCAGGATCTGGCCCTCCCCATTCATTCTCCCCGATCATTTCTAAAATTGCTTTAGCCTGTCCAACTTAACCCTTGATGAAATAAAAAATCAAACTTAACACCCCATAAATCACCGGTTGATGAAGAATGTAAATCCACAAGGTATATCTCCCTACAAACGCCAAAGAGCGAATATGGGTCTTATATAAGAAACCAGGCATTTTATCATCTTTAATCCACACCCCCAAATAGGAACCTGCCAGGAACAAGAACAGCCAGGGAATCAGCGGAAAATAATCGGATGAATGAAACCCGGCCGAGGGCAATCCTATGGGAAACAGATATTGAGTTTGATATAGCCCTTGAGGAAGTTTGATCAAGCTGAGCTCAAATATACCTAAATAACCCTTTGGCAATCCATAGGTAAAAACAAAGAGAAGCCCAAAGATAGTAAGTCCAGCTGCGGGCGTTAGCTTCATCAGCGTTTTGCCAAACAAACCGTAAGCCAACATAGAGATGCCCAGCATGTGCAGAATGCCGAAGGCGATCATTTCAGAGGGAAGCACCAGGTACACCACCAATGACATGCCCAGAGCTATGGCAAAGCACTGTATCCCCCGTTTTAAATTGTTGCTGGAGTATTGGCAAGCCACCCCGGATATAAGGATAAATATCCCTGCGAAAAGGGGCTGCAAAAACCGCAGCAAGGCGCTATTAAAAAAAGGAATGGTCACGTCAAATATGCTGACCAGGTCATAACCGGCGTGATAAGCGATCATCAAAATGATGGACAAGCCCCTCAACTCATCAATGATACCCACGCGGCCTTGATGCTTACTCATACAGTCCTCCATTTTATGTTAAAAAAAGAACAAACACCAGGTTTGTTCTTTCCCTATTCTTTACTGAACAAATGGATCATATGTCCTGACAGCCAAAGCATATTTGGCTACCATTGTCCTTGTCACATCTTCACGCCCCATTTCATAGCCGCAAGCCTCAATGACGGCGCAATATTTATCCATCATGGTAACTACATAAGACTCCTTATACCTGGGGGGCATCAATGTCATGGGCCACATATGTTTGAGAATGATATCCCGCTCAATCCCATTGAGCTCACACAGCTTCTGCGCATTGTCCAACGCAATTTTAGGATGACTTTGCAGATGCTTTTTAGCTTCCTCATCGGTCAAGTCATCCCAGTCATAAAAATACAGGTCATGGAGCAAGCCACCACGGGCCGCCGAACGGTAATCATACCCCATTTTTTTGGCGGTCTTAAAGCTAAAATACGCCACATTGAGACAGTGCTCTAAACGGGTTGATTTGCGATGCTGCATGTAATTCTCTAAATTCTGAACTTCTTCGGATTCCAATAAGTCATATATACATTCAAAAAACTCTTCGTCTACATACTTAACCAAATTGCCAACTTTAGTCGTCGGCTTAATCTTTTTTCCCAACGAAATTCCTCCATAGAATATAATTGATATATCCTTAAAAAATAATTTCATAGTATGCTAAGCCCGCAAACAGAAATTACTATAGTCTACGCAATCTTACACCATTCTATACTATTTTGTATGTATAGTCAACTACATTAACATCATATGCTTGTAAAATTTTTTGGTTTTTATTCACCCATAAATTGAATATCCACGCGCAAAGGAGAAGGAAGCGGGTTAAATTACAAAATTACCTGCATCAAGCGGTATTTTCCAATAAAAAAGTCCGGCAAATCCAATTTGTCTCTGCGGACTTTCTTGCGGCTATAATGTTTTTTGCTTTCCATTTTTTTGGTGACTGGATGCACTTCCCAAAGAACTCTCTTGGATTTGTCCAGCGCCCTTTTCGCCTTTTTGCTTAACTTTTTCCTGGGGATAAAATTGCTCATAGTAAACTCCCTTCTTGTAAATTATTATAGCACAACCAAATATTTTATTGAAGCACTTTTGGTATGAAAAATTTTGGCATTGCTATTGACAACCCAAAAAGATTATGCTAAGATGTTTATCGTTGCCGATGTCCCGCTGGTGTAGCTCAGTTGGTAGAGCAGCTGATTTGTAATCAGCAGGTCGGGGGTTCGAGTCCGTCCACCAGCTCCACTATTTAAACTAGTTTGCTAAAATTAGCGGGTGTAGATTGTTAACAAAACATGGGAGTGTTCCCGAGTGGCCAAAGGGGGCAGACTGTAAATCTGTTGTCTTCGACTTCGGTGGTTCGAATCCACCCGCTCCCACCAAATCAATACCGCATGAACATCACGTTTGTGCGGTTATTTTATTTTTATTAGCCTTTCCTGGATACTATTCGTGTCCAATTGTGTCCAGTAATTATCCAAACTTAAGCTTTATGATGTTGTCTTTAAAGTCATCGACATTGACCTCGGTATATATCTCTGTAGTCTTAATTGTACTGTGCCCCATAAGTGTTTGGACATATCGAAGGTCCACCCCACTCCTTAGCATATAGGTTGCGAAGATGTGTCGGCATTTATACGGTGACATACGGGATATCCTTTCAACTTCTTTTTTTATTGTAGCATTTAAGTCATCAAAAAACTTATAATACATTCTGTCAAAACTTCTATGCTTGTGGTGGCTGCTATATTATCAAGGCTAACCAAGGAGGCGATATCATGAATTCCAACAGAATGTCTGTACAAGAATTAGCAAATAAACTCGGTAAGGGTCAAATATGGGTTGTCAATGAACTACGCCGGGATTCCAAGCGCGAAGCAAAGCAATGGCCGTTCGCTACTTCTAAACAGTCTGAATCAGGGCGATGGAGTTATGTCATCATCCGTAGTCAATTTGAGAAGTGGCATGATGGCGACTATGGGCTTGATTATGAGCGGCTGGCTAATATGGTGGCAGAGATAGTGATTGAGCAATTGAAAGGAACGTGAATAAATTGTCACCATCTCAACGTGAAATCTTTGAATAACTTTGTGAATGCAGACCTTCGTCACAATATACCGGAGTTGGCGCGGTGCCGGCGTTGTTTTTATCGACGCCTTGAAACATTCACTCACTCCTCTATCTTTCGTTGGTTGACTTGCGCCCAAAACAGATGGTAAAATAGACACTGAATTTAAATTTGGGAGGCTATAGATTGACTATACATACACTCACCACAGACCTGCAAGGTTTTGAACCAACTGATTTTGAATGGACAATGGCGCTCTATAATGCTAAAAAGAGCAAAGATGGAGTACAGCTTGACTTCGGGAAATGCGAGATGAAAGATATTGGCCCATTTGTAGTGTCAATCAGAAATACTCTGCTTGAAAAGACCTTACAAGGGAAAACGGTGGCCGAGTATTCACCGTTTTTGGCATCGGATACAATCGGCACCCTGGAGATGTCCAATGAATTGGTTAGCGAGCCGGTAAACGACATCTTCTTTGAGATAGAACATGCTGACAGCCGCCAGGCTGAGGATTATGTCTCAGGCATTTACCCCTCCCCCACTGGTTATGCATTCTATGGCTGCAAAAGGAATGAGGACGGCAATATTATCGACAAGGTATTGTTCATACGCCGGACAAGCCCCTTGATCAAGGGTAATAAGACCTGGCTGTGCACTACACAAGAGGGACGTATTGTCACCAACGAGCAGCCTGTCTTACGGTTTAACCAGGCTGTAGACCTTATCATTGTTGGTGGATTTTGTTATTTCGTCACCGCCAACGCGGAAAAGGATTTGGGGTTGGAGAACCGGCATTTTGCCATTTGTGCCAAGCGGATGGCATTAATTGCGGATAAGGGCTTGATCAACAATTACGACCAATTGGATACGATAGCCATGAAAAGCAAGCATGCCCGCAAGTTTCTGGATTTTGACTTGAAGATTATCGAGCATATTGAACGTCTGCCCATCATTGAGCGTGAAGAGTTTTTAAGCAAATATGGCATTACAATTGACAACGAGGGATTAATCGATACCGATGATCCGGAGCAGTGTGAACTAGTGATTGATTTGTTGTGTTGCCGAAGCTGCCTGGATGCACTGGGACGCCTAGCAGTGGGAAATAGCATCATGCCTCGTGAATAACCAGTTTTTGCCGTTGTCACAGCCTTTAATCTCTTTGCGTTTTTCGCTACCGTATGCCCTCTCTTGCTTATTATACTTTATTAAGACATTATTCCTTGCTCTTTGACTATAAAACAGGCCGCTGCAAAATGCAGCGGCCTGTTATGACGATATTCTAACGAATAATTGCAGACATCAAGCACTCACGATAGGGGCTTTTTCTTTCGGTGGATGACAAAGCGGTTGATGGGGTAGGTCCAAAGCACCGCCGCCGTCGCAACAAGCGGCTTTGCCCAA
>Ga0153945_1000108_pt1 | contig 24528 bp, 19 predicted proteins | sample TSNJ029MetaG_FD_104720 | JGI IMG/M metagenome (GOLD analysis project Ga0153945, IMG submission 104720) | Attine ant fungus gardens microbial communities from New Jersey, USA - TSNJ029 MetaG | ecosystem: Host-associated > Fungi > Mycelium > Unclassified | place: USA: New Jersey, Wharton State...
AATATATAAGGCTACAAGATATAGAGGAGCACAAAAAGAGCGACAATTTTGAGATTAGCGAACTTTAGGCGGCTTTAGCCGCGAAACCGAATCCACCGGCTTCCAGCCGGTGGTGGTTCAATTGTATCTTGATTTTACGGTTTGCATCCGAATTGTGCCATAACCATATTGTACGGGATAATTGGAGAGCAGTCAATCCCGTGCGAAATATTTTGGAGGTGCATAATGCAAGAACCTTTAAAGCTTATCAACATGCGGGACGTCGCGGTGGAGGACATCAAATGGATTTGGTATCCGTATATTCCATCCGGCAAGCTTACAATCATCCAGGGCGATCCCGGCGAGGGCAAGACAACCTTTGTCCTCGCGCTGATCGCTCTGCTGACAAACGGCGATCCGCTGCCGGAAGCGGAACAAGGCTCGCCGCCGGTCAATGTTATTTATCAAACAGCGGAGGACGGCCTTTCCGACACCATCAAGCCGCGATTGCTGTCGGCGGGCGCGGAGTGTTCGAGAGTGCTTGTGATTGACGAGTTCGACCGCGAGCTCAGTCTCTGTGACGAGCGGCTGGAACTGGCAATAAAGAAAACGGACGCGAAGCTGATTGTGCTTGATCCGTTACAGGCGTATCTCGGCGGCGACACCGATATGCACCGCGCCAATGAGGTGCGCCCGATCTTCAAGCGGCTGTGCTTGATGGCGGAACGGACAGGCTGTGCCGTGATTCTAATCGGTCATATCAACAAGGCGCAGGGAATGAAATCGTCCTATCGCGGTCTCGGCTCGATTGATTTCCGCGCGGCGGCGCGGAGCGTGCTGCTGGCCGGAAGAACGAAAGATAATCCGTCCCTGCGGATCGTAGCGCACGACAAGAGCAGCCTCGCGCCGGAGGGAAAGTCAATCGCGTTCGAGATACATCCCGAGCACGGTTTTTTATGGAAAGGCTTCTGCGACATCACCGTCGATGATTTGCTTTCGGGAAACGGTTCCGCGCAGACAAAAACAACGCGGATGGAATCCGAGTTGAAAGAAATGCTTTCCGGCGGTGCTGGTTCCTTTGACGAGATCATGAAACGCGCGGACGAGCTTGGCGTGTCGGAGAGGACGCTCAACATCGCGAAAGCGAATCTCGGTATCGTTTCTAAAAAGCAGGGAACAAAATGGTTCTGGTCGTTCGAAGGTCAAGGGTGCAAGGGTGTAACGTTCTAAGGACATTGCATCCTTGCATTGTTCTTTCTGACTTATACGCTCAAAATATCCTAAGAGCTGAGAGAGAAAAGTTCCTCGCTCCCAAACCCCTCACTGCTGCGCGCGTGTCGCCCCCAATTTGCCCCGTGTGGCGTTTTGAGAGCCGAGGTCGAGAAAGTATACCAAAGCCTCTCTCCAAGCCGTTTTGCGGCGTTTGTCGAGGACGATTCGGGCGGCGATAGAGCAAGGTAGACTGGGTTGATTTTGAAGCAGGTTAAAGGGGTTATGCCGCTTTGGGCGGCACAACCCCGAAAAACGCCGTCCGGCAACGCCGGTCGGGGCCTCGGGAATGGCATAACAAATTCGGGTCTGTCATAACTATCTGATTCAAAAAACGGATGAAAACCCGAATAATCCCGATATCCATGCGATTCCCAAGTTATTAAAAAACTTATGTCAACAGATTGGAGCAAATTTATGAACAATGATACCAGTAAAATCCGTGTAGGCTTTTATATTGAAAAAAGTCTTCTGGACGAGTGCGACGCTCTGCTTAAAGCTGCGGACGCGCGCTCAAGAAATGAATTTGTCAGCAAGGCTATCCGGTATTATATCGGATACCATTCGGCACAGACTGCCGCGGACATTTTGCCGCTATCAATCACCTCGGCGGTGTCAGGCACGGTGCAATCCAGCGAAAACCGCATGGCTCGACTCCTGTTCAAGCTTGCCGTAGAGATGAGCATGATGATGAACGTGGTCGCGGCGGGCGCGGACTTGGACGATGTGAATCTCCGGCGTCTGCGCGGCAAGTGTGTCGATGACGTCAAGCGGTCAATCGGCACGGTAAACTTCGATGAGGTGCTTCGTTTTCAGCGAGGCGAATAAGCAAACCGTAATGGCGCGGAATTGAACATTCCGCGCCGTTCACTTTTTTGGTAATAAGACAAGTTTGACGCCAATAAACTTTATTGTAGGAGGTGGTATTTATTATCATTCGCGCTTTTACTTATAACAAGGAAAGCGAAAAGATCACGGTGCGGAACAGAGATATTATACTAGAAAACTATATTCCAGTTTTAACGGATGAAGAAGCATTTGAACAGCGGCAATCCATCGAAGAAGGACTGTTCAATATCTTTGAGAAATATCAAGATAATAACGAAAACAGGATAGCTAATTGAGAGTTGCCGTGGTAAAATGATTTTATCGGCAACTCTTTTTCTATCTGGAAAAGGAGTTGAAATGATCGCAATATACGCACGGCAATCGGTGGATAGAGCAGACAGCATATCCATCGAAAGCCAAATCGACTACTGCAAATATGAAACAAGGGGGGAACAATTCAAAACCTACATCGACCGTGGCTATAGCGGTAAAAACACCGACCGTCCCGGATTTTCAGAAATGATGGCGGACATGGAAAGCGGACTAATTACAAAAGTTGTGGTATATAAGCTCGACCGCATCAGTCGCTCCATCCTTGATTTTTCCGGCATGATGGAACGATTCGAGCAGTACAAAGTTGAATTTGTGTCCACCACCGAGAAGTTTGACACATCCTCGCCGATGGGCAGAGCCATGCTCAACATCTGTATTGTGTTCGCGCAACTGGAGCGGGAAACTATTCAAAAACGCGTCGCGGACACGTATTATTCCAGAAGCCAAAAAAGCTTTTATATGGGTGGAAAAGTACCATATGGCTTCCGGCTTGAGCCTACAACAATAGCCGGAGTGAAAACCGCCAAATACGTTGTTCACCCAGAGGAAGCAGAACAAGTCAAACTGATTTATGAGTTGTACGCCAAATCCGAAGCCTCATACGGCGATATCATCGTATATTTCAGCGAACATGGCATCACCAAAAACGGAAAGCCGTGGGGCAGAACCAGGCTGGCAGATGTTCTGCGAAACCCTATTTATGTACGAGCGGATATTGATGTGTATGAGTTTTACCACGATCAAGGTGCGATCCTCGCCAACGATCCTGCCGATTTTATTGGCACAAATGGATGCTACTACTACAAGGGTAAGGACTCCACAGGACGCAAGCATATGAACCTTGAGGGCAACCATTTGGTGCTGGCTCCCCACGATGGAATCATACCGTCGGAGTTATGGCTCCGATGCCGTGCCAAGTGTTTTGCCGCCAAACAGGTTCGACCGTATCAAAAGGCAAAAAACACTTGGCTCGCCGGGAAAATAAAATGCGGAGTATGCGGCTATGCCTTAGTGGATAAGCACTATCAGACACGGAAATCCCGTTACTTCCTCTGCTCCAACAAGATGAACTCTAAAGCTTGCGAAAGGCCGGGAACCATCTATTCGGATGATTTTGAGCAGCTCATTTATGAGCGGATGCAAAAAAAGCTCGCCCAGTTTCAGACCCTGTGCAAGCGAAAGAAAAGCGTTGCCAACCCGCAACTGACCACATTGAACATTGAGCTGATGCAGGTGGATGAAGAAATCAAGTCCTTGATGGCAAAGCTAAGCAATGCGGACGATGCGTTGTTCCGCTACATAAACCGCCGCATCACCGAGTTGGACGGCAAGAAGCAAGAGATTGGCGCAAAAGTCTCGGAGCTGAGGCTGCGGCAGGATACCGATGTCCGCGCCATCAACGCCCACCTAACAGCTTGGGAAAATCTAAGCTTTGAGGATAAACGGCAGACGGTTGACCAACTAATCAAGGTAATCCACGCCACCAGCGACACCATCAAGATTGAGTGGCGAATATAAAAAGCGTTCCATCCTGTACGCTTCGGCGAAGCGCTGCGGATCGTGCAGGACCATCTGGACTGCAAGAACTACTACGCATTTAACCCGAATTTCGACTCCAAGCAGGCCAACAGCGTTGTGCGGCAGCGCGGCATGGCAAAGATGAAAAAATGAGCGTTGAGCCGGCGACATGCAAGGGCCGCCCTGTTTGGGCGGCCCTTGCATGTCGCCGGCTAACAGGCGGCCCCGCGCATATGGCGGTGCCGCTGCCTGATTGCGTGCGGAAACAATTACAGCAGGGGCAAGGGCCTTGCGCCTGCAGGAAGTCCCGCTTGCGGTGGCGTAAAAAAGGAGGTGTTTGGGCAACACCTCCTAAATCTATATTTCTTTGCTAAAAAGCTCAATAAATATCCCACTTGGAAACAGTGTACCCCAGCTCGTACATGTTGTCGATGGCGTCGCCCAGCACCTCCGAGTTGGTCTTGGAGACCGCGTGCAGCAGATAGATGGCGCCTGGATGGCTCTTGCTGGTAATGGTGTCCAGCGCCTCTACTGTCAGCGGCTGGTCGTCCACCAGCCAGTCCTTGTAGGCGAAACTCCACAGGATGGTCTTGTAGCCCAGCGACTGGGCCAGCGCAAGGGTTTGCTCGCTGAATTCGCCCATGGGCGGGCGGAACAGCCACATCTCATAGCCGAAGTTGGATTTCATGTAATCGTGCAGCTGCATAATGTCCTTGGCGGCCTCCTGCAAAGGCATGTCTGGGAATGAAAGGTGCTTTACGCTGTGATTTCCGATCACATGTCCCTCCTCGATCATGCGGGACACCAGATCGGGCTTGTTCTTCACAAAATCCAAGGTTACAAAAAACAAGGCCTTGGCGTCCCGTTCCTGCAGCGTATCCAAAATCGCGGGGGTGTAACCGTTTTCATAGCCTTCGTCGAATGTCAGGTAAATTTTGTTGGAGGAGGGGGCAATGAAATAAGCGCCGTACTGCCCGTACTTTTCCTGGTAGGAGGTGGCGCCGTTGGGACGTCCCAGATCGTCGGTGGGCCCGCCGGAGCCCCATGCTTTCTTTTCGCCATTAAGAGCACCGATTTCACTGAAATCGGTGCTCATGGCAGGTGTGGAATTTGCGAGAGAGCCGGCCCTGGATTCGGTGCGATCTCTCGCATCATCGTCTCGAGTCAGGCCGCTTTCCAGTCTGTCTTCGCCACTGCGGATCGTATCGCCCGCTTCATTTCCGAAGCTTTCCATACTGTCTTCGGCCCTGTCTGCATAGCTTTCAGCGCGGTCCCTAGCCTCATCGAGTACCCCGGATCCATCGCTGACAACCGGCGGCTGCGTGGCGGGGATCGACGTGTTCAGGTTGTTGTTGCGGCGCTGGCAGCCGGCCAGCATCGAAACAGCCAATACAAGAGCGAGGCATAGTCTGAGAGTTTTCATCTAAGTGTTTCCTCCATCTATAAAAATGTCGATATGTGGCATTTTATCTGTCTAAAGATAGTATACCACTACGCGAGCTAAATATACATAAGCGCTTCTTAGCTCCTGACTATTTTTCACAGGTCGTCTGCATTTTACGCATAAATCGAATAAAGTAATTTCTTCCATTCTCTTCATGAAAAAGCAGGGCAATGCGCATCATAAGCTATTGGCTTTACACAAATTTTACAAAGCAGCTCAATATGGCTTGTTTTTCCTCGAAAAATAGTGTTATAATAACTTTGATTTTAAAAAAATATAAAAGCAGAAGAGGAAGCGAATGAGCATAATCAACGTCATCTCCCTGTTGGGAGGGCTCGCGCTGTTTTTGTACGGCATGACCCAGATGTCAAACGGCCTTGAGCGGGCATCGGGCGGACGCCTTGAACAGACCCTGGAAAAAATGACCGACAACGTGTTCAAGGCAACGGCGCTCGGCGCGGTTGTAACAGCCGCGATTCAGTCCTCCTCGGCGACAACCGTCATCATTGTCGGTTTGGTCAACGCCAAAATCCTGAAGCTGCGGCAGGCCATCGGCATCATCATGGGCGCCAACATCGGAACCACCATCACCGCGCACATCCTGCGCCTGAGCGAAATCGGCGACAACGTCCCACTTATCATGAGCTTTTTGAAGCCCACCACCTTGGCGCCGCTGGCGGCCATTGTGGGGCTTCTTATGTACATGATCTCCAAAAATAACGCCCGCCGCGATGTTGGTCAGATTCTGATTGGCTTAAGCCTCCTGTTCACCGGCATGTTCGCCATGGAAGGAGCGGTGCTGCCCCTGCGAGATGCACCCCAGTTCTCCAACATGTTCGCAAGCCTTACCAACCCGATCCTGGGCGTTCTGGTTGGTACTCTCGTGACGGCGATCATCCAGTCCTCGTCCGCGTCCATCGGCATTTTGCAGGCACTCACCGTCACCGGGGCCATCACGGCGTCAAGCGCTTTCCCGATCATCATGGGGCAGAATATCGGCACCTGCATCACACCGGTGCTGGCTAGCATCGGGGCCTCCAAGGGGGCCAAGCGCACGGCTTTTGTGCATGTTACGTTCAATGTGCTGGGCACAATCATCTTTCTGATCGGAATTTACACCTACCAGACCCTGGTGGGTTTCAGCTTCTGGGACGATCCCATCTCCCGCGGCGGCATCGCCAACTTCCACACGCTGTTCAACGTGGTGGTTACCTTGATCTTTCTGCCCTTTACCATACTGCTTGAAAAGATCGCCTATTTGTTCATCAAGCCCACCCCCGAGGAAATGGACCGCCCCACCGATGTGGACTTGCTGGACGATCGCTTTCTGGGCTCCCCCAGCTATGCGATCAGCCATGCCCGCACCGCAGTGGTCAGGATGGCCCACCTTTCGGCGGAAAACTTCCAGCGCTCAATGGACCTGCTGCACCAGTTCGATAAAAAGAAGCTGGAGAGTGCCCGGGAAGTAGAAAACGTCATTGACCGGCTGCAAAGCCGTGTGGACCTGTACCTGCTGCGCCTGAGTCAGAACGAGCTGACCGAGACCGATAACATCGCGCTTTCGGAGGTGCTGCAAGTGGTGAATGAGTTCGAGCGCATCGGCGACCACGCCGATAACCTGTGCGACTGCGCGGTCACATTGGACAAGAGCGGCACCCGCTTTTCAGCCAAGGCCATGGAGGAGCTGGACACTGTGGCCGACGCCGTGTCGGAGATTTTGCAGCTGGCGGTGAACGGCTATATCGAAAAGGACATCCACATGGCAGCCACCGTCGAGCCGCTGGAGGAGGTCATCGACATCCTGGTGGAAACGCTGAAGGTCCGCCACAACGAGCGCCTCAAGGAGGGACTCTGCTCGCTGGACTCCGCTTTCCCGTTTACCGATGCGCTGTACAATCTGGAGCGCATCGCGGACCACTGTTCCAACGTGGGTGTGCACGTCATCAGCTACTCCGGCTCTGGCAATGCGCTGGACCGCCACGAGTTCCTGCGTGAGATGCGCCGTACTCAGACCCCCGAGTACAAGCAGAAGTTTGAAATGTACGACAACAAGTATTTTGACCGCATCAAGGATCAGAGTTAGCGCGGGGCTTTTTGAACGCAGAGCAACAGGCCCAGCGCTCACGCAGGGAAAAGCACGGGAACGGGAGTGTTCTCGTGCTTTTTGTGTCTACATAGCGCCTGTGTTCTAGAGATATTGCGAACCAAGTAGATGCTAAGTATTAAATGCCGGTCTTGATAAATCTGGCTTTCATAGCTGCGCGGCAACGATGGAACACTAATATCGAAAGGAGGTGCAAAATGTGAGCAATTATACAAACTTTATTGGAACCGGCCACAATCCCGACGGCCCTGATCTTCCGCTGGGCTTTGGTATGAAGCTGGCCCAGGAGCCCAAGGCGATGGAGTCTTACGGAAAGCTTTCCAACGCGCAGAAATCAGCCATGATCGGTCGCATTCAATCCGGGTCCACCGGCGAGGCGGCAAAGAATCTGATCGCGGAAGCGGTCGATCAGCTGAAGAATAGCAACGGAGGCTTTGTATAAATTCCGCATGTATATGCAAAGGCAGCCCGCTCTTATGTAGATCCCAAAAATAATTGATTACCCAAATTGGAGGTTTAGTATGAATATAGATCAAAACAATGGTGACCTGTCCGCACTGCCCTTGAATGCGATGCAGGAAATCCCAGCGCCCAGTGCCGACGCCAAGCAAGTTGTGGCGCTGGTGAAGCAAAGCGGGCGCGTGTCGGGATACCAACTATCCGACGGACGCATTCTCAGCAAGCAGGAGGGCGTTCAGCTCGCCAGACAGGGCGGTATCCAGGGCGTTGGCATTTCGTCGAGAAAGGGCAACGAATACCTGAAATCGCTTCCCGATCAACAGGAGGACAACAATCTCGGGAATCTGCCCTCGGTTTCGCAGTAAAGCTATAAAAACAAATTTTAGAGCGGCCCCCGCCCCCGATGCCAATGGGGGCGGGGGCCGCTTCCTTTACCCGGAAAAGGAGCTACAGCAGCTGCTCTTCAATTAGTGCAAGGTCGAACACAGGGGCGAAGCAGCTTTGGTTTTGACAGAGATAGAACGCGCTTTCATGGTCCCTGGAAGGCACATATGCAACGGTAAAGGGGGCTATCTCCGCGAGAGTCTCGTGTATTTCGGCAGACTTGGCGAGCACAGCGGTCTGGGGGTGGAAAAGTGGGCCCAGCTCCTTGGCGATGCGATCTCTTGCGACGGCATCCGGGAGCACGCACACCAGCTCCCGCGATGGGTACACGGCCTGCATCAGCGCGGTCAGGGCGAAAGTGCAGGCCGTAGGCTGGCGGGTGAACATCTCCCCGTAAAACCGGAGCTGCCTGTCCGTCGCATCCCGCCACCTGTTTTCCCCAGTCAGAGCGGCCAGCCGTGCGAGGCACCAAGCCGCAACCGAGTTGCCCGAAGGCATGGCGCCGTCAAACTGCTCCAGAGGGCGGAAGATCAGGTGCTCACCGTGGTCGGGCGTCAGATAAAAGCCGCCGGTTGGAACAGGGAACCGCGAGATGACAGTCTCCATCAGCTCGCCGGCCCGCTTTAGATACTGCGGATCAAAGGTGGATTCGTAAAGCTCCAGGCATGCCCACGCTAAAAACGCATAGTCGTCCAAAACGCCTTCCCCTCTTGTCGCGCCGTTTCGATAGCTGACAGCCAGGCTTCCGCCGTCGCCGGTCATGTGCCGCTGCAAAAAGCCATAAGCTTTCACGGCGCTCTCCAGGTCAGCGGGGTCCCCCAGAGTCCGGTAGGCCTTGGTATAAGCGGCGATCATCAGCGCGTTCCAAGCGGTGAGGATCTTGTCGTCCTTGTGAAGTGCAAAGCGGTTTGAACGGTACCCCCGGAGCTTTTCGAGCAGCTGCTCCATGTGCGGGTCAGGCAGCTCGGCGCTTCCGTGCCGGATCAGGTTGGGAATGCATTTGCCCTCGAAATTGCCCTCAGACGTGATATCGTAACGCCCGCAAATTTTTTTCCCGTCCTCCACACCCAAAAGCTGTACTGCTTCGTTTGGATCGAAAGTATAATATTTACCCTCTTCTCCGTCGCTGTCCGCGTCCTGGGCGGAGTAGAACGCCCCTTCGGGGGAGGTCATCTCCCGGCCGACATAGTCAAGGGTTTTTCTGACCACCACCTTGTAAAGCGGGTTTCGGGTGATCTGCAAGCACTCCAGCAGCGCCATGACGAGCAGGGCGTTGTCGTAGAGCATCTTCTCAAAGTGTGGGGCAAGCCACTTTTCGTCGGTGGAGTAGCGGGAAAAACCACCGCCCAGATGATCGAAGATGCCGCCCTTGTACATTTGTACCAGGGTATGCTCCACCATTTCGAGCGCATTTTTCTCCACGCCGAGCTGATGGCAGCGCAGCAGGAACAACAGGTTGTGTGGCGATGGGAATTTGGGCGGTCCGCCAAAGCCGCCGTACCGGGAGTCAAAGCTTTTGGCGAGCTGGCGCGCCGCCTGCTCCACCGGCCCGCGTCCGGGCGGCTGACCAGGCGGTTCCCGCTGTTCACCGGCCAGCGCGCCGGTGATTTTGTCGCCGGATGCGACCAGGCTGTCCCGGTCGTTGAGCCATTGATTGCTCACCGTACTCAACAGCTCCAGCAGTCCGGGATGACCATACCGGCGGTGCTTGGGAAAATAGGTGCCCGCGAAAAAAGGCTTTTGCTCCGGCGTCATCAGAACAGTCAGCGGCCAGCCGCCGCTGCCGGTGAGTGCCTGGCAGACGCCCATATAAACGGAGTCGATGTCCGGCCGTTCCTCTTTGTCCACCTTGACAGCTATGAAGTTGTTGTTGAGAGCCCGTGCAACCTCCTGGTCCTCAAAGGATTCCTTTTCCATCACATGACACCAATGACAAGTTCTTAAAATCAGAAAGTCAACTGTACCCAATAGAAAGAAAAACCGGCTTATCTTCGGCTTTTGCTTTTGCAAAGGCTTCACTGCACCACGGCCACCAATACACGGGATTGCAGGCGTGTTGCAGCAGATAAGGCGAGGTTTCGTTTATCAATCTATTGGGTACTTTCGTCGAATCCGTCATAGGGCATCACCACCTTTTAAAAAAAATTTGTAGCATCTATAATTATCTCCAATCCTGTGCCAGATAATACTTCCAATTATGCCGGCACACTAGATAAATTGCGCGAAAACCGACGCCCCTATCACGGTGAGAAGACCGGAAAGCGCAATGGCAAGACCGCTCATGGCGCCTTCCACCTTGCCCATTTCTGTCGCTTTGGCTGTGCCAATCGCGTGTGAACCGGTGCCGATTGCGAGTCCTTTGGCAACCGGCTCAGTGATGCGGAACAGCCGGCAAATCCACTCGGCGGACACATTGCCCAATATGCCGGTTAGGATGATTGCCACCACCGTAATTGTTGGAACGCCTCCAAGCTCCTCGGAGACACTGATGCCGATTGCGGTTGTAATGGACTTCGGCAGCATCGTGACATATTGCTCGTGGGTAAAGTGAAACAACCGGGATAACACATAAATACTGCTCAAGCTCGAAAGAACGCCTGCCGCGATACCTACAAGGATTGCGCGCAGGTTCTTCTTCAGCAGCTCCAGCTGCTGGTACAGGGGAATTGCAAGGCAGATCGTGGCGGGTGTCAGCAAGTAGCTGAAGTATTTTGCGCCGTTGTAATAATCGTCGTAATCAATGCGCAAAATCAGCAGGGTCAATATGACGAAGATAATCGCGATGAGCAGAGGATTGACGAGCGCGGAGCGAAACCTCTTTTTTAGCCGCAAGCCAATCCAGTACCCCAGAATGCTGATAGCCACACCCATAAACAGGGATCCTGACAGGATTTTCTGCACTGGCCGTTCACCGTCCTTTTCCAAGGCGCATAACCCATTGGGTGACGCGCCCCGTGACCGCAATCACGATCACGGTTGTCACCACAATGAGCACAAGCACCCGCAACAGGATCGGGCGCACAAGTGCATAGGAATTCATAAGCCCCACGGCCGCCGGAACAAATAACAGCGTCATGATTTCAATGAGGAAGGAGCCAGTCTCCCCCACGTGTTCAAGCTTGAGCAGGCCGCTGCACAGCAGCGCAAACAGCAGTACCAGCCCATAGATGCTGGCCGGAATGGACAGTGGCACAAGCTGCTTGATCACCTCCGCCACAGCGGCCAGCGCCGCAATCACCCCAAATTGCATGATGTATTTCAAAGCCCAGCCTCCGTTAGTCCGTAAGAATAATATGGCTTTTTAAACATTGTACTCGTAAAGCGTGTCTTTCCACGCGCGGATTGGCATTATCGGGCTCTTGGGGAAGATGTAACAGTTTTTGGGCATCATCGGGTTGTAGACCGACTCGATTTCCACCACACCTGCCGGACCCTTATCCGTGTTGATGTACTTTAGCGCACCCTTGAGCATAACTGAAAACATCTTTCCGAACTCTACGCAGTAGACCGCCACTGCCGCGTCGGCTGGGATATCCGCCAGATGACCCTTTTGCGCCCCCGCGAACACGGCGCGGCTGGTGCTGGTCAGCACACATTGGTGCAGTGGAACGATCTGCATGGCCCCCGCTTTGTCCAGCCAGCCGATGACCTTATAGTTAGCCGGCGCCTCGAAATACTGTCGCGTTAAAACACTGATCGCCTCCGGCGAATTGCCGGGGTGAATCCGCTCCGCGATCATCCTGGATTCCAACTCCAGACCGGTGTCGGCAGGTACCTGTAAATCGTGTAGCTCCTGGAGCTTGAGGAAGTGGATCGGCAAATACCCATACAGCGTATTATAGCGGTACCGCGGAATGGAGTTGAAGCGCTCGTGTATCTCGCCGGAGGACTCGTTGTGGTCGTATATGGCGCGGCCCCACTCGGTGCGGCCGGCGTTGTCAAGCGACAAAAAGGTGATATCCGGGCGGACAAGCTGGTTGATTTTGGAGTAGCCGTGGCAGTACTCGCCCCAGACAATGGTCTCGTTGTCCAAACGGTACATCGAGTTGAGCAGCGTGATATGGGGTGCGCGGTCCTCTCCCACAGTTCCGTAGAATTCCAGCTTTCTCACATCCGCCAGCGAATGCGTGTTGATATCGTTTATGGTATACATGGCCATTACACTCCTTTACGGTTCATGTATTCTCCACCAGCGTCGACCCTGTCCAAAACACGCGGGAGAGGTCCCCGCGGCTGCCGCAGGCAACCTTGTGCAGTGCTTCCATTTGGGATTTAGACATGAGCGAGGTCTCCGCAAAGTCCCATTCCATATCCAGCCGTGTGTACTTATCCCGGCAGAGGTTGTTGAAAGCGCAGAGCTCCCATCTTTGCTCCACCCCACCGAGATGTCCGCGGATAAACCGGCCAATTGCAGCAATGTTCTCGTGCGAGTTGGTCGCACCGGGAATAATCGGGGTGCGCACCCACAACGCGGGGCTTCCATGCCGCGCGATATACTGTGCAAGCCTTGTGGCGTTTTCCAGGATCCTCGCATTGTCCACACCGGTAAAGCGTTTGTGCTGCTCCGCATCGAAGAGCTTGAGGTCAAGCAGAACGAGGTCTGTGTGGGGCAGCACCTTTTCAAATATGCTCCAATCGACGAGCGCGGCGGTGTCCAGTGTGGTGTGCACGCCCTGCGCCTTTAGTTTCTCGAAGAAGGCGGCCACGAAGTCCGCCTGCATGAGCGCCTCGCCGCCGGACGCGGTGATGCCGCCCTCCGCGGCAAAGTAAGCGCGGTCCTTGAGCACCTCGTAAACAAGACTGTCCACATTCCAATCCTCGCCCTTGACTGCCATTGCGCCGGCGGGGCACTCCCGCACGCAGGTTCCGCAGGCGATGCAGCGTTCGCGGTTGATCTGCATACCGTTTTCGTCTAGGTTGAGCCCCTGCCTTGTGCACGCGGCGGCGCACAGGCGGCAACCCATGCAGCGGTCGGCGTACCACTCGATCTGCTTTTTAAACGAGAGGCTCTCGGGGTTGTGGTACCATGCGCAACGCAGGTTGCAGCCTTTGAAGAACACAGTCGTTCGGATACCCGGCCCGTCCTCGGTAGAAAGGCGCTGGATATCGATGATCAGTGCCTTTTTACTCATAGACTGCTCCTTACCTACCATTTATTGTGGCTTTCGCGCGCAATGATCTCATCCTGCAATTCCTTGCCGATGGTCGTGAAGTAGGCGTTGTAGCCGGTCACGCGCACCAGCAGCGAGCGGTAGTCCTCGGGTTTCTCCTGCGCCTCCTGTAGCATTTCGGGGTCGAGAATGTTGATTTGCAATGCGGTGCCGCCGTTGAGGATGTAGCCGCGCAAAAACGCCTTGAACTTCTGCTTGTGATCCGAGTCGCGGAGCATGGCCGGGCTGAAAGTGATGGTGTGGCTGGCGCCGTTGGGCAGATTGTTGCGGTAATCCATGTAGTCGCCGTTCGCCGGATCCTTGCCGCCCAGCGCCTTGCCGACGGAGTTTGCGTTCGAGGTTGGGCCGTTGATGTCCGCCCCGTTGGAAGGACAAATTGCGTTGGACAAAAACTGCCCGCGCGCACGCCCGTCCGGTGAGGAAAACAGAATCCCTGCATACGTGACCCAGTAGTTCCAGCTCAGCATGCCGCCGCGGAACCGCTCGTGGCTGTACTCGGTGCGGTAATTCCACGACTCGGTTGTCCAGCAGTCCATGACGCGTTGTGCGAGTGCGTCCGCCTCGTCGTCGTCACGACCATACTTGGGAGCCTTGTTCTTGGCTTTTGCCTGAAGGATTTCGCAGCCCGCCCAGTCAGCCTGGAGCGCCTTAATCAGCTCATCCATCGTGCAGTCTTTGTTGTCGTAAACAAGGTGCTTGATGGCCAGCAGCGAGTCCACCGTGCTGCCGTAGGTTACGCCCTCCAGCGTGCAGTAGCGCAGCTCTGCCCCGCCCGACACCACGTCTTTCCCCGATTCGGCGCAGCCCCTGAACAAGATGGAGGTGTAGGGAACGGGGGAGTACTTGCTGCGAATCATATCCCCAACCTGGTAGAGCTCCACATCCCGCCGCACGTGGTCGCGCAGCTGTGTCTCAAACGCCTCATAGAACTCCTCGAAGGTTTTAAAGTTCCGCGGGTCGCCAGTCTTGGGCGCGTCGCTAAATTTGGGGTAGGGCTTGCCGGACAGGTCGTAATATTCGGCGATCTCCTGACCGTTTCCGAGCACCATCTCAACCGCCTTGATCAAATTGAGGTTGTTGTTTACCGTCTCGGAGCGGTCGTTGCCCACCATGGTGTTCTCCATGCAGCCAACGCTCGCGTAGTCGTGGACGTTTTCCTCGTTGATGAGGTGCTCATTGCCGCTGGCTTTCGCTTCGCGCAGCATGCCCGCCATGGAGCGCTCATCGAAGTTGATAAGGAACGGCGCGCCCTGGCTCTGGCTGACAAGGTCAACCACACGGTCAAGAAGCTTGTCGGGCGTGTTCTGGTGCAGGCGGACATTCGGCTTCGGCTCCAGCATCGGGGTCATGTCCTCAATGACGTCCATGAGCGCGTAAGTGAGATCATTGCTGAGGTCCACGCCGCCCTTGCCCATCCCCGAGAAAGAGAAAAGCTGGCCGAATCCCGCGGTGATGCCTTGGTTGTTGCCAAGGTTGATGGCGGCGTCGTAGGCGGTGTTGCAGTGGATAAAGAAGCATTTGAGGATGTCCTTGCCGAACTCGCGATCCATGCCCTCATCAAGTGACTTCTGCCAGTAGGGATACAAATACTGGTCTATGCGGCCGAACGAGACGCCGGGGCCCGCGTAGTTCTCATCCGAGAGGATCAGCATATGCTGAATCCACAGCGAAATGACGGCTTCCCAGAAGTTTGAGGCGCCCTCCCACGGCACGCGGGTGAGCATGTCGGACATCGTCAGCAGCTCGCGGCGGCGCTCCCCGGTGTTTGCTTTCGGCGCAAGCTCCGCGCAAAGCGCAGAGTATTTTGCCGCGAGGTTCCGTGGCATTGTGCAGGCTGTCATCATCGCGCGGAGCTGCGCGCCGTGGCTGCCGCCGCGCTGCTCCTTGCTCAGGCCATTGTAAAGCTCCTCCATGTATTCGTACTGTGCCTTAAAGCCGGACGCCACGATTTTTTCGTGCCCGGGAATAAAGTGACCTGGTGTGGGGCCGAGACTGCCGAAACCGCGAAAGTTGTATTCGAGATGACGGGCACGCAGGCCGTCGGTTCCCTCCATGATGCGAGCGCGTTCCTTGGTCTCTTTCTTGGACAGGCAGCGGGATATGCGCAAATTAAAGCGCCCGCCCGCGAGCAAATCGCCCGGCAGGATTTCCTGCGGCACGTGGTTGACCATGACCTCTTTGGTAAACCACGCCTTTCGCTCCACAAGGCTCATGTCGTAGAAGCCCTCCGGAACCGCGACGATATGCGCTGTTCCCGCCTGGTTCACCGAGGCTTCCTGCATCTCGATGGACCGCAAGTTTTCAAGCATCGTATAGAAATACACCTCTTCAAAGCAAATATCCCAGGGAGCCCCGGTTGAAAAAGACATGAATTCGTTGTTCCATTCACGGTTCCGCCCCAGATAGTAAAAGTCGCGGAGCCACTGTATGCGCGGCGACAAGTTTTTCGGCTGCTTCAGGGTCGCTTTGCTGGACATGATGTATAAACACTCCTTTCGCGTTGCGTGGATACCCGTGCCGATGCTTCGTTAGGCACTGTGGATGATCTCGAGCAGAGACGGCTCGTTGAACTGGGGGGATCCGCGCAGAACCTCATCCACGATCTTGCCCTGCGACACCACGAGAATGCGGTCGCAGATGCTCAGCAACTCCCGGCACTCGGGTGAGAAAGCGATGACACCCTTTCCCTCGGCTTTCTGTTCGAGCAGCAGCTTGAATATCTCCGACTTCGCCTTGATGTCCACTCCGCGCGTGGGCTCATCGACAATGATGATGTCAAGGCTTCTCAGCAGCCATTTAGCAATGACAATCTTCTGCTGGTTGCCGCCCGACAAGTTGGCGACGAGCTGGTACAGCGAAGGGGTCTTGATCTCGAGCTTGCGGACGTATTCCTCAGATCGCTCGTCTAGCTTGCGCTCGTTGACAAAGCCGAGCTTTGTCAACAGCATGTCAAGCGAGCTGACCGAGATATTGCTCTTTACGTCAAGCGACAGCGCAAGGCCCTCCTTGTGGCGGTCATGCGTGACCATGCCGATCCCGGCCTTGATCCCCTCGTAGGGGGTGCGGGGGTTTACCTCCTTGCTGTGCACATACATCTTGCCGCCGGTGTGGGGGATGGTGCCCTGAAGCGCAAACATCAGCTCCGTGATGCCCGCGCCCTTAAGGCCCGCGAAGCCCAAAACCTCATTTTTGTGGAGTGTAAAGCTCATGCCGCTGAAGTTTTCCTCGTCCGAGAAGTTGTCCACATGCAGTAGTACTTCTTTCTCCTCGGCGGCGTGCCCCTCCTTCACCACATCGTGTAAATCCCCCTTGATGTCGATGCCCAGCATCGGGGTGATGATGTCCTTTTCGGTGATGTTCTTCGTGCAGTCAAGCTCCGCCACATTTTCCCCGTTGCGGAAGACCACGACGCGGTCCGATATCTCAATGCACTCGTTGAGCTTATGGCTGATAAAGATCATGCCGATATTCTGCTTTTTGAGGTTGCGGATTACCTCGAACAGATGGTCCACCTCTTTTTGGTTGAGCGGCGCCGTAACCTCGTCGAGAATCAGGATATGCGGATTGAGCAGCACCGCCTTGGCAATCTCGGTCGCCTCCCGCTCCACCAGCGTGAGTGTGGACACCTTACGGTTGACATCCAAATCAAAACCGAGCGCCTCGAGTGTCTTTTCGGCTTCCTGCTTCATTTTTTTGAAATCCAGCTTGCCGTATTTATTCGTGAGCTCCTTGCCCAAAAAGATGTTCTCCACCACGGTCATTCTCGCCACGAGCGTCGGCTCCTGGTAAACAATACCAACCCCGTGCTGTTCCGCCACCTTGGGAGTGGTGAGCTGTACCGGCTTCCCGCGGATCAAAATCTCGCCGGCGTCGTGCGGGTAAATCCCCGCGATGATGCTGGCGGCCGTGGATTTGCCGGCGCCGTTGGCGCCGCACAGCGCCACAACCTCGCCGGGATAGAGCTGAAAATCCACTTCCTTGAGTGCCTGGACACCGGGGAACGACTTACTCACTTTCTTTAGCTCGAGCAATGCTTCCAACATAGATTCGCTCCCTCCTGTATTAAACCAAGCTCTTGCGGTTGTAGGCCTGTTGGATTGCGGCGATCAAAATGATTGCGCCGATGAACATGGTTTGGTACCACGAAAACAGGTTGAACAGTGACATAACGTTGAAGATCAGCGCCACGATCGCGGTCGCCATCAACGTGCCGACCAAGGTGCCTCGGCCGCCCTCCATGCTGACTCCGCCAACAACCGCGATGGCCAGCGCGAACATCTGGTAGCCGGTGCCCTGCACCGGATCCACCGATTCAACCCTGGAACTGTAGATAAGGCCCGCAATGCTGGCCAGCGTACCGCTGATTGCAAAAGCGATGACCTTCCACTTCTTGGTGTTGATGCCCGCGTAGGTGGCGGCCCGCTCATTGCCGCCGGTGGCGTAGATGCGCCGGCCGAGCTTGGTGTACTTCATCGCCCAGATCAAAATGCCGCTGACCAGCGCGAAAAGCACAAAGCTGACAGGGATGCTGAACAGCTCCGCGGTACCGAGCCACTTTGCGCTCTCCAGCCTATTTAAATACAGCGAGTAGCCGTTGAAGAGGAAAAACACACCGCCGCCGAGGGTGTACATCATGCCCAAGGTGACGACGAGGGAGGATACATTGAATTTCACAATGATGATCCCCATCAAAAACCCCACCAGCATACCGACAAGGATCGCAAGCACCATATAGAGCACAAGCCCCCCGGTGATATAATTGCCCCCCACAAGAATATTCCGGCCGGTGAGGCCGAGGATTTTGGAGGTGAGGAACATGGCGAACGTCGGCGCAAAGCTGAGCAGGCTGCCTTGGGTCAAGTTGAGCTCCGAAACCAGCATAACCATCGACTGGCCGAGTGCCAGAAAGCCGTACACGGTCATGGAATAGAGCAGGTTCTTTATATTGTAAAGCGTCAGGAACGAATCGGTGAATAATGCCCCCATCGCAACCAGCAGAATAATAATGATGAGTAGCATATTGTCGCCGAGTACTTGTTTCACTTGCTTGTTGTTCATGCGTTCACCCCTCTGTGGTTGGCTAGAGCTTTGCATAGCGCTTGCGCTCAAGGTTTTGGAAGGAAATGACGATGATGATGAGGAACAGCCCCTTGAAGACCTGCTCCATATAGGTGCCCAGCCCCGAAAGCGTGAGCACGTTGAGCAGCAGCTGGAAGGTGATCGCCGCCAAAGCGGTGCTTAGGATAGACCCCTTTCCACCCGCCATGGAGGTACCGCCGAAGATGGCGATGGACAGCCCCGTCATCTCATAGCCGCCGGCTCCGTAAGAGGGCCCCACCTCGTTGAGCAGCGCCGACTGGAACAGCCCGCCCAAAGTTGCGAAAAGTCCCGCGAGAACAAAAATAATGAGCTTAATGCGCTTTATATTGACGCCCGACATCCACGCGGCCAGAGGGTTGGCACCGGTAAAATAGACTTCTTTTCCAAATTTGGTGAGATGCAGGAATATGAAAAGCACAACAAAAATGACAACCGAAAAAACAACCGGTACCGGAATACCCAGAATCATACCCTTGCCCATCCACAGATAGTTGGGCGCCTGATAAAACAGCGCAACCTTTCCGCTGGACAGAAAGTAGGCCAGTCCTCCGAATAAAGACATCGTTCCCAAGGTGGCCATCAAGGATTTCACCTTAAATACGGTGATAACAATGCCGTTAAACAGTCCAAGCAAGGCGCCGGCGACAAGTGTCGCGATGATCATGACGATGTCGCTGGTCACACCGTAGAGCTTGCTGCCGATAATCAGCGCGAAGACCATCGTCGAGCCTAGCGAAAGATCAATCTCCCCCACCAACAGCACCAAGGTGGCCGCAAGCGCAAACATGCCGGTGATTGCGCTGCCGCGGATCACGTTGATGAGATTATCCCGCTGGAGCATGGCGGGCGCTGTGATGGAGCCCACAATCCAGACAATGATCAGCAGGCAAAGCACAATAAACTGCGAGGACGTGACGATGCGGTGGGGCTGCAATTTGGATTTTCCGGATGATGCCGGACTCAAGGTTTGAAGCGCAGCCGGGTTTTCTTTTTCCACAGGGATCCCCTCCGTTTGGCGTACCCGCACCTGAAACGGAGCGGGTACGCACATTCCAGTGATATAGTCAGTCAGTTTCAAAACGCTAAAGCGTTTTGAAACTGACCAGCTGTAGCTTATACTTCTGGCCCGAAAGTAAATCCGTACCACTCTTCAGGTGTCTGGGTAGACATACCGAATAGCTTTCTGCCATCCTGGGTGACAATGGGGATGTTGGGGAAGATGATGTCCTGGGGAAGCTCCTCGCCGCTCAGCCTCTTGAGCAGCACACGCAGGCCGATGTCCGCCATGAGCGGGGTGTAGGGGGCGTTGGTCGCGATGTCGCCCGATTCCACGTATTTTACGGCTTCCTTGGAATCGTCCACATTAAGGATGATCACGCGCTTGCCGCCCTCGCGGCTGTCCAGCCGGTTGGCGAGCTTGAGTGCGTCGAGCATCGCAATCCCCTCGTAATCTCCATCGGTCATGACCGCGTCGATCACGGGATGTGCCTGGATGGCGGCCTGGCTGTTGGAAAACGCGGTGGGCTTATCCGAGGTGTCAAAATAGCTCGCGATAATCCTGATGCCCGGCACATAGCTAAGCGGCTTGAGGAAAAAGCCGATTCGGATCGCGTCAGCAGTGGTGCCAAGGGGCTTGCGGACCAGCACGACATTGCAGTTGTAGCTGCCCTCGTCCGCAAGCTGCTGGAGCAGGTACATTGCATTCTGCGCGCCGTTGGCGGTGAAGTTGCCCGCGCAGCGATTGGTGTAGTCTGAATAGCCGGCCACACGGTCGATGGTGACGACAGGGATTCCCGCCTCCTCCGCGCGCTGTACAGGGGGGCCGGAGGGCGCTTCGTTGGCAGGCCACAGAACGATTCCGTCCACCTTTTGGGCGATCACGTTGTCCATGATATTGGACAGTTTGTTGTTGTCGTACTCGTAATCCTGGACATCCACTGTAACGTTTGAGTGGCGGGACGCCTCGTACATGATGGAGTCATGCATGCTGGTGGACCAGGCCGACTTCATACCCGCCGCCACAAAGGTAATTTTATACTCCTTGTTCGGGTCGCCGATGGGCCCTTCGGAAAGCGGTACGTAATCGGAGTACGGCAGCTTCATCGGCCAGCCGGAGAATTGGCCGATGAAATCCGCGCCCTGCCCGGTCAGCGTATAGTTTTCATGCGTGGTGCCGGTGGGGTAGGTGTCGGCATAGATCTCAAAGCCGTCCTCCACATAAAGCTTGTAGATGTCCTCATTGGCCTGCGAGACGGGGAGGTCGATAAAGAATTGCATGATCTCGCTGTCGCTCAGGCCGCGGTCTGCCAGAGAATTGAAGAAATTAATTGCGTCCTGGCCGGACAACGCGGCTACCTCGTCAAATAGTGACTGCATGGGGTTGTCGGTGGCTGCCGGAGCTTGGGTCTCGCTTTGAGAGCCCTCTGCCGCCGGCGTGGATGCGGAGCTGCCGGCCGCCGGGGACGCGGCGCTGCCGGATGAGGAGGGGGAACCGCCGGAACAACCCGCCAAAAGCACAAGGAGCAATACCATGGTCAGAGCTACAAACGTACGCATTTTTTTCATATACATCCTCCTAATTGCTGGTTTTTGTTTCCTGCCGGCATCACGGGGAGCCGGCTCCACTTCGTCAATACGCCTTGCAGCATTTATATATGTCTCCCAGCTTTTAACCAAGGCTGTTCGCGATATCGGTGAAGATGACGCCCAGCCCGTGCGCGCCGGCGTCGGGATAACCGAGACTCCGCTCGCCGACCGTTCCGGCGCGGCCCATCCGTGCCACGATCTGCTCTGTGTGCTTGGCGCCCGCCACGGCGGACTCGGCGCCGGCGCGAAATGCGTCGGCAAATGCCGCGCCGCTGTCCGCGGAACGCTTCCATGTATCCGCACAGGGCGCGAGTGCGTCGATGAGGGTTTTATCCCCCACAACAGCGCCTCTGCCAAAAGAGCGCTCGCCGGTGAGCTGGATACCTTCCACCGCCGCTGCGAGCATGTCGGCGAAATCGGCGACGCGCAGCTCGCGCTTGCCCTGGAGCCGCTTGCCCGCCGCGCGGAACGCCGAGCCCCAGATCGGGCCGGATGCGCCGCCGCAGTGCTCCATAATCGCCATGGAGCAGGCGTCGAGGAAGCCCGCGATGTCAAGGCCGGGCTGCTCCACGATGGCCTGCCACTCCTGTTTGAGCCGCTTAAAGCCCTTCGCGATGCTCATACCGAAGTCCCCGTCCCCTGCGTGTGCATCCAGCTCGCAGAAAGGCACCTCGTTGCGGATGATTGAGTCACACATGACGTCTACGATGTATTTGAGGTTGTCCAAGGTCATAACGGCGCCGATTTTTTTGTACATCGCGGGGGTTTCCACCGCATAGGAAAATTCGCGTTCCTTTTCACCGGCAAAGGGGTTGTTGTAGCGAATCATCTCAGCCGGACCATTTATCTTGAGCGCCGGGGTGTCGCATTGCACATTGAGCAGCGCTTCCAGTTCAGCGTCCAGCTTCAGCAAAGACACGGAGGCGCCCGACATGTCGATGCTGGTCATGAAGTTGCCGACAAAGGTGCGGACAAGTGTTACGCCGCGCTTGGCAAGCTCCGCCGTTACCTCGTTGTTCATAAGGTATAGCTCCATGAGTGGCGTTGCTCCGAAGCCGTTGACCAGCAGCGCCACCCGGGATCCGTTGCCGGTTTTGAGCTGCAGCTCCTTGCAAAGCGTTCCCACCATGCGCCCAGCCATCTCGTGGGCGTCCACCAGACTCTCCCGGCGGATGCCCGGCTCTCCGTGGATGCCGACACCGTACTCCATTTCCTCTCTGCCGAGCTCGAAGGTTGGAGTCCCCTTGGCGGGAACCGTGCAGGAGGTGAGCGCAAAGCCAATGCTGCGCACATTCGCGACCGCCTTTTCCGCGACGGCTTTCACCTCCGCCAAGCTTTTGCCGCTCTCGGCCGCTGCGCCTGCCAGCTTATGCACAAAGACTGTGCCCGCCACGCCGCGCCGCCCGACAGTGTAGAGGCTGTCCTGCACTGCCACATCGTCGTCCACTTTGACATAATCAACCTCAATACCGTCCTCACGGGCAAGATAAGCACCGTTTTGGAAGTTCATCAGGTCGCCGCTGTAATTTTTGATAATCAAAAGGCAACCCTGTTTGCCCGCAGTGGCCTTAATGGCCTGGTACACCTGTATTTGGGACGGGGAGGCGAAAACGTCTCCGCACACCGCCGCGTCCAGCATGCCTGCGCCCACAAATCCAGCGTGTGCCGGCTCATGGCCGCTGCCGCCGCCGCTGATCAGCCGCACTTTGCCGTCGCCGGTGGTTCTGCGCTTGATCACCTTGTATTTTAACAGCAGCTCCAGTTCGGGGTGCGCCATCACGATGCCGTTGCACATTTCCTGCACAACCAGCTCCGGGCTATTAATAATTTTTTTCATCCGGATCAACCTTTCATCGCCTTGTAATCTCTGCCAAGCTTATCCGCTGTCTTGATCGCTGCAGCGACCCCCTCCACAGTGATGGAGAATGGCATGGAGTGGATCGACTCTTCGGGAATGCAGGCTTTTTCCGCCACCGCAAGCAGTTCCTCGTCACTGATGCTGTCCACGCCGATGTCGGCGAGGCAGACCGGCAGTCCGACCTGCAAGCAGAACTCCAGAACCTCCTTGAGCTCTTTCGTCGGCGCGTTTTCCAGCACAAGCTGGGAAATGGTGCCGAAAGCCACTTTCTCACCGTGATAGTGGTGATGGGTTCCCTTGAGCATTGTGAGCCCATCGTGAATTGCATGTGCGCCGGCCAGTCCGCCGCTCTCAAATCCAAGTCCGGACAGCAGGATGTTGGCCTCTATAATATTTTCCAGCGCGGGGGTGACAGTCTTGCTCTCGCAGGCGGCCTTGGCCTTTGTACCGTCCTCCAGCAGCGTTTGATAGCAGAGCTCGGCGAGCGCCATGGCGGTTTTTGTTCCTTTGGCCGGCCCGCAAAGCCCTTCTCGGAAGCCGCAGGGGAGCCCGGCGTTGACGTTTGAATAGGAAGCTGCGGTTGCGCGCGCCTCAAAGTAGGTGGAAAGCGCGTCGCCCATGCCGGAGACAAGGAAGCGGACCGGCGCGGCGGCGATGATGGAGGTGTCGATCATCACAATACTCGGGCTTTGCTTGAAGTAAGCGTAATCGTCGAAAGCACCGTCGGGTGTATACAGAACCGCGGAATGGCTTGTGGGGGCGTCGGTTGCCGCAATGGTGGGCACGATGATCAACGGGCCGCCCTGGGCGACGCATTTGGCGGTGTCGATTGCTTTGCCGCCGCCAAGCCCCACTGTGCAATCACAGTTGTTTGCTTTGGCGGCCTCTTGCAGGCGCACAACCTCCTCGCGGGAGCATTCCCCAACGAAGCCGCTTTCCACAAAGCTGACGCCGTATTTTTTGGCGGTGGCGACCAGCTTGCCTTTGACGCGGGCAACATCATCCGGATGGGCAATCAAAAGTGCCGATTTGCCGAAAGTTCCGACGAAATATCCTAAATTGAGCAGCTCGTCTTCTCCTTGCACGTATTTGGAAGGGCAGATAAACGCTTTCCTCATGATCCATTCATCCTTTCTGTAATTGGTTGCTCCACAGCCTGTAAGCCGGCTAGAAACAGAGCTGTGCGCGTTCGCAAAGCCATGTGAATAATTGATAAAAAATATCAAATATCACATTTTTTCACAACATGTTTGATTGATTATAGTATAACTGCTAAAACCTATGAAAGCATTAGCAAAAAATGTCCAAATGTGATATTTTTGCATAGAATATTTTTGTCTTATTAAAAGGAAATTGTACATTTATGCACAGCAAAATCAATGTCGTCAACTTAGTGAGCAAAAAGCCTTAAAGCACGGCTTTTCTGCGGTCATGGAAGCGCATATTGCGAGGTATTTTGCGGGGTGAAGAGCGACCCGGTTTAATCTCTGTGGTA